>Ga0209314_10000803_pt1 | contig 14309 bp, 15 predicted proteins | sample I19B2metaG_FD_184146 | JGI IMG/M metagenome (GOLD analysis project Ga0209314, IMG submission 184146) | Lake sediment bacterial and archeal communities from Gulf of Boni, Indonesia to study Microbial Dark Matter (Phase II) - ​I19B2 metaG... | ecosystem: Environmental > Aquatic > Freshwater >...
TGTAGAGTTCCTATTTCGCCGTTCGCATACATTATTGAGACAAGAAAGGTCCTGTCAGGAATACTCTTCTCGAAAGTTGTCGGATCGACTAGGCCATAGTTATCGACCGGGACATGCTCCACCTTGAATCCTTGTTTAGAGAGATGCTTGCATGCGTTAATGATTGATATGTGCTCGATCGTCGAGGTTACTATCGTGTCCCCTTTCTCCCTGTTTCTTTGAGCGATTCCAATAAGGGCTAGATTGTTGCTCTCAGTTCCGCCTGAGGTGAATACCGTCTCTTCTTTCTTCTGCGCCCCGATAAGTGATGCGACCTTTGTCCTAGCCTCGTCAACTGCTGCTCTGGCCTCCTGCCCGTAGCCATGAGTTGAGGACGGATTTCCGTAGGCCGTCCCAAAGTACGGGGTCATGGCTTGGATCACGCGGGGATCCACAGGAGACCCGGCCTGGTAATCCATGTAGACGCGCCTCATCGCGATTTCCCTACTTCACCTTCCGCACTAATATGCGAATGTGACTAGGCTCCCTTCTTATTTCGAGTATCTCTTGGCCTGTCCGTTTTGCCCAAGACCGAATGTCGTCCTCAGCCGCGGGATCATCAGCGAGGATCTCAAGGACTTGTCCTACAGCCATCCTGTCTATCTCCTCTCTTGTTCTGAATACTGGAACTGGGCAGAAAAGGCCGATGCAATCCAAGACTCTGTTGACTTTGTGCTCTGTCAAATCGGTCATCTGCTCCCTGTTGCATGTATTGATGGAGAAAAAAACGTGTCGTCCTGCCTGATCCGGACTGCCATCAATCAGCAGTGGCTCAGATCTTCATCTTTTCCAGCTTTGCAGGGAGGTATTCGTCCACGATATACGTTAAGCCATAACGGCTGAAGGCTTCTTGTTCCGCCTTCTTCCTTATGCGTAGAAAGGTTTCGATCTCCTTCTTCCAGAGCTTACCTTCATACCTCGGGTCCTTTCTGAGTTCGTAGAGCCTCTTGATGTCAAGGTCAGTAAGTCTGTCGCTGGGAAGCTTGTACTCCACTATGTCACTAGCCCAGACTCCCCCCCACTTCGCGTCTGGCGTATTAAGCTCCCTGATGTGTGCAGCGTTAGCTGATCCTGAGATTATCACCATGGCAATGTGCATGCCCCACGGGTCTCCGTCCGTCAATATCAGCACTGGAAGCTTGAGTTCCCGGTTCAGCCTCCTGATCAGCGCTCTGGTAGCCCTCGGGGCTTGACCTGCAGTCTGAACTAGAATCGCCTTGTACTTGTCGTGGACTTTTTCTTCGACAAATCTGGTGAACAATGCGCCTTTTTCTATGGCGATAATCTTGTCCGCCTTGCAGTCGACGAACTCGGCGTTTGTCAAAGCAGGTCCTATCATCATGCCGTCAGGATGGCTCGCAAGGTTCAGTCTCCTTCCTTCGTACCCCGGGACCGTGTACTCGATTGTGAGATCTCCAAATATCGCTGATCTTTCTTCAGGGAATACATTGAAATCCTCTCTTGCTGCACCCAGAACTGTCTCCAAATCTGTGATTATGTTGTCGCTCTCTGCCTGGTCTATGAAATCCATCTCATATGCTTGAGCAGAGTAGAAGACGTCTCTCAAGGTGCTGGTTCTTGCCTGTTTAGAAAGCTCATCGACGAATGAGGCTGTCCAGACGAGTTGAGTGAAAGGCCTTATGTGCCTGACATTTCTCGCACTTCTTCTGACCTGCCGATTTCCCAGGACGTATTGTCGCGTCTCGGCGTCGTAGAAGATGTTTTGTATCGACCTGACCGGCATCTCTATCCAAGGGAACTCCTTCCGATCGATCTGCTGGCAAATGCCGGTTCCCAAATTTCCTAAGCTGCCAAGAACTCGCTCTTTCCTCTGCTTCACGACACCTTTAGAAGTCTTACGCGCCTTCGCCTTCCGGACCATACTTCATCACACTCCTTAGAAGCTGTTTTGTATCGGGAACATCTCTTCTTCCCGCAAGCCTAGCGGAGAATGAAGCGATTTTCGGCAAGTATTTTCCGAAAATGTCAAGTCTCTTCTTTTCTCTCTCGAAATGCTGTTTCTTGGAAAGGAAGATGGATAGCCTCCTAGCAGCTTCCCTCACGGCGTTCAGTATCTCTCGTTCGACGTCAGGTCGGTCGGCGATGAACTCCTTGCCGACTGTCTTGTACGGAATCTTCGTGGAGCAGAGATGCACAAACACGGCGATGGGAGCGCCTGGAGGAACTTTGTAATGCCTCCAGTCGACCAGTGAATTGACCACTTTCCATGAAACGTCGCTGGCCTCATCGAAAAGCAGCGGGATCTTGTTTGCAAATCTGTATAATGCCACGCTTCCGGCATTCTGTATCTGTCCGCCGTAGGCTATGCCGACCTCGACGACGAAGGGGAAGCCTGAATAGGCGGCCGGTTTTCTCTGATGAACGGTAACGAATTCTGGGGCAAATTCCTTCTCTATTCCAGCTTCAAGCAGCTCCTCCCCTAGAGGGCTGAGGCAAGTGCTGTCGGGCGCTAAGAATCCCTCAAAATTCTTCATCGCTGTCACGACTCTCACGATTTCGCTTGGCTCAAGCCTCTTTGGATTCTTCTTGTGACTCACGCCTGCGTTGTCCAAGAACTTTCTTGCGATAGTATCTCCGACTCGTTGGAAATGCGTCTTCATGAACTCCTTCATTGTACGCGTGGTAGTAGCTTGTAGGATTCTCTTCAGCGCTTCCACATCAATACCGTGCGGGTGAGGAGTGGTTTCCTTTGGCGGCTTTGGCATCTTGGTTGTGGCTCTGATGAACCTGTAAAGTCGGCCCTTAGGATCGACAAGTGTGAGGTTGGCATAGGGTGCCACTATCGCTGTCTGCTTCATATACTCGAGGATCTTTGACATTGCACGAGTGTAGTCAGCCTCCGTCTGGAATTCCACAATCGTACCGTGCCATCTGTCAGGGTTCGGATGCCTTCTGCGCTTCAGTATGATGGGCTTATTGTGCTGAATGTCCATTGTTATTTCGTACTCATGGATCTTTGTCCGCCCTGTGCTCGAGACGATCTTGACTGGTCTGTGTGTCGTGATCTGTCCATAGAGAATAGCCATCTTACCTCCCAAGCCAAAGGTCCCCCTTGTCTGTCTGAGCTTGTATTTCGACCCGAAGAGGACCTGTCCGAACGCCATTGGAATCATGTCCGACGGAACCCCACATCCATTGTCTTGAACCCTGACGTTATAGATTCCAGGGCCTTCGCCTGAGTCTGAGACTTGAGAGATGCGGACGTAGATGTCTGGGGAATGGCTGTAGGTCTCGCATGCGTCCAAGGAGTTCTCGACTAGCTCGCGGATCGTTGAGTATATGGCCCGAGAAGGGTTTGTGAACCCGGCAATGTCCCGGTTCCTATAAAAGAAGTCCGCCGGACTAATTTCCTCGAAAACCTCAGTCAATTTTACCAACGAATCCTTTCCAGAGTCATTCTCTCTGCTACTATGATCAACGTGAATGACGGTGAGCTATCAAATTTCATGTTGCCTGTGCGCCCCGATTGCTTTGGACCAATCTAACATGGCTCGCTTTTGCTGCAGAGAAACGGTTGGATGTGAAATCGTGAACAGATTTCTCCTAATAGCTGACCTCATCACTTTGGCGGGGCCTTTTCCCATAACTCGATCGCTTGCCTTCTCTTCTTCTCGCGGCGTCTGTCTCGTAGAAACCTGTAGACGGTGGCGTGCTGTCTTCCTTTCAAGATCATGTCTACAGCTTCTCTAGCGGTTGAGACTTCCTCGTAGCCTCCGACTATCGCAATCGTGTCGCCGTATACAGAGAGACTGGTCTTGGTCATTTCTTCTACTGTCCTTCGCGTCTTTCCCCCCTGTCCTATGATCCGGCCCTTGACTCTTCTGATGTCGCTATCATTTCTGCCATAGAGTTCTCTCAGATCGATCAAATCAAAAACTGTGTCTTCGTCAAATAGTAGACAGGCCTTTTCGGGGGAGAACCCCCTCCCAATAGCTGTAGCCACATCTCTTGCTCTAAGAAGTGAAGAGGGATCTGTGTTTCCAGATCTGGGCGATATCTCCACAATCCCAGTCTCGCCTGAGATTAACAGCTGTACTCCTAGCGTTCGTTCGATTCTGCTCTTTACCTCTCCATTGGACCCAATGAGTACGCCCACTCTGTCTCTCGGAATCATACATGTGACTTTAGTCTGCATTTGTCACAGTCACCCAACCGTGAAGCTCTTCAACCGGCTTGACGTTGACGCCGTATTTCAGAAAGTGCTTATTCAGATTCTCTAGGTCACGTTTCAGAAACACATCTGACATTGGATGCTCCAACGAGACTGCCTGCGACAGATCGAATATTACAGGTCTCCTCTTCCACACCATCACGTTATACTCGCTCAAGTCGCCGTGAACAAGACCCGCTTTCCTGTAGAGCAATTTGACATTCTTCAGCAATTCCTTGTAGAACGCACTGATATTTTCGGGGTGTAAATCCTTCAGGAGTGGTGCAGGCGCGCCTTTATCGCCGATGAATTCCATTACGAGGACGTTTCCCCTCACGAGGATCGGCTTGGGGACGCTTACTCCCGCCGAGTAGGCAGCATGCAAATTCTTGAACTCTTTCCGAGCCCATAGGTCTATCAGTGAACGCGTGCCTTTCCTTGATTTTTGGAACCTCGGATCCCCTTCCAAATAGATCTGTCGACCCTTGCGAAACTCCGACGTCGCCTTCAGGTAGATCTTAACAGCAACATCTTTTCCCCTAGAGTTCTTTCCCAAATAGATTCTCGATTCTTTTCCTGCCTCAATACATCCGTGAAGGCGCGACAAAAGTCCAGTGCTTAACATTCGGTAGATCAGCATCAGAGTGGGCTTGTCAAAAACTTCCTCTAGGGCTTCGAACTCTTCGCTCCTCTTCTCCTTCAGAAGCTGTTCGACTTCATACCTTTTCTCCCTGAGTCGAAGCCGTTTCTCAAGTGCTTCAGATGCCACTTTCCCCTCTTCCCTAGCCTATGCTCAGATACTTGTTGCTTCTGAGCCAGTTGGCCTGACTTTCCGTGTATCTCCAAAGGATGTCGCCTCGCGTTTCGTGTTGAAAATCCCAAGGACCCACAAGGACCACATCGCCTGCCTTGATCCATACCCTTCGCTTCATCTTTCCCCGGATACGGCAGACTCTTTCATATCCATCTGCACACTTGACCATCAGCCTATCATAGCCCAGCATTTGACTGACTATGCCAAGCACCTGATCCGGCGCTGGGAGAACCATTTCTCTGAGCTCTCCTTCGCTGAGTACTTTCTTCTTTCCCACTCTGAAGTGCCTTCTACACTTTTTCGCCCCTAATGAAAACGGCTAGCTATTAAGTGTATTCTGACAAAGTCATCAATTAGTGAAGTCGACCGATCCTGACGATTTGGACATGAGGCACACCGCCGATCTTCATTATCGCAGCAGGATCAACCAGTCCTCTCTGAACTGCAGCCTTGATCACTTCTCCGCCTACTAGGTTTCCAACATCAGCTACCTCTAGGGCTTGCATCGTCTCCTCTACGCTGCAGAGATCTCCACCATAGAATCGGTCAGCGACTTCGAGTTTGACCCTTCCTTCCCGAAGAGTCCTCCCCAAGACATTCCTGTCGCAGGCAGCGACCATAACGTATCTCTTGTCTCTGAAGATCCTGACGTAGACCTGCCCCAAGCCCTCTCCACCTTTGTCATCTCGGAAGAATCGAGGATCGTGCGCCACACGCCTCGCAGTCCAGAAACAGGAATCTAGCTTCCTTCACTATTTTGGTGTCAGGTCTGCCACATGTCGGACATATTACATATCGACCAATGTATATTTCTATGAGGTGTCGAATCGTTTCTGCGTCGAATCTTCCCTTGAATATGGCTCGCGACCCCTCAAACGTCGCTGCGGTGGCCAGTTCCCTGGTCAGAAACTTCAGGATGTGATGCGGATCTCGGTTGAGGTAGTCGCAGATCTCCTTGAAGTTTCCTATCCAAGTCCTTGTCTTTGTACTTCTGACTTCGGGTCTCGGCGGTTCGAAACGTTCACCAGTGTGCTCCCTCTTCGGAATCTTCTCCAGAGCTCTGTCAAGTAGCTTCTGGTATTCTCTGCTCATCTTCCCAAGACCCGCTACAGTACGATAAGATGATGGTTGCCTATTAAACGCCTTTTCGAGAAGTTCGAGGCAGCCAGGTCACATTCAGCCTCAACGCATGTAGGAGACAAGTCGTTCATGATATGTTCCTCTGTTAGTCGAACGGCAAGTCTAAGCTTACGGCGTACGATTCTTGAATCCCGCAAGAACAAGCGTCCTTGCCTCAAGATGCAGAGTAACCTCATGACAAGGCTCGATTCGCACACACATGTTGAGAAAGATTAATCAAGATGAGAATGGATCATGAGGGCAAGGTTATGGAGGGATTCGTTCTAGATACTCCATCGGGCACTTCAGCAAGCTCAGCTCTTGCGACAGGTTACACCCCAAACAGAATCGTCGTAACCTGCGCTCTGCCCTATGCGAACGGCGAAATACATCTCGGCCATGTGACCTCCACCTATCTTCCGGCAGACATCTTCGTAAGGTTCTGTAGGTTCAACAAGGCCGAAGTGGTCTTCGTCTGCGCAACCGACGACTACGGGACCCCGATACTCATTGCGGCTGAGCAAGAAGAGAAGGCGCCTGATGAGTTCGTTGCGTACTGGAACAAACGCGATCTTCAAGACTTCAAGGACCTAGCCATAAACTTCGACATATTTGACAGGACGAGCTCAAAGGAGAACTTGGAGCTAACTCAATACTTCTTCAGGAAGCTGTACGAGAAGGGTCACATCCATGAACATGAGGTTCTCCAGCCTTACTGCCCTCGATGTCGGAAGTTCCTCCCAGATCGATATGTGAAGGGCACCTGCCCACACTGTGGAACTATCGAGCAGTACTCAGATAGTTGCGAGCGGTGCGGGAAAGCATTCCAGCCGGGCGAGATCAAAGACCCGCACTGCGCTATCTGCGGCTCAACACCTGAGAACAGAACTAGCGAGCATTTCTTCCTGAAATTGTCGGATTTCTCAGAGCCTCTGCGAAAGTGGCTGCAAGTCAGTCACACTCTTCAACCGGAAGTCAAGAACTATGTGCTCAACTGGGTCGGCGAGGGGCTTCAGGACTGGGATATAACCAGAGACATAGAGTGGGGCGTTCCCATACCACTCGACAGGGCAAAAGGCAAAGTCCTGTACGGATGGTTTGACAACCATCTCTGCTACATATCTAGCGCATTGAAACTTCTAAGGAGTAAAGGCATAGATGGAAAGGCTTTCTGGAACAGTTCGACAATCTTCCACTTCATCGGCAAAGACATAGTGTACCATCACTACCTTTTCCTTCCAGCCATGAGGATTGGCGTCGGGGAATACAAGCTGCCTGAATACATTCCCACTAGGGGTCATCTGTTGCTTCAAGGAGGGAAATTCTCGAAGAGTCGCGGGTGGTACGTAGGCCTGAGAGAGTTCCTTGAGATCTTTCCTGCTGACTTTCTGCGCTACTATCTTGCTGCCATTACGCCCTACAGCCAGACGGACGTAAATTTCGACTGGAGAGACTTCCAAGGAAGAATAAACAATGAGCTCGTTGCAAACATAGGCAACTTCGCACATAGGACGCTTACCTTCATATGGTCAAGGTTCCGCGGAAAAGTTCCTGAACCAGATCAGTTTGATGATTTAGATAGTGAGTTTCGAGACAGAATTAGCGGTTCGGCCGTTCAGGTTGGGAAGGAACTTGCGATTGTAGAGCTTGACAGGGCTCTCAAGAGAATTCTTGAATTCTCGAGCTACTGCAACCAATATTTCCAGAAGAAGCAACCTTGGGCTAACGGAAAGGGAGCAGCAAACTGTCTTTTCCTCAGCGCAAACGCTGTCAGATCTCTTGCCATACTGCTTGCCCCGTACATTCCTGGCTCAGCGCAGACTCTGTGGGAGCTGTTGGGTCTAAGGGGAACAGTACATGAACAGGACTGGAGCTCAGCATCCTCGCTCGATGTCATACCAGGTCACGAAATCAAGCAGCCCAAGGTCCTATTCAGAAGAATAGAGGACTCTGAGATCGAGAAGCAAGTCAGCAGGCTTAAGCCCTCAGCATTGTGAGCTTGGCGCCTGCAGGCCAAAGTTGATTCAAGATGTTGCTCAAGCTCGACCTGCATGTTCACACGAGATGTTCAGACGACGCCACGACAGATCCGGAAGTGATAGCTGAAACCGTGAAGAAACGCGGCCTTCACGGAGTCGCTGTCACAGAACACGACCGTCCTTCATCTTATCGATCAGGCGAGATTTTTGTTATTCCAGGAATCGAAGTAAGCTCAAGGGAAGGCCACGTCATTGGACTAGGTGCTGACAAGACAGTTCCGAAAGGTCTGACAGTTGAGCGCACAATTGAGCTGCTGCGTCAACAGAACTCTGTCGTTATAGTTCCGCATCCGTACGATCTTTCAAGCCCGAGCGTCGATCCTCTTCGTCTCAAAGTCCGGATCGACGGGATAGAGACCGTGAACTCAGGCACAATCCCGTTCAGACTTGCTAAGATGAAGGCTGAGAAAGCCGCGAAGATTCTCGGGGTGTCTATGGTGGCGGGAAGTGATTCACATATTCCATCAACGATAGGAGATGCATACACACTAATCGAGGTGTCCTCAGCCTCAGTTGAAGATATCCTTGAGTCGATTCGTTCAGGCAGGACAACTCCATGCGGCTCAGCAACAAGCCTGAAGAATAGGTTCTTGGGGCTGAAGATGGTTCTCGCCAGATCCTATTCTATCTCACATGTCTAGATCGAAGTTTCTCTGTAGGGCCTAATGAGCTGAGGCGATCTGACACCGGTCAGCATCAATGTGGCGCAGATACGGTCAGCAAATGAATGATCTACAGTGGCGCCAAGTATGAAACCAGGCGATGGGTCAAGCTCTTCTGTGACGAATTCCGCCGCTCTTGTGGCCTGGGCTCGGGATAGGTCAGCGTCCCCTCGAATATGAAGATACGCTCCTGTGAAGCCGCTGTGGGCGATACGGAGCAGAGGACAGTTGAATGCATTCTTGACTGCCTCTTCGACCTGATTGCGGGAGTTTGCTTCGCCGATCCCCAAGACTGCAAATCCACTTCCCCGAATGATACTCGCAAACTCTGCAAAGTTGATACTTATGAGGCTCGGCGTTGAGAGCGTTTCCACCATTCCACCGATGAGTTTACCTAGAAGATAGCTTGCTGCGGCATCGACTGTTTCTTCATTGTGAGCTAAGGGAAGATCTTCAAGTCTATTCGCATCCAGAACAACCACCGCGTCACACGCATTTTTCATTTCATTAAGAGTGTGGACGGCTAAATGTAGATTTGAGATTTCGCCGCAAAATGGCGCTGTAACGGCTCCAATGACAAGAGATCCAGCTGTGCGCGCGGCTCTAGCGAGGGCGCTTGAAGTTTGGTGCTGGCCTTCTCGTCCCAGAGATGAAGCTATGAACACGAGGTCACTATCAATCAATGAGGGAGACAATTCTGGGAGTGATAGCAGGGTAGCCTCCTCGCCGAGGTCGAACCAGTTGGGGGTCTCGGGGTTCCTAGCGGCCGTCTTCCCGACAAGCGCCTTGTGGGCCAATATCGTTCCAAGCTCGAGCCGCTCTTCACTGATAGATATGCAACGCGTGTTACTGGGGCCTCGTTCAACTGCCTGCTCGACAATTCTGTTTCCTTGGTCGCCTAAGCCCAACACGGTTATTCTAGGAGGGACTCTGCCCGCTGGTAGCCGCAAGGAAGAGAGTTGCGAGGCGACATTCAGAGTCACGCCTGTTCTCCCTCATGTTGAGGTTTGGGTTGGTTCCCGGTGGATCTGGCAGTAGGAAAATGAGGTCATGAGTCTTTATAGGAGAGCGTGGTTCACGGGTAAGTCACATGTATCATGCCTCGCCATCCAGAATACCCTTCACATCCAAGCGCTCCAAAAATTTGACACATATCTGCGAATTCAAAAGTCCAAGCTTTGTAGGTTTTCAAGCGCGGCTTGCCAAATTTCATCTCTGAATGTTGCTGACGCTCGACACTTATCCTCCACCCACAGGTGGCATTATCGCAACCGCGCAACCCTCTGTGAGTCTTGTTTTCAATCCTTCCAGGCTGCTAATGCTTGTTCCGTCGACCAGGAAGAGAAGATGACCCCTTGAGGTGCCAGTCGTTTCATCCATCACGTACTCCCTAAATCGAGATCCGTGCAGCTCGACGAGGCGATTCAGGAGGTCGCCTACGGTTGATCCGCTGCTCAGTTCGACCTCTTCTTCCCGCCTGCCTGCAATTTCCCTTAGAGTCGCAAAAAACCTGACATTTACCTTCAACTCGATCCCCTGATATTGATCAATGTCTGATCTCAGCTCTTACTCCTCGATGAAAGGCCTAGCCAACCATTCTTGAACTTTGTTCTCTCTGGATAAGTCTGTAGCAAACGTGAGTCTGGCCCTGTTCCGAGATATAGGCAGTAATATCTGTCGGCGCAATGCAGCAAATCTCGCTTGAAAGTCTACCTCGCCTGTTTTCCTTTGTACATCCTCCAACTCAGGCACATCGTTTTAGGATGAGATGCGGCTACGTCATCGACCCTTCCAACAGTTGTGTTGTGAGGGGCTTCTCGCAGAAGATCTGGCTGCTGATACGCCTCCTCAGCTACCCCTTCAAGTATCTGGGCGTATCGATCAAGCGACTCAAGGCTTTCGGTTTCAGTCGGTTCTATCATCATGGCCTCCTTCACAATCAATGGAAAATACGTGGTAGGAGCGTGCACACCAAAGTCAAGAAGCCTCTTGGATATGTCTAGTGCGCGTATTCCAGTTTCAATACTGATCTTCTCCGCACTTATCACGATCTCATGTTTCCTCGGTTTCTTTGAACCATAGGGCATCTGATAGCGGCCTGACGTGAGCACCTTTCTCGCGAGGTAGTTCGCGTTCATAACGGACGTTTCTGCGACTTCCTCCAACCCATCCGCTCCAAGCAGAAGAACGTAGGCATAGGCTCTCAGAAGAACTGAAACATTTCCAAAGAAGCTGCCCACCTTCCCTATCGACTGAGGCCTGTCATAATCCAAATAGTACTTCTTCCCGTCGAACTCAATCGTCGGAACTGGGAGAAACTTCGCCAATTCTTGGGTCACGCCGACAGGTCCTGCACCCGGCCCTCCTCCGCCATGCGGCGTTCCGAACGTCTTGTGAATATTCACGTGGGTGACGTCGAATCCCATCTCCTTCGGTCTTGTCTTGCCCAAAATGGCGTTGAGGTTTGCACCGTCGTAATATAGAAGTCCACCAGCGTCGTGGACTATTTCTGCTACCTCAAGGATCCTTCTTTCAAAAATGCCTAGAGTGTTCGGGTTAGTTATCATCATACCAGCCGTTCTGTCGCTTACAATGTTCTCTAGTGCTTCAACATCTATGCAGCCTTCGTCGTCTGATGGAACCACAATCACCCTGAAGCCTGCCATCGCTGCGCTTGCAGGGTTTGTGCCATGCGAACTGTCGGGAACAATCATCTCGGTTCTTTTGTCGACCTCGCCCCGGTCCCTATGGGCAGCTCGGATGATGAGTGCTCCACATAGTTCGCCCTGAGCACCAGCAGCAGGCAGAAGTGAGACCTTTGACATCCCTGTTATCTCCGCCAAGAACTCCGAGAGTTCAAAGAGTATTCTCAGGATTCCCTGAGTGAGACATGCGTTCTGGAGTGGATGTAGGTATTTTACCTTAGGCGACCCAGCTAAGATTTCACATATCTTTGGGTTGTACTTCATCGTGCAACTCCCCAAAGGGTAGGTTCCAAGATCTACGCCGTAGTTTTCCTGAGAAAGCCTGGTGAAATGCCTAACAACTTCTACCTCGGACACTTCTGGCAGCTTAGGTGCCGTTTCTCGTAGGACCTCCTTCGGGAAGCTCTTCATAGCCATTGTCAGGACGATTTTCTCTTCTTCCGTTAGTCTTGAAATCGCATGGCCGACCTTTCCTTCCCTCGAGAGTTCAAAGATTGAAGGTTCGTTCCAGTTCGCTTGCTTAAACGTCAACCCTATACCTCCAAGATTTCCGCAAGGGATGCACGTAGCTTGTCGATATCTTCCTTCGAGTGGACCTCAGTAACGCAGAATACAGCTGTCTCGCCAAGCTCGGGAAGGCTCTCGGTCAGCGGAGTTCCAATATGTATCCCTCGCTCTAGGAGAATAGGTTCCAGATCCTTGAGCTTCGGTCTAGTTTGGCTGAAGTTCACAGTGAACTCCTTGAAGTGCTGGGCCTGCATAGTGGGAACTTTGAGTCCTTTGACCCTGTTCAGTTGGTTGATCGCGTAATAGGTCTTGGAAAGGATCGTCCTGCCAAGCTCTTCCATGCCTGAAGGTCCCAAGAGAGCAAGATATGTGGCCGCTGTGACCGCACAGAGGGCCTCATTCGAGCAGATGTTGGAGGTAGCCCTCTCTCGCCTTATGTGCTGCTCCCTCGTTTGAAGGGCCATACAGTAGGCTGTCTGCTTCTTGTCTCTAGTAGTAGTCATGCCTATGATTCTTCCAGGCATCTGTCTGAGGAGCTTCTCTCCTCTACATGCGAATACGCCTAGGAGCGGTCCACCGTAGTTCATCGGGTTGCCGAGGCATTGCCCCTCTCCAATGGCTATGTCGGCTTCATACTCACCGGGCGGTTTCAGGATTCCGAGAGATGTCGGTTCCACTCCTGCCACGAATAGCGCCCCCCTTGAATGTGCCAGATCTGCAACATCGTGAGCTTTCGCTTGGAGGCAGCCTAGATATGATGGGTTTTCGAGGTATACGGCTGCGCAGTTGTTTGTGATCTTGGACTCTAGGTCGAGTAGGTCTATCTGGCCCGTCCTGTTGTCGTTCTTGACCTCGGTGACCTTGACGCCCGCTGGTTCGGCATAGGTTTTAAGCGCCCCGCGTCTGTCAGGGTGTATGTGGCGGGGAATCAGAAACTCGCTTCTTCCAGTTACTCTGGCCGCCATCAGGGCTGCCTCTCCCAAAGCCGAGGCCCAGTCATAAAGCGATGAGTTCGCATAGTCCATCGCCATCAGTTCGCAGATCATGCTCTGATATTCAAAGAGGGCTTGAAGCATCCCTTGGCTGACCTCTGGCTGGTAAGGCGTATAAGAAGTGACGAACTCCGACCGGGCGGAGAGCTCTGATACTGCGGCTGGAATGTAATGGTTCCAGCATCCTCCTCCAAGGAAGCTCAAGATTTCTGAGGCGTCACGATTCTGTGAGAGCAACCGCTCAATGTGCTTCTTGACTTCAAGCTCAGAGAAGGGACCTGGCAGGTTGAGCTTTTTCTTCAACCTGACCCTTTCGGGAACGTCCGAGTAGAGTTCTTCAATGCTAGACAGCCCGATCGTCTTCATGATCCGTGTCTTGGCGTCCTTGCTTGAAGAAGGAATATACGGATGGGCAAGTTCCGACCTCATCCAATTTCACTTTCCGACTAGTTCAGGGCTCGAAGCCGCCTTATGATTTTCGCATGATTCAGCTCTTCTCGTAGTCTTGCCTCTTCATTCGATACTCTGCGACGGTCATTCTGGGCCGTGCCGGGGCACCCATCACAACCGTGCGAGGCAAGACGTCACGTGTTACTATGGCTCCAGCGCCTACAACGGCTTCTTCGCCGACTGTAATGCCCGCCATCAGAACCGAGTTGGCGCATACCACCGCCCCACGCCTCAATGTCACTCCACTCAGCTTTCTACTTGGGGGGTATCGATCGTTGGTTACTGTGACGCACGGAGCCACAAAGACATCTTCCTCAACGATTGTCATCGGCGGCAAGTATACCTTCGACTGGATATTGACGCGATTCCCAAGGGACGTTCGCCCATCGATGATCGTTGAAGATCCCACTTGAACGTGGTCGCCGATGGTTGTGTCTTCCCTGATAAGCACGTTGTGTCCGGTCTCCAAGGAACTTCCTGTGGACACTCTTTCATAGATCACCGTATATGGCCTGACAATAGAGGCGTCGCCGATTCTCGTTCCGTTGCTTATGGCGTCATAGGTGTCCAAATCAGAGTCCTTCATACTCGACCAGTCAAGTTTCTTCAGTGAGGCTCTGCACGGGTATCCCAGGATGACGCCTCTGCCGAGAATAGACGCATCACCAATGCGTGTCGGTCCCAGAACGATATTCTCTCCTTCAAGATGTATTCGGTGAAGTGACGCCTTCTTTGATATGAACATAGTCGACTCCAGATTGATCTATTGGCATCAGTGATTCTTATGCGTTAGATCAATTCAGACATCGAG
>Ga0209314_10000804_pt1 | contig 14308 bp, 14 predicted proteins | sample I19B2metaG_FD_184146 | JGI IMG/M metagenome (GOLD analysis project Ga0209314, IMG submission 184146) | Lake sediment bacterial and archeal communities from Gulf of Boni, Indonesia to study Microbial Dark Matter (Phase II) - ​I19B2 metaG... | ecosystem: Environmental > Aquatic > Freshwater >...
TTTGAACGTGTTCTCCCTCAAGATTCCTTCTATCCTAAGAATAGTTGGTTCATGCCGTAGGATGCGGTGGGATACCCCCTCCTATTTTTATTGCGCGCGATAATTCAGATCGATCGAAACACTATATATTTTGGTGTCCAGCATCTAAGATATGATGAAATATGGGTGCCTTCTTTTTCCGCAAGCCCGATGTCTGGAAGATGTACGAAAAAAGGGATATACGAGGCCTCATGAAGGCACTCAAATATAAGGACCCGGAAGTACGAAAAGAAGCGGTCGAAAGATTAAGGAGCCTAGCAGAGTTTGAGGACTCGTACCACGAGCTCTTTATTTCTCCTTTGGAAATAATCAATTACGATCTTGTAAGAGCGCTTATACCGATGTTGGATGATGAGGACAAGACGGTACGTGAGGAAGCAAAGTCACTTTACATCTACGGAGAACGTCTTTTCGAGCGCCTAGGCGAGGCTGATCAGGTGGCTGTACCTGATTATCTCGTCCGTGTAGCCCAAGAGACAAGCCCCAACGACTCCATCAGAGTACGCGACCTACGTCTTGAATGCGCAGTCAGGGCAGAGATGGCCTACGAGAAGGTTCGACGTGGTTTCTGTTCGGTTTGCGGTGTGAAATGGCCCCGATCAACGGTGGAAACCTTGTTCAGCCCCTACCGCTTGCTCGGAGGCATTGTGACGCCAGGTACTACGGAGCCCGCTGGGAGATGCCCGACATGCAGGAACTACTACTGCGCCAAATGCGCCAAAATCACTCCTCCTGTTGTTCTCTGCCCTAAGTGTGGCGATAATCTCACCTACCATATAGAAGAAGATGTGGATGATATTCGCAGTCGCTTCGAATACGGAAGATCGGTCTCGATCCGAGGGATTAACACAATTTATTCGTTCAAACTAGAAATGAATAGGGATGTTGAGGGACTGATCAAGGCATTGAAGCATAGGGATGACGACATTCGAGCGGATGCGGCAAAGGCTCTTGGAGAGATCAGAGATCCAAGGGCAGTGGAACCACTAATCGATGCTTTGAAACCCGATCCCGACTCATTCGTTCGACAGAGAGCAGCATATGCCCTTGGAAACATAGGTGACGCAAAAGCCGTTGAACCACTCATTCAATCACTCAAGGACGAGGACAAGGATGTCCGATGGGCAGCAGCATCTTCTCTTGGAGACCTAGGGGATATAAGGGCGGTGAAACCGCTAATTCAAGCCTTGAAGGATGAAGACAAGGATGTTCAGAAAACAGCGGAATGGGCTTTAAAGAAGATCAAGGCGAAGAAGGCTGGAAAGGCAAGCAACTCCGCATAATATGTGCGCATGAAAGTTCTGTAAGCCTTTTTTCATATCGTTGGCGAGAGGATGAATGGGATGGAAGAAAAGAAGAGCGTAGAAGAGCTAATCAGTATTCTGGAAAGGAATACGGCAGATCTACGAGAAGCTCCTCTTGACGGCACAGAAAGCATATGGCCCGTACGAAAAATAGTTGATGCGCTAAAGGAAACCGCTGAGAGACTGGGCAACATATCTGACAAGAGAGCAGTTAGACCACTCGTTGAAGCTGTGAAGGAGGCCGACAGAAGACTTCGAAACGAGAGGATATGGAAAACCGAGGTAAAGTGGGCTACTCAGGCAGCTGTTAGGGCCCTAGCGAAGATCGGTGGAAGAGAGGCCATCGGAGGACTCATCGAGACGTTGGGCTCAAACAACTTAGAGGTTCGATTGACAGTAGCCAGAGAATTGGCAAAGAGCAGTGACGATAGAGCTGTCTCCGCACTGAAAAATGCCGGCCTACAGGTCGAAGTCAAAGAGGCAACCGGAGAGATAACCCTGCCTGCTTTGAGAATGAGTCAAGACGCAGCCCCGATAGAGATCAAGAGGGTCACAATCAGAAAGCAATGCGTCTGGTGCGAACACTTTGCCGACCCCGAGTTCTTCGATCCAGCATATCCAAGAGGAGGAGGCTACTGTAGAGTGAAGAACGGCCCAACAGAATTCGATTCGGTCTGCGACTCCTTCACACCAAACTATAGAGGCTCTTGGTGGCTACAAACCGACTACATGAGAACCAAATATCCCCAAGTCTCAGTCTGGTGGAAAACCACATAGCGCCCTAAATCAATCTTAGTATACATGTCCAACCTTTGCAAACATTGTAGGCAAATCCCAATCCTCGCCGCCCCTCATCACCCATTTGGCCGACGCCCGAATCATCTCATCAACACTGTCCCGGTATGGACCAAACCTCTCAACACAAAAACCATCATTCGCGACCAGCGCAGTGTCCGGGGCCTCGCCAAAGAACCTCGGGGTCCTATTCATATACCTACCGATCTCTGTAGCTATCTCCTTGACTGAAACGATGGGGCCAGCCACATTCAATATGGTCGGCGGATTTGTACAGAGATCAAGCGCCCTTATCGCCCGGTCGATAGCATCCCTCTGAGAAAGGAGGTTCACATAAGGCATCTCCAAAGAAATCTCCTCCCCATCCCTAACCATCTTCGCAATGTCGACGAGGACACCGTATGCAAGATGCTGAGAATACATCAACCTATAATGACAGACCCTCTGATCCCTATGTCCATGCGCGCTGAGGTTGAACGCAGTCTCCCGACAGACAATACCCCACCCATAAATGCCCTTAGGATCCAAAACATCACTCTCCAAAGACCCGCCACTCTCAGGCCTGGTATAAGCATAAGGGTTGCCAGAGGAGAAGTCAACGATCCTAGAACGACTATACTTCTTCCCAACATTCATCGGAACTATACAATTAATCACCGTGGCCTTAGCCGGATCAGCAGACGAGCCAAACTTGAACCCAAGCATATAAAAGACATTGGGCGCATCAGGCAGCCCGTCGAGAAAAGCCTCGTCCGAAAGGTCCCCACAATAGACATCTACGCCCAATGCCTTCTCAAACCTGTCCCTGACGGCATCACCGCCCTTAGAATCGAAATTTGAAGCCACCATGATCCTCCGCCCCCTAACCCCAGCCTTCTTATCAGCCTTAACTAGGGTCTCAACCAGCTCACCGCCAATCTTCCCACTTGCAGCAAGACCCATAATGTCGCCTTTAAGACGACGCATCAACTCGACAACTGCATCAGTGGGCTCAGTCATGAACTCCAGCAACTCCTCACTCGTCTCAACATCCAAAATGCTATCCATCCCTCATCACCTTCTGACACAAACCAACTCTTTCCAGACTATAGTTCTATAGTTAACTGAAAAACCCTTAAATTTAAAAATTCCAATACTATTCCTCAGTGATCAAAATGGTAACGATCCCAGTCAACGATTTGAGAACCTTCTGCGAGAACGTCTTCATCAAAGCCGGAGCGAGCAAAGAGGAAGCAAAGATCGTCGTAGACACATTAATTCAGGCAAACCTGCGTGGCTATGACAGCCATGGGGTTCTCCGCATAATCGAATATTGCGGCAACATAAAGAAAGGCGTCTTCAAGACTCATGTCAAGCCAGTCGTGGTCAAAGAAGACACCTCAGCTCTGGTTCTCGATGGGATGTGGGGCTTCGGCCAAGTGGCAGTATACCGCGGCATGGAAAATGTCATAGCGAAGGCAAAGAAGAACCACATAAGCGTCGCCACAGTATTGAACTGCAACCACTGTGGCTCACTGGGCTACTACACATCCATGGCCTCGAAAGAGAACATGATAGGCTTTGCACTCGCAAACTCTGTAGCCTCGGTAGCCCCGTACGGAGGAAGGGACCGCATAATGGGAACAAATGCAATAAGCATATCGATCCCATCAAAGAAACACAGACCTTTCCTACTTGACTTTGCAACCAGCATAGTATCAGGCGGCACAATCGAGCTCGCCCAGATGAAAAAAGAGAAGATCCCCCTAGGATGGCTGCTGAATGACGAGGGCCGTCCAACCACCAACCCCAACGACTATGAATCCCTCGGAGAAGTAAAGCACGGCGCCCTTCTACCATTCGGCACGTATAAGGGATCAGCAATATGCATGGCCGTTGAAGCCATCGGTGGAATACTCGCTCAAGGTGGTATAAGAAAGACGACAACAAATAATGGTGTATTCCTAGTGGCAATGGGAATAGACTTCTTCAGGCCCATAGAAGAGTTTGAGGCTGAGATGGATAGACTTCTCGACCTAGTTAAAGGCAGCAAGAAAGCAGTCGGGTTCGAGGAAGTACTCTATCCTGGGGAACTAGAGTATCGCAAAGAGGAGCAGCGCCTAAAGGAAGGAATACCGATCGAGGATGGAACATGGAATAGAATGGTGGCATTAGGAAGAGAACTCGGAGTCGAGGCTCCTCACGTGCCTTGATCACGGTAATGAAGTGATAAAAATGGTTAAAACAAGAGCAGGATGCCTCGAGGCAACTAGAAAGATCTCGGTAATAGAAAAAGAACGGGAGATCACCGATGACCAGGTCCTTGTGAAAGTCCATAAAGCGTATATCTGCGGCAGCGAACTCCACTACTACCGCGGCCACTATCCAACATACGTCTCCCTTCCGATATTTCCAGGCCACGAAGGCGGCGGCACAATCGTCGAGGTCGGCTCCAAAGTATCGGACTATTCAATAGGAGACAAGGTAATAGTCTACTCAGACGTTCTCATCACACCAAGCGGAGCAGACCCCCTCTTCTCAGACTATGCCAGATCTCCCCTAAGATGTTTACAACGCGTTCCAGAAGGCACAGACATGAATACAGCCTGTCTAGCAGAGCCACTCTCATGTGCTGTCGACGCAATCTACGGCTGCGGAGTAGAACTCGGAGACACCGCTGTAGTCATCGGACTCGGATTCATGGGACAACTGATCCTCCAAGGCATAAAAAAGAGCGGAGCCGACTCCGTGATAGCAGTTGATGTCGTGGACTCAAAGCTCAAGCTAGCAAGAGAAAGAGGCGCAGACATCGCAATCAACACCAATGAAGAGGACCCAGTGAAAAGCGTCCTAGACCAAACAAACGGAGAGGGAGCAGACATCGTCATCGAGGCAGTGGGCGTAGGAAAGACCGTGAACCAGGCCGCGAGCATGCTGAAGAAAGGCGGGATTCTCGGACTATTCGGCTGGGTAACAAGGCCAGCAGAAATAGACCTCTCCCAGTGGCACACAAAATACCTGAGACCAAAGATTCTCAAGATACCAAACTACAAGGCAAAGATGCCTTGGGCCGAAAAGGGATTCCAACTTATAAAACAGGGAATCCTAGAAGTGAAGTCGCTAATAACCCAAGAGTACCCTCTGGCTAGACTTTCAGAGGCATTCGAGAAGTACGACACTGATCCTGACGTCATCAAGATAGCAATCAAGCCTTAGCGCGATCGACCTCAAAAAACATCAGTTTCTTCTACCGCGCGTCTTCAAGTAGGAAAAACCATTTAACCAGCACAGATAATATTCAATCGAAAAATAAAAGATGGTGATCTTATGGCTGTAGGTCCAAAATATCCAGTCGATCGATGGGGGATTCCCGAACGAGGAACCTTCAAATTCCCTAAACACTTCAAGCCCTACTACGGACAAGCGATCGGAATAATCATGGCATGTATAACCGACAAAGTCCCATCATACCCCGTTCTACGCATTCCAGGCAACGTCGGCAACGCATCCACATTCAAATTCCCGGTTCAGTTCAAGATCATCGATGCAGATTACGGTGAGATACTGGCAAAGACTCCTACTAAAGAGACAGAACGAAAGGTAGTTGAAGCGGCGAAGGAACTGGAACAGGAGGGCGTAAGGGCCATCGGCTGCATGTGCGGCTACATGGTCTATTTCCAAGAAGCGATGGCCAACGCGGTGAACATCCCAGTCTTCTCATCAAGCCTGCTACAAGTACCCATGGTCAGCAGGCTGATAGGGAAGAAACAAAAAATCGGCATCATCACATTCAACTCCGACGACATGTCAAGAGAGCATCTGAGACGAGCCGGAATCGACGACGAGGTATACAAGAGAATTGCCATCATCGGTCTACAAGAAGTGCCTCAAGAAAAATACGGCTATACAACTATAAAGGAATTCGAACCAGAAGCAAGGCTGTTGGAAGAGGAGAAGCGCATAGTCTACGTAGCCAAGCAGCTGATAGCAAGGCACCCCGACATCGGAGCCATAGTCCTCGAGTGTACATACCTACCGCCCGCAGCTGCGGCTGTGCAGCAGGCAACAGGCTTGCCAGTCTTCGACGTAACTACCCTGCTAAACTACGCATACAACGCCATAGTCAGAGAGAGGTTCACAGGCTTCGTATGAACCCAAAACACGCCTAAAAAACCCTCTTTTTTTCCTTTTTCTATTCACGTGCACTCAGCAATCTCTCTGCTTTCTCAGCGGCGTCCTTGGCGTCGCTACCGTGTGCATCTGCTCCTATCTCCTTCGCCCACTCTTCGTTCGTAAGTGCACCCCCAATCATCACCTTGACCCTGTCTCTAAGGCCCTCTTTCTTGAGGGCTTCTATAACGGCTTTCTGCTCGAGCATGGTTGTCGTAAGTAGGGCTGAGAGCCCCAGAATGTCCGGCTTCAACTCTCTTACCTTTTCAACTAACATCTTGGTCGGTACGTCCGCTCCTAGGTCGACGACTTCGAACCCCTTCGACTCCAGCATAACAGCCACCAAGGATTTACCAATGTCGTGGATGTCACCAGCAACTGTTCCAAGAATCACCCGCCCTTTATACTCTATCTTCACTCCACGCTTCTTAATCTCAGGCAGAAGTACCCTCATCCCAGCCTTCATAGCTTCAGCGCTCATCATAAGATCAGGCACGAAAACCTCGAACCTGCTGTATCTATCCCCGACCTCCCTAATTCCACTGGACAGCCACTCCGTGACTTTTAGGGGATCGTACCCGGCCTCAACGGCATCCTTAGTTGTAGCCTCGACCGCCGAAATATCCCCGTCTAACACTGCCTTGTGCAGTTTCGCAGGCAAATCCTTCATCATCAGTTCCCTTCCTTAGCCTTCTTTTACCCATCATTTTATATTTCTTTCGGTCGATTCTTGCGCGCGTGTTAAGGAGGTTTGGACGTGAACCGGACTTGGGGCTCTTCCATTAATCACCTGCTTTATAAAAAATGGGGGAGGGAGCGCTGTACGCTCCCTATTTCTTACCATGTCAGCGGAGGAGGAACTATCGGTTCTTGAACTGCCAAATCCGCTGGCCATACAGCCACAAATCCGTTCGTTGACGTATTCAGCCATTGACAAACCGGGCACAGTGTAGCTCTCATGTTGTGACCTCGATTAACGTGCCCCTCAGGGTATACTTTGAAACCATGTATCTTGAAGGTTCCGCCGTCTGGTACGTCAACATCGTAGAAGGCCTTTCTTATATTCTCTGTGCTAATTCCACCGTATCTGTCAATCGCTGTTTCCAAAACCGGCTTTAATGCGTGATAGATTGCTGTGTACGCTAGAGTTGCCCAGTGGTCGGGTAGAACACCATACTCGGATTGGTAAGCTGTTAAGAACGCCTGCCTTTGCGCTGCCACAGTCGGGGAAAGTGCAGCGTAGCTGACTGCAAACAATGGGAATCCAACCGTGAAGATTCCTACCATCTTCTCCCCTACAGATTCGACAGTCGCATAAGTTTCATATCCCGCACTGTGACCTATAAGCGCCTTAGGTCTGAAGCCTAACTCCGAAGATTGCCTGATGAACAATGCCGCGTCAGCCGTATAAGATGTAGCAAAAACAACATCTGGACCCAGCGCTCTAAGACTGGTTATTAGTGCAGATAGATCTGTCGTCTTTGAAGAATACCTCTCTCTAGCAACAAGCGATAATCCATACTCAGCCAGCTTCTGCTCGACTCCATCAGAGCAACTCTCTCCCCAAGGGCTATCTTCTTGAACTATCGCTATCTTCAACTCTTCGGGATCCCAACCCGCTGCAGGACAAAGATACTCAACGAGAAACTTGGCAGAGATAAACCCATAATCAAGCCCCATCGGTGCATACCTGAAGATATACGTTGCGTTCCTGTTAAGCGTCAGGACGTTTGGTGCAGCGATAGCTTCATAATATATCGTCCCGTAGTTCTCGCAGACTGTGCTTACCGCCATCGCAAGAGAAGAGGCATATGCTCCAGTAACGATGTCAACCTTCTCAACAGTAATCATTCGCTCCGCTTCACTAACTGCCACATCTGGATTACTTTGTGAGTCACCAACCACCGGAGTAATCTCATATCCTTTTACGCCCCCCTCATCATTTATGTTCTTTATAGCCAGAAGCATTCCGTTAGTGCAGCTTGTACCAAACGGTGAGAACGCCCCAGTCATCGGAAATATTATCCCTATCTTTATCTCGCGCTTCTCCACGGGAGCTGGCCAAAAGAAAGATGCCCCTACTGCTGCGACTACTACGATGAATACCAGAATAGCAATCATTGACATAGTGCTAATTGCTTTTATAGACCGAAAACGAGCCGCCATTTTTCATCATCTTTTCAAAATTTTTTACAAGTTGCTGTTAATTGAAACTTCTATATAACATTTACCTCATGATTCCTCCATTTTTACGGGAAATACAAGATGGGAGAGCCGGTGTTGAGAAGGACACGCAGAGATACTTAGGTGAAGAAGATGGCTAAATGCAGGGGATCGGCACAAAAAACGAGCTGGCTGATGCGATAGGAGGGCTCAAAGTCAGTTTCTATTGCACGTGAGTTTTCACATACTTCTTTATGATTTCCTTAAGATCGCGGCATACATCCTCATCCAAGCTAAGGACTTTGTGCCCTTTCAAGATATTAGAAATCCGCTCTTTGACTCTACTAGCTAAATCTTTTCGTCCTTCTTTCATCCAATCAATTCTACTTTTTCTGTCAAATATCTCAAGTTGGGCATGCTCTCTAGAGTAATAATCCTTAGTAAACAGCAAGGACTTGACTTTCGATAAGTAGTTGCCTCCCACTCCTACATCCTCTATGATATCTGATGCTAGCGTCTCGTCTGTGATCTCTATGCCTTCCTTAATACGCGTTATGTGACTTATGATCTCATCATCGATCATCATCTGTTCAAAGCTTATTCCAGATTGCATCTCCATGCTCCCCACTCCCCATATTAAGTTACTGCCCGAGAGAGCGTGTAGTGCGAATCCCATAGCCTTTTGACAAGCGGCTTGAACATCAACAACTTTCGAGTCGGTGGAGACCCAAGAAAGCGCTGGAAGATTGTAATGCCTCGCGATTTGGGCTCCAGCCATAGCCATTAAGAAGCACTCAGGGGTAGATGAGAGACAAGTAGAAGTCTTCATATCCATGGTGTGCGACATGCCTATAGAGTAAAAGGTCGGCCTACCTTCTTTCAACATCTGATTGAACACGATTCCACTCAAGACCTCAGCGTTGGCAAGGGCTATAGTCCCTGCTAACGTTATCGGGGAAGTAGCTCCAGTTATAGCCTCACTCTCCACATTCACTGGTATGTTATACTCGGCCGACTCTATGAACACCTTGAGGGCATTCGTACTCCACCTCAAAGGTGGAACCGAAACATGACCCATACTGAGTATAGGTCTCTTTCTGAGGGATTCACGGCCGCCAACTACCCTAGAAGCCATCTCGATTACAGCGCTCGGCCCAACCGGAGAGCCGATTACTGGCCTTAGATGCTTTGATGTATTTGTGAGCATCAACTCAAATTCATAAAGATCCCAAAAATCCTTTGGGGCCTCGTGAAAATTCGCGCCAACACAGATGTGGACACTCCTCAGAGCATCGCTCAACCGAATATATTTGATCAAGTCACTTCTAAATATGTCTTCCCTCATTCCATTCTCTATTTTATAGATCGCGTTGCTCGTAGCGTAGAAAACAGAGTCTTTCTCCATTTTCAAATCATTCTTCGGATCCCGGGCATACATAACGAATGTTCTTGGAGCCTTCTTGATCATATGTTCCACGTAATCGGGATCAAACTTAACCACCTTCGACTTCTCATCGACGAGCATCCCATTATCTTTAAGTATCCCTAAGCTCCTGTCCTCGTCGAACTTTACGCCAATCTTTTCCAGGATCTCAAGTGATGTTGCATGAATACGCTCTATGTCTTTTGTACTCAACACATTCAGTGTGGAATTGAGCATACCATCAACCCCACATTTTAATGATTAATCGCATGAAATATTTCTTACTTCAAGTATATTTTGGTCAGCTTCCTTCGAACTTCTTTTGGATTTCCCTCAACAACGATTTTTCCCCTCTCCATGACGTAGACTCGATCAACAAAATCCAGTATCTTGGCTATGTATTGCTCCACTATGAACAGCGTGAGCCCCTTTCTACTCATTTTCTCTAATGAGTCATAAACCTCCTCAACGAGTATAGGTGCCAAAGACTGTGATGGCTCATCCAGCAGGATTATCGTAGGCTGCATCATAATCGATCTTGAAATCGCGAGCATCTGTTGTTCGCCACCGCTCAAGGTCTCGCTTTTTTGATCAAGCCTCTCCTTGAGACGAGGAAAAATTGAGAAAACAAGTTGAAGGTTCTCCTCATAATTAGCCTTCGCTCTTTCAGTTGTAAAAGCAGGCGTCTTCAAGTTTTCTAATACCGTCATCTTCGGGAAGAGCCTCTTTCCTTCAGGAACCACGCCCACTCCTTTTAATGCCTTTATGTGGGGCGGGCTGTCGGTTATGTCCTCCCCGTTGAAAAACACCCTTCCGCCCACTATGTCTGATATCCCAAGAATCGTATTGATCAACGTAGTCTTACCAGCTCCGTTGGGCCCAAGAACCCCTACTTTTTCTCCTGCATTAACCGTCAGGTTGACATCGGAAAGAATTGTCAAATCGCCATATCCCGCGCTAATATTTTCAAGCCTTAGTATTTCCGTCATATTGAACTAACCCCTTCCCAAATACACTTCCTTGACAAGTGGGTTCTTGGCAACACTCTCAGGTGATCCCTCAGCAATTACCTTGCCTGAGGAAAGCACAACCATCCTATCAACCCCTTTCATAAGTGCCTTGACCACATGCTCGACTATCATTATAGATAGGCCTTCATCTTCTCTCAACGATCTTATTAGGCCAAGTATCTCATCCATTTCAACCGGAGTCAAACCAGTAAGAACCTCGTCTAAGCACAAAACCTTGGGTTCCATCGCCAAGACCCTGGCTATCTCCAACCTCTTCTTAACACCTGTAGGTAGTCCCTTAGAGATAACACCAGACACCTCCTTCAATCCAGTCCTTTCAAGTGCCCTCATTGTCTTCTCCCTAGCCGCCGAGAGACTGTCAGTACGCAATAGTGCACCTATCATAACATTGTCAAACACCGAAATGTTAGAGAAAGGTTTGGTGAGTTGGAAGGTCCTAGCTACTCCTTTTAATGCCTTTATGTGGGGCGGGCTGTCGGTTATGTCCTCCCCGTTGAAAAACACCCTTCCTTTTTCTGGCCTATAAAAACCAACTATGACATTTATGAGTGTGGTTTTTCCAGCGCCGTTTGGTCCAATTAACCCCAAGACTTCCTTATCTTTAAGTGTAATATTCACATCATCTAAAGCCGTAAGCCCTCCAAAATTCTTAGTGACGTTCATAACTCTCAGTATTTCCTGCACTCCCACCCCTCCCAAGAAGCGACGATATAAAACCACTCACTCCGTCAGGAGCAACCCGAGCAACGATCAACAATAGGACTCCATAAAGTAGCATTGGCACCCCAACAAATCTTCCTCCTAACATAGAGCGGACAGTTTCTGTGAATGGCGTTATGAGCAGAGCACCAACCGCTGGACCAAACCAGAATTTGGCGCCACCTGCCAGCGACATGGTTGCCATTTGAAAGGACAGCGTCAAACCAAGAACGCCATCTGGAGTGATATAAGAGTAGTATATGGCGTAAAAAGCACCGCCAAGAGCAGTCAATGCAGCACTAAGACTCAATGCCACAAGTTTGTACTTGAGGATGTCCACACCACACGCTTCAGCCGCGTCTTCATCTTCCCTAATAGCTGTTAGATAATATCCAAACTTCGAGTATTGTATTTTACGGGCTAAGAAGACCGCAAAAAAGAACATAACCACAATAATACAGTAGCCGACGAGTTTTTTATTAAGTAAAAGCAGGGGTGAAATTGCTCCCCAAGGTATGAATATGCCTAATGCTCCGCCAGTTATTCCCCTTAGGCTTACCACAACATAATACATAACTTCGGCTAAAGCCATAGTCACAAATGTAAAGTAGGGTCCTCGTACTCCGAACCTGAAACAAGGATAGCCAAGGGTGAAAGCCACGCCCACAGTCATTAAAACACCTACAATGCCACCTATAATCGGTGTTAAGTTAAAGAGGTGTAACAGCACTCCAACGGAGTATGCTCCTATTCCTACAAAGGTAGAGTGTCCTAGGGAAACTTGCTTAGCAAACCCACCTATAATCACCCAAGCCGTACATAGGTAGGCATTAAAGAACAAAATGATTATGACATGAAAAACGTAGAGAGGGAGAGGCAAAAGTGGTATGACCGAGATTATTCCTAGCAGGGAAAGAAGAAGTAAGAAGCGCACGCCTCTCTTCAACATCATTCCCCCATAATTCCACTTGGCCGAACAAAGAGTATGAAGATGAAAACTATGAAAGCGACAGCCAAAGCGATCTCAGGGCTTATGTAGGTTCCTACCATGGCTTCAGTGATACCTATAACAAAACTACTAAGTATGGTTCCTATGAAGTTTCCCAGACCTCCGAGAGTGATTACAATCAATGCAATGATAGTGTAGAAATTGCCCATAAATGGAAAAACATAATAAAGGGGCAACATTATTCCGGCGCCTATTCCCATCATTGCTGAGCTTAAGGCGAATGTTAACAATCTGATTTTCTTTATGTCTATCCCCATCATCGATGCAGCAGTTGGATCTTGGCTTGTTGCTCTTATAAACAGTCCAATGGTTGTCTTCTTGAGTATGAGATAAAGAACGAAAGCTGCTGTAATAGAGGCCGAAGTTGCAATAAGCCTCCCTATAGGAATGTTTATAGAAAGTATGGTAATCGATTTAGAAACAAAGTCAATAATCACACTCCTGTAATTTGGCGACCACAAGAGCAGAGCGCCGTTTTGGAATATGTATATCAGACCCACGAATGTGACCACTTGACATTCATAGGGTAGCTTCAATAACGGCTCAACAGCGTACTTGTGCAATACTAAGCTCATAGCAAACAAAATGGCACAGACTAGAGGTATAGAAATGTAAGGGTTCAAACCCGTGAAAACGAACGTCCAGTAAGATAGGTACATTCCCAGCATCAATAGTTCTCCTTGCGAATAGTTCACAATCCGCATAACTCCGTACACAAGGTTTAAACCAACCGAGACGGTCATATACAGCCCCCCTATGAGAATGCCATTAATTATCACTTGAAAGATCGTAGCAACATCCATAATCTCTACACCCTCTTTTCGCGCACGCCACGCTAATTGCTACCACAAAAACATTTAAGAATTTCTACATCTTCATCGATGATAAAGTTGTCGCACGCGCGAAGAAATCTCACTTGAAAGCCTTTTCTATTACATCGACACAATAGTTCACAGCTATCTCCAGAATCTCTCTCCCCTTTTCCTTCGTCGCCACAGTGGGGTCTCCGAGTCCACCGCTTTTACTGAATGTTCTCCAGTCGACTGCAAAATGATCTATGTCCGGTGGAACCGGAGGGTAATCCTTGACAGCTTTATCCATCTTAACTAGGTCAGGACGAAGAAACAGCATCTCCGAAGTCTCAACCTCCTCGGAGTGAACTATCCAGCCATGCCATTTCTTAGAATCACAGACTTTTTCATAAATGTAGCTGAACGGCGCCATTATGTATAGCACTTTGATGTCCAGTTCTCCGTTCAGTTCCTCAGAGGCAATCCTCAAGATCGGCTCATTGGGTATATGATGGTTTATGATCGCGATCTTCTTGATGCCTTGCTTGTACAGGCTTCGACAGATGTCCTTAACCAACGCCTTTAGCGTATCGCTACGAATCGATACGCTGCCGGGGTAGTTTCTCAGGGCCTGTACGTATGTGTAAGATATCGTCGGTAAAAGAACGGCATCCAATCTTTTTGCTACTTCCTTCGCGATGGCCTCAGCCGCGAAGACATCCGTGCACAAAGGCAAATGCAATGCATGTGCCTCAACCGCACCCATCGGTATGATTGCTATTCTCGACTCCTTGGCGGCTTTCTCCGCCTCCGGCCAGGTGATGTTTGACCATTCTATCATAACTATCGAAAAAAAGTAAACAGAATTGAGCATATAACGTTATTGCAGTTGAAAAATACCTTGA
>Ga0209314_10000807_pt1 | contig 14290 bp, 11 predicted proteins | sample I19B2metaG_FD_184146 | JGI IMG/M metagenome (GOLD analysis project Ga0209314, IMG submission 184146) | Lake sediment bacterial and archeal communities from Gulf of Boni, Indonesia to study Microbial Dark Matter (Phase II) - ​I19B2 metaG... | ecosystem: Environmental > Aquatic > Freshwater >...
CGATTCACGGGCCGCACCTCCTCACGCTTCGTACCGGCCGACAGCATAGATCACGCCGTCGGCCACGGAGATGCGAATGCCGCCCAGGGGCCGGCGGGGCGGTCCGGCCAGAGGCTTACCGGACGTGGGGTCAAAGTGGCCCTCGTGGCAGGGGCAGCGCAGCAGGTTGTCCCTGGCATCCCAGTACACCGGGCACTCCAGGTGGGTGCAGCGGTTGTCGTAGGCGCGGAACTCTCCGCTCTCCAGACGGACCAGGATGGCCGGATCATCGGGCGTGGGGTAGGAGAAGGTCACGGCCTTGCCCACGGGCACGTCTTCGACGCGGGCGATCGGCGCCCGCCCGGGGGACGCCTCGCCGCGGTCCTCGCTGAGCCCAAGCAGCTTCCCCGCCACGGGGGTGGCCGCCGCCAGCAGGGCGACGGTGAGACCGGTCAGCATGCCCACGAAGCCGCGGCGGTTGACCTCCTTCTCGTCCAGCTGATGAATGAGGTCCGGGAGTTTGGCGGCCGGGGTCCCCATGCGGTCATCAGTCGCTGGCATCCTGCAACACTCCTTCCCACGAGAAGTCGGCGGCGCCCCATCCGCCCAGGCCGGCGGTGGTGATCACCTTAGCCTTGAAGTTGAAGTCCCTGGGCACTCGCCCGCCGCTGCGCCGCGCCACCCGTTCCCGGGCCACCTCCTCGTCAACCCAGGAGAGGGTTTCGGCTGGGCAGACGCTGGCGCACATGGGGGGGCTGCCGGCGCTGGTGCGTTCGTAGCAGAGGTCGCACTTCATCATCAGGTTCTGGCTCTCGTCGAACCGGGGGATGCCGTAGGGGCAGGCCAGGGTGCAGTTCTTGCAGCCCAGGCATTTCTCGCGGGCGGCGGCGAGGACCACACCCTCCGGGGTCACCTTGATCGCCTCGGCCGGGCAGGAGCGGGCGCAGGCGGGGTTCTCGCAATGCAGGCAGAGCATGGGAGCGGTCTGCGTGGTGATGCCCGGGGCCAGCTGCACAACGTAGTTGCGCTCGCGACCCTCATGGCCGCCGCACTCGCGGCAGGCGGCCAGGCAGGAGCGGCAGCCGATGCAGCGTTCGTAGTCGATGAACAGCACCTTGCCCACGACATCCCCTCCTTACGAAACCGGCTCGATGGCCACGGCGCAGGTCTTGAATTCCGGCATACGGGAGACGGGGTCGAGGGCCGGATTGGTCAACTGGTTGGCGGACAGCCTGTCGCCCCAGTGGTAGGGGACGAACACCGTGTCCGGGCGGATGGTGGCCGTGACCTTGACGGTCAGCGCCATGTCGCCGCGCCGGGTGCGCAGGCGGGCCTTGCCGCCGTGCACCAGCCCCAGGCGGGCCGCCAGGTCCGGGTGAACCTCGACGAAGGGCTCGGGAGCCTGCTGCATCAGGAAGGGCAGGCGGCGCGTCTGCGTCCCTGAGAGGTAGTGGAACACAAGGCGGCCGGTGGTGAGGTAGTAGGGGTACTCGGCGTCCGGCACCTCGCCGGCTGGCCGGTACGGCACGGCGTGGATCATGGCCCTGCCGTCCGGGTGGGCGAACCGCTGGGTGAACATGCGCGCGTTGTCCGCGCCCGGGTCGTCCTCCGGCGCCGGCCAGAAGACCCCGTTCTCACGCTCGATGCGCTCGTAGGTGATGCCGGAGTAATCGGCGGGGCCCCCCTTGGAGGCCAGGCGCAACTCCTCAAAGATGTCCTGTGGCGACTCATAGTCGAAGTACTGGCCGCGTCCCAGGCGCCGGGCGATCTCGCGCATGATCCACCAGTCGGGCTTGGCCTCGCCCACGGGCTCCTGGGCCTTGCGGCTGCGGATGACGCGTCCCTCGGCGTTGGTGGTGGTGCCGTCGTCCTCGGCCCAGACCGCGGCGGGCAGGACCACGTCCGCCAGCGCCGCCGACTCCGACAGGAAGAAGTCGGCCACCACCAGGAAGTCCAGGTTCTCCAGGAATTGCCGTACGTTGTTGTTGTCCGGCGCCGAGACCAGGGGGTTGCTGCAGTAGAGGTAGAGGGCTCGAACCTCGGAGCGCCCCATGGCCTGCAGCAGCTCGTAGGCCGAGCAGCCGGCGCCGGGCAGCTCCGACTCGTCGATGCCCCAGACCTTGCAGATGTACGCCCGGGCCTCGGGGTCGCTGATCTTGCGGTAGCCCGGAAGCTGGTCGGCCTTCTGGCCGTGCTCCCGGCCGCCCTGGCCGTTGCCCTGACCGGTGAGGGTGCCGCCGCCGCAGCCGGGTTTGCCGATCTTGCCCGTCACCAGCATCAGGTTGATGTAGGACAGGACGTTGTCCACGCCCTTGGACTGCTGCTCTGCGCCGCGAGCGTACATGACCATGCCGGTCTTCGCCTCGCCGTAGATGTGCGCCGCCTTCTCGATCAGTTCGGCCTTCACGCCGGTGATGCGCGCCACCTGGTCGGGGGCGTAGTCTCGCATGACCAGTTCCTTCATCGCCTCGAAGCCCCGGGTGCGGCTGTCGATGAAGGCCTGGTCGATGAGATTGTCGCGAATGAGCACGTGGAGCAGGCCATTGACCAGGGCCGAGTCCGTGCCCGGGCGCAGCGCCAGATGGACGTCGGCCAGCCGGGCGGTGGGGGTGCGGCGCGGGTCGATGACCACCAGCCTGGCGCCGTTGTCCCGCGCCCGCCAGATATAGCCGATGGCGGTGGGGTGGCACTCGGCCGTGTTGGAGCCGCCCAGGATGATGGCCTCCGCCAGCTCCACGTCGTTCCAGGGGTTGAACAGCCCCCGGTCGATGCCCACGGCCTTGTTGGCGCCGGCCGCGGCGGAGGACATGCAGAAGCGGCCGTTGTAGTCGATGTTGCGGGTACCCAGGGCCACCCGGGCAAACTTACCGGCCACGTAGCACTTCTCGTTGGTCATGGAGACGCCGCCGTAAAGGCCGATGGTGTCCTTCCCGTATCGGCCCTGCAGCTCGCGGAAGCGGCCGGCCACCAGGTCCAGGGCCTCGTCCCAGGAGGCCGGCTGCAGCTCGCCGTTCTTGCGGATGAGCGGCCGGGTCAGCCTCTCCGGGTGGTTGATCTGCTCGAAGGCCACCACGCCCTTGGGGCACATGCGGCCGCCGTTGACCGGGAAGTCGTAGCGAGGCTCCACCCCGACCACCTTGCCGGTGGCGCGGTCCAGGCGCATGTACATGGCGCACTGCATGCCGCAGAAGGGGCAGTGGGTCGGCACCAGTTCCTCGCCGGGCCGCATGAGGTTGCGGGCCGGGGCATTGGCTGCGGTCGTCATCATCTCACCTCCTGGCTCACAGCGGAGCCCACAAACAGGCGGGCCTGCTGCACCCGTTTGCAGTCAGGACAGAGGTCAAGCAGGGATGCGGCCTGGCTCCGATCCAGGTAGGGCTGGCGCACGTCCAGGTCCCCCAGCACCCTCGTCAGGTCGCCAATCTGCGCGGCCGGCGCATAGGCTCTGCCGCAGCCGGGGCATATCTGAGGAGACAGCCGGCCCTGCTCATGGTAGGTTTGCACCGCCGCCGCCAGAGGGCGGAAGAGCAGGTGAAAGAGCTTGGACCAGGGGAGGTAGGCCAGGGTGACCACCACCAGCGCCTGGTGCAGCACGGTGATGTAGGAATAGCCGGCGCCGTCCAGCCAGGCGGAGTCCACGGTCAGCATCAGGCCGCTGACGGCGACGCCCAGCAGCAGGTGCAGGGGCAGCAGGTCCCACTCGCTCCGCTGCTCCGGCTGGTTCTGGGGCTGGGTCAAGCGCCTCCAGTAGTAGAGGCCCAGGCCCAGCACCAGCATGGCGGCGGTGAAGTCAAGGGCGTGGAACAGCATCCACCCCTCCAGGCTGCGGATAACAAAGCGGTGGGTGGCCTGGCCGAAAACCATGATGTCGTAAGAGCTGCCGTCCACGAGGCGGAAGTGGACCCAGCCGAAGACCAGAGGGAAGGTAACCAGGCCGGACAGCAGGCAGCCCCAGCTGATGGCCATGTGGCCGAGCCACCGGCTGGGCTGGCGGCGCCAGATAAAGGCCTGACCCAGCAGGTTGGCGCCCACGGCGCGCGCGCCCGGGCCCCAGCGGCTCCGGCCCCGGGGCGCCTTCGAGCCTGCCCCGGGCGTGGCACCGGCGCTGCGTTTGCGGGTCAGCGCCCCGCGGAGGAACATGCGGGTGGCGGGCTTGATGAGGAAAACGGCAAGCCGGTAGGTCGAGCCCCAGACAAAGACCAGGGTGCCTGCCAGGTAGCCGAGGTTGCTGGGGTCCAGGTCCTTGAAGCCGCGCGATCCCAGGTAAATCGCGGCCATCAGGGCGGCAACGCTGCCACCGGCCCAGGCCGCGGCCCGACGTACCGAGAAGTCGTGATTCGTCATCGCGTCCATCCTCCGGCTTCAACGTTCTCTAACTACATTGTAGTAATATGGAGGATGGTGTCGAACCAGGCAAAACCCCAAACCGTTCGGGACAAATGTCCTGTTTGATGATGGCTGTGGTACGATCAAGCAAGAAAGCCGGCCCCGACGGGGCCGGCTCGAGACCGGCGAGGAGGGTGAACCGATTGGCGCGCGTGCTCATCGTGGATGACCATGAGGTGGTGCGCATGGGGCTCGCCACCCTGCTGGGGCGGCAGCCGGGGCTGGAAGTCATCGGCGAGGCGGGGACGGCGGCGGAGGCGGTGGAGCTGGCCGGCCGGCTTCATCCCGATGTGGTCGTCATGGACATGCGGCTCCCGGACGGCAGCGGCATCGAAGCCTGCCGCGACATCGTATCGCAACGGCCGGAGACGCGGGTGGTGATGCTGACCTCCTACGCCGACGAGCAGGCGGTGATGGCCGCTTTGATGGCGGGAGCCAGCGGGTACCTGCTCAAACAGGTGGGCGGTCGCGACCTGGCCCAGGCCGTCGTGAGCGTTGCTGACGGCGCCTCCCTGCTGGACCCGCTCATGGCCAAACAGGTGATCAGCCGCATCAAGGAGCTGGCGGCAGCACAGTCCGAGGGGGCGCTGACCGACCACGAGCGGGCCATCCTGGACCTGGTGGGGGAGGGCCGAACCAACCGTGAAATCGCCCAGGCCCTGTTCCTGAGCGAGAAGACGGTGCGCAACTACATGACCTCGCTCCTCCACAAACTGAAGCTGTCCAATCGGGCACAGGCGGCCGCCTACTCCACCCGGCGCAAGATGCTGGGCGTGGACTAGGTCGCAGGCCGGTCAGGAAACCTGGCCGGCCGGCAGCCGGACGGTGACCACGGTGCCCTGGCCGGGCCGGGACTGCACCGTCAGGTGGCCGCCCAGAGCGGCGGCCCGCTCCTCCATGATCTGCAGGCCGAAGTGCCGCTCGCCGGGCGCACCGGGCTCAAAGCCGCGGCCGTTGTCGGTGATGGTGACCGTAATTCCGCCCTCGGCCGGCTCCACCGCCACCTCCACGGCGGAGGCGTTGGCGTGCTTGCGCACGTTGGCGAGGGCCTCCTGGATGATGCGCAGCAGTTGCACGCTGGCCTCGCGGCCCAGTCTGAGGGAGCCGGGCCCAGGGCCGACCAGTGAGGCGTGGATGCCGGAGTCGTACGTGAAGTAGCGCAGGTAGTCGCTGACGGCCGCCTCCAGGTTGGCGCCCCGCGGCTCGTCGGCCCCCGAGCCGCCCCGCAGCTCGGCGATGAGCCGGCGGGTGCCGGCGATGGACTCGTCCAGGATGCGCTGGGCTCCGGCGATGGCCCGCCGGTTTTCGGGGGAGTCCGCCCGCCCCTCGGCCAGGTCCGATTCCAGATTGGTCAGTAGAAGCTGCAGGCTGAACAGGTTCTGGGTGAGGCCGTCGTGGATCTCGGCGGCCACCCGCTGCCGCTCCGCCTCCTGGGCGGCGCGCTGGACCTGCTGATAGAGCCTCTGGTTCTCCAGGCCGAGGGAGAGGGCCTGTCCCACGGTGGTAAGGAGTTGGAGGTCCTCGTCGCCGAAGTGGTGGGGGCGGCGGTTGGCGACGATGAGCACGCCCAGGGTGCCGCCGTGAGCCCGCAGAGGGACCCCCAGGGCGGAGCGCAAGCGCTCCAATGACATGAGCGGGTGGGTTTGCGCCGGCCCCTCCACGTCCTCGGGGAAGTTCCCCGTGCGCATGGGCTGACCCGTGGCGGCGGTGCGCCAGACGATGCCGTTGCTCGGAGGCAGGCGCAGGGTCCGAACCTCGTCGCTGAGGTTGCCGCTCCAGGCCTTCATGTACAGCTCGGGCTGCTCCTGGTTCATCAGCATCAGCACCGCCAGGTCGGTGCGGAGCAACTGCCGGATCTCCTCTGTCAGGCGCTGCAGGTTGCGGTCCAGGTCCAGCACGGAGACCACGTCCTGGCCGATGTGAAAGAGCAGGTCGGCCTGCCGCTTCTGCCGCGCTGTGGTATCCAGCAGACGCCGCTGCAGGGCCTTCAGCTCCTGCTCCATGGCCACCCGTTCGGAGATGTCCCGTACGACAAGGATCAGCCGCCGCGGCTCGCCCGCCAGGGATGGAATAACGGCGTGGCTGGCGCTGACGTCCAGGGAGGCCCCCAACTTGCTGCGGAACTTGAGCTCCGACCAGGGGCGGTTCTCCATCTGGCTGAGGGCCAGGTGCCCGGCGCACTCCTCCGGCGTCAGGGGCCGGCCGTCCTGTGTGGTGCAGCCGCACGCGGCCGAGCAGTGGACGCCCGCCACCTCGTCCAGGCGCCAGCCCGTCAGCCGCTCCGCCGCCTGGTTCAGGAAAAGGACGCGCATGTCCTCGTCCAGCAGGACGATGCCGTCGGCGGCATAGTGCACGATGGCCCGCAGGGTGTCTGCATCGACAAGATACGGGTTGGTCATGGCGTTCCCTCCGTCAAGGCCGCCGGATCAAGGCCGGCCGGCTTCATCTCATGACACGACCATTATAAACGAATAGTGCAAGAGCCGTTGGACGCGCTCCCTCAGCGGGCACGCTCCAACGGCTCCTTGTTCGTGCTTTCCGGGGCCCGGTCAGTCGCTCGCCGGCAGACGCAGGCTGCCGACGGTGCGCCACTGAAAGCCGTCCCAGACCAGGGCGGAGAGGCGCTGGCCGCCGCGCTCCTCCTGCAGGTAGAAGCGGACGCCTCGGCGCTCGGCCTGGACGGGGAAGACGTTGGGATCGTGGTTGGTCAACTCCGACCAGCAGGCCCGGGCCAGCCGCCGGGCGGAGTCAGCCGAGAGGCGAGGCCGATCGCCTCTCCCGCCGGCGCTGCCGCGGACAGCCTCAGTCATCCAGGTCACGGGCTCCACCGGGGTGGTACCCGGCGAGGCCGCGCCCCGCGCCGCATCCTTGGGTGAGACCGCGCCCGGCGGCACGGCCGCCCCGGGCGGCGAAGCGTTCAGCCACATGGCTACATGAAAGCGGCCAGCAGCTCGGCGCGGTCCTTAACCGGCTGGCTGAGGTCCTGCCTCACCAGGGCTTCGGCTGCGTAGCCCGGCAGTTCAGACTGGTAGTCGCGCCGCTCCTCCCGGAAGATGACGCCGCGCAGCAGGCCGTTGTGCTCGTAGACGTAGCGGAAGGCGGCAGTGCGGTCGGTCGGGTCGTACCCCTGCTCCTCGTCCAGGTTGACCAGGTTCTGCCGCCACCACTCGTAGGTCTCCTCGTGGTTGAAGGTGACGCAGGGGCTGTAGACGTTGATCAGCGAGAAGCCCTTGTGCTGGACGGCCTGCTTCATGATCTCAGCCAGCTGCTTCGGGTCGCCGGAGAAGCCCTGGGCCACAAAGCCGGCGCCGCCGGCCAGAGCCAGCTCCAGCGGGCGAATGGGGTACTCGGCCGCTCCGTAGGGGGTCGTCTTGGTGACGAAGCCCTTCTTGGAGGTGGGCGAGGTCTGGCCGGTGGTCAGGCCGTAGATGTGGTTGTCCATGACCACGTAGGTGATGTCCACGTTGCGCCGGACGGCGTGCAGGAAGTGGCCGATGCCGATGCCATAGCCGTCGCCGTCGCCGCCGGCGGCAATGACGGTCAGGTCGCGGTTGGCGATCTTGATGGCCTGGGCCACCGGCAGGGACCGGCCGTGCAGTGAGTTGAAGCCGTTAGCGCCCAGGTAGTAGTTGAACTTGCCCGAACAGCCGATGCCCGTCACCGCCACGACCTGATGGGGGGGCAGTTCCAGCGCCGCCAGGGCCTTCTGCATGGCCGCCACCACGGCGAAGTCGCCGCAGCCCGGGCACCAGGTGGAGCTCTGCGCGTGCTCCTTGTATTCCGTTACGAGATTGACTGCCATGTTACGCGACCTCCTTGACCATGGCGACGACTTCGGAGACGTAGAAGGGGTCGCCGTCGAACTTCAGGCTTGCCTGGACCTTGTCGTAGTGTCCGACCTTCTGCTTGATCAGCTCAAGCAGCTGGCCCTCGTAGTTGTTCTCGAACACCAGCACCTTGCCGGCCGCCTCGATCTCCTTGCGGATCGCGGCAGCGGGGAGCGGGTACAGGGCGCCGACCTGCAGGTGAGCCACCTTGAGGCCGCCGGCCGTGAGCTGCTCCCGCGCCTCCTCCAGTTGGCCCTCGGTGGAGCCCCAGCCGACGAGAAGCAGGTCCGGGTTCTGCGGACCGGTGCGGCGCAGGGCCCACTCGTCCATGTTCAGGCTGCGCATCTTATTGAAGCGCTTGCGGGTCTGCTTCACCCGCATCCCGCGCTCCTCCATCTCGTTGCCTTCCTCGTCATGCTCGTAGGAGAGGACCATGTGGACCGCATCCTCAAGGCCGGGCAGGGCCCGGGCGGAGATGCCGTCCTCGGTCAGCTCGTAACGCTTGTAATGGCCCAGGCGCGCCACGACAGCATCCACCTCGTCCTTGGTGGTCAGCAGCTTGCCGCGGTCGATGGCGATCCGCTCAAAGTCAATGTCCTCCAGGTCGACGGTCTGCTTGGAGAGGCCCAGCACCAGGTCGACCAGCACGATGACCGGCACCTGGTACTTGTCAGCCAGGTTAAAGGCCCGCTGCATGTCGTAGAACGCGTCCTCAACGGTGGAGGGAGCCAGCACGATGCGCTGGATCTCGCCGTGGGCGCTGTAGATGGCGTGGAAGGCGTCCGCCTGCTCGGTCTTGGTGGGCATGCCCGTGGAGGGGCCGGCCCGCATGACGTCGACGATGACCAGCGGGGTTTCGGACGCGCCGGAGAGGCCCAGCGACTCGGACATCAGCGAGAGGCCCGGGCCGGAGGTGGAGGTCATGGCCCTCACGCCGGCGTAGTTGGCGCCGATGGCCATCTGGCAGGCGGCGATTTCGTCCTCGGCCTGCAGCACCACGCCGCCGTACTTGGGCAGCAGCTTCAGAACGGAGTAGAGGATCTCCGTGGCCGGGGTGATGGGGTAGGCGGCCACGACGCGGCAGCCGGCAACCACCGCGCCCAGGGCGACGGCGTCGTTGCCGTGCATGAACAGACGCTTCTTGCCCTTCGAGGCCTCGGGAAGCCCGGGCAGGGGCTTGCGCCAGTCGGTGTGCTCCAGGGCGTAATTGTAGCCGGCGGCCAGAACCTTGCGATTGGTCTCAACCACCGCGTCGCCCTTCTTGCCGAAGCGTTCCTCCAGGTAGCCCTCGAAGGCGTCCTGCGGCAGCCCCACCAGGGCGGCGGAGGCGCCGATGGCCACCATGTTCTTCATGATCACCATGCCCAGGTCCCGCGCCATCTGGGTCAGCGGAATCGGGATGAGAGTGATGTTACGCCCTTCGGGAATGCGGGCTTCAAATGACGTGGAGTCGTAGATGATGGCCGAACCGGGGCTCATCTCCGGCAGACTGAAGTCGATGGAGCCCTGGTCGAAGGCCACCAGCAGGTCCAGGCCGTCGCCGCGGTGGCGGCGCTGCACGGGCGAGATGCGCACCTTATAATTGGTGTGGCCGCCCTTGATCAGGGACATGAAATGACGGTAGGTGTAAACGTAGTACCCCATCCGGTGAAGCGTCAGAGCAAAGATCTCACCGGTGGAGTCAATGCCCTCTCCCTGCGCTCCGCCTACCTTCCAGTTGAAATCGGCGTTTGTCAAAGGTATCCCTCCCAGGCTAATGCGCCGTTCGTCGGCGCTTTTCTACCACTTACCGGCGCGTGTTGCACCAGGTATTAAACTAGATGTTATTATAAAATCTTTCTTAGGGAAATGCACGAGGTTTTTCTAGAGTTTTTCCGGCAGTGGGTTCCGTACGGCTCATCAAGGCCCAGAAGGCAGGAATGGCTTTCATTTCCGCCGAATGTCTAGGGAATTTCCGCTGGCTGTTCATGAGAAAAGAGGTGGGCTGTGAACCGAACCCGAGCCTCCTGGTTGGCGGATGGGGCCCTGTTTGCGGTGGCCCTGTCCTGGGGCATCAATTTCGTCATCATCAAGTGGACGCTGGACCAGATGGCGCCCTTCCAGTACCTGGCCATCCGCTTCGGCCTCTCCGCGCTGGTGATGTTGGTTCTGTTCGGTCGGCGGCTCAAGGCCCTGTCCCGGCGCGAGTGGCGGAACGGCCTGGTCATTGGCCTTTTTCTTTTTAGCGCCTTCGCTTTTCAGACCGTCGGGCTTCGCTTCACCACTCCCGGCAAGTCCGGCTTCATCACCGGCCTCAATGTCGTCATGGTGCCCTTGCTGCAATGGGCCGCGACGCGGCGGTTCCCCGGATACAATGCTCTCTTCGGCGCGGCCCTGGCCACCCTTGGCCTGGCCCTCCTGTCGGTGAACCCTTCTCTCCGGCTGGACCTGGGCGACCTGCTCACGCTCGCGTGCGCCCTGCTTTACGCGGCGCATATCCTGTCGATCAGCCGCCTGGGCAGGGGGACAGACCCTGCCGCCCTGGCGGTGATCCAGATCGGGGTGGCGGCGGTGGGCAACGTCGCCATGGCGGTGTGGTTGGAGCCCTTCCGTCCGGTGGTGAGCCCCTTCTCGGCAGGCTCCATTCTCTACGGCGCCCTGATCGGCACGGTGCTGGCGTTCACGGTGCAGACGGCGTCGCAGCGCCTGACGCCGCCCTCCCACACGGCCGTCATCCTCAGCGCCGAGGCCCTCTTTGCGGGTGTGTTCTCCGTGCTCCTCTGGGGCGAGGCCCTGACTCTGCGCTCGGCGCTCGGGGCCGTCCTGATCTTGTCGGGCATCCTGGCGGCGGAGGCGCGGAAGAGCGACGCCGCTGACATGCCGCCGGTCGAGATGCCGGCCTGAAAGGGAGCCGGCACTTGTGAAACTGGGTGCAAAGCCTGCTGCGGTTGGCTTTGCACCCGTTTTTTCGGTCCTCGCCGCCCCGTCAGATGCAGATCGGGGTCCGTGAGATGCGGATTTATCGCCATGAATTGCAAGTTGGGTCTAGGCAAAATGACCTCCCTAAGCGATAATGTTGAGAGGAAACAGGGAATTAAACAAGTGTTTACTTTCCTAACCTCGCTATTTCCTATCATAACGCCTTGTTGCAGGCCCGAGAGCCAGGTGCCGGAGGACGCCCCGCGCCCGCCTGACCCGGTGTGTTGCAAGGCCTAGGAGGAGGGCTGAGCATGTCCAAAGGAATGCTCCCCACGGTCACTGACGAATACGGCTTTTACGAGATGCGCTTCGAATCCATCGGTGGTCTGGGAGCGCACCTGGCCGGCCAGATTCTCGCCGAAGCTGGTGTACTGGGTCAGGGGCTGAATGGTGCCCACTTCTCGTCCTACGGGTCGGAGAAGAAGGGCTCCCCGGTCAAGTCTTTCGTTCGGCTCTGCGCGCCGGACCGCGAAGTGCGGTCGGCGGCGCCGATCACCCGCCCGCATCTGGTGGCGGTGTTTCACGAGGCTCTCATCAGGACCGAGAAGGTCACCGCCGGGCTGCGCCCTGACGGCATCATCCTGGTCAACACCACCAAGTCTCCGGAAGAGATGAAGGCCAAGCTCCAGTTGGAGTCAGGCACCATCGCCGTGATCGACGCCCTGAAGATCGCGGTGGAGGAGAAGACCCGCGTCAACACCGCCATGCTGGGCGCTGTGGCCCGCATCGCCGATTTCATCGATCCGGACATTGTGCGCGACGCCATCAAGCGGACCTTCGAGCGCAAGTACCCGCAACTGGTGGCCGCCAACCTACGGACCTTCGACCGTGGCTACGAAGAGCTGAAGATGGTGGAGTTCAAAGCCGCCCCCGGCGTGCAGCCCAAGCCCTTCGCCAAGCCCGGCCCGCTGTATGGCTACCTGGACGCGCCCATCGGCGGCGTCGTCATCAACCCCGGCAACTCCGCTCTGAAGGACCTCTCGTCCTCGCGGCAGGGCTTCCTGCCCGAGTTCATTCGGGAGAAGTGCACGGACTGCGCCCAGTGCGACCTGGTCTGCCCTGACTTCTGCTTCAGTTGGGCAGAGGGCCAGGACAAGCGCGGCCGGCCGGCCATGGTGCTCCAGGGCATTGACTATCAGTACTGCAAGGGCTGCCTCAAGTGCGTGGAGGCCTGCCCGTTCAACGCCCTGGTGGCAGCGCGCGAGACGGAGGACTACGCTGAGTCCCACCGCGCCCCGCGCCACCTGGTTGTTCACGCTTAAGCCCTACCGAGGAGAGGTGAGATCATCATGGCCGTGGTTCGTAAGGAAGAATCCGCCCTGCTGAACGGGAAGGTAACCCAGAAGCAGGACTTCAAGACTGGCAACGAGATGGCCGCACTGGCCATTGCCCAATACAACCCGCACATCATGGGGTACTACCCCATCACCCCGTCCACGGAGATCGCTGAGTTCCTGGACGAGATGAAGGCCGAAGGCGAGCACACCATCACCATGATTCCCGCCGACGGCGAGCACGGGGCCGCGGGTATCTGCTTCGGCGCCTCCACCGGCGCCGGTCGCGTGGTCAACGCCACGTCCGCCAACGGCCTGCTCTACGCTCTGGAGCAGCTTCCCGTTCAGTCCGGCACCCGCCTGCCGATGGTCCTGAACCTGGTCTGCCGTGCCGTGTCCGGCCCGCTGGACATCCGCGGCGACCACAGCGACCTGTATTTCGCCATTCACACCGGCTGGCCCATCATCATGGCCCGCAACCCGCAGATGGTCTATGACTTCAACCTTCTGGCCCCGCGGCTGGCGGAGCACCCCGATGTCCGCCTGCCCGTCATCGTCGCCTACGATGGCTTCTTCACCAGCCATCAGAAGCGGCGGGTTTCCTATTTCGAGGATAAGCAGGCCGTTCAGGACTTTGTCGGCCCCTACCTCGAAACCGTCACGACGTTGGATCCGCGCCACCCGGTTACGGTCGGGCCCTACATGAACGACCCGGACCTTATCAACAACAAATATCAGCTGCACATGGCCATGGAGGCCGCTGGTCGGGTGGCGCGCTCCCTCTTTGCCGAGTACTCCAAGCTCTCGGGCCGCAGCTATGACCTGGTCGACGCGTACCGCACCGAGGACGCCGATGCCGTCGTCTTCCTGCTCGGCTCCGCCGCCGACACCGCCAAGGACGTTGTCGACAAGATGCGTGAACAGGGCAAGAAGGTCGGACTGCTGGCGCTCAACGTCATCCGGCCGTTCCCGGTGGAGGAGATTCGCCAGGCCCTCAAGGGCGTGAAGGCCCTGCTGGTGGGCGAGCGCGCCGACTCCGTGGGCTCGGCGGGCGGCGTGCTGAGCAACGAGATCAAGTCCGCCCTCATGGATGCCGGCATGACCACCAGGGTGCTCACCCGCATCTACGGCCTGGGCGGCAAGGACTTCTACCCTGAGGATGCCGAGGCGTTCCTCCAGCTGGCTCTGGATACTGCCAAGGCCGGCAAGGTCGAGGTGCCCTTCGACTACTACGGCACCACCGCCACCACCGGCAACAAGCCGGTGACCGTGGTCCCGCCGCTATCCTATGAGGAAACGCACACCGGCCTGGTCAAGACAAGCCGCGACGAGGCCACCGGTGAACTCAAGGTGGTTCTGCCGCCGCCCCGCGCTCTGATGGGCAAGCAGAAGAAGATCGCCCCCGGCCACGGCGCCTGCCCCGGCTGCGGCATTTTCGGCGCTATCGATCAGTTCATGCGGGGCCTTGAAGGCGACATCGTGGTGCTGTTCCATACCGGCTGCGCCATGGTGGTCACCACCGGCTACCCGTTCTCCAGCCACCGCGTGACCTACGTCCACAACCTGTTCCAGAACGGCGCCGCCACCCTGTCGGGCGTCGTGGAGATGTACTACGAGAAGGTCCGCCGCGGCGAGATTGAAGCCCCGGCCGGCGACGAGCTCACCTTTGTCATGGTCACCGGCGACGGCGGCATGGACATCGGCATGGGCCCGGCCATCGGCACGGCGCTCCGCAACCACAAGATGATCATCCTGGAGTACGACAACGAGGGCTACATGAACACCGGCGCCCAGCTGTCCTACTCCACGCCGATGGGCCACATGACCTCGACGTCTCACCCCGGCCAGACCTCCTTCGGCAAGACC
>Ga0209314_10000808_pt1 | contig 14286 bp, 11 predicted proteins | sample I19B2metaG_FD_184146 | JGI IMG/M metagenome (GOLD analysis project Ga0209314, IMG submission 184146) | Lake sediment bacterial and archeal communities from Gulf of Boni, Indonesia to study Microbial Dark Matter (Phase II) - ​I19B2 metaG... | ecosystem: Environmental > Aquatic > Freshwater >...
GATGCTGACGCATAATGGCTACATAGAGGTCTATCCGAACCTACCCAACTTCTGGTCCGACGACACGGGCAAACTCGTCACTGCGTTGATCGACTACTACGATAAGACCACAGACCCAAATGTTCTAGATTTGATCTGGCGGTGCAACCAATTGCTCTTCGCTGCACAGAACGAATTAGGTCACTTCTGGACTCGAAAATACGTTGGACCGGTCTACGTTAGTACAGAGCATGAGTACGAGAAGACCACAAGTGTCCGGAACTGGCTCGTCGAGTTCAACTACATTGACGAAACTGCATGGTTCAGAAGGGACGGGTGTGACACCGAGTTTAGGTGGGAGCCAAAGATATGGATCTCTCCAAGGGTGGAAATCAAATCAAAAGACGCCACGGCTTATCAAACCAAGTTTCTAAGAGACTATGATCAGAGATCTGTAACGATAGTAACGCAGACGGAGGAAAACGTAACCGTCTGTCTACAATACGATGACCTCGTCTTCCCGACATTATCTGTCTATGTATCCGTTCTGAAGGCCGAGCCGAGTGTAAAGATCTGGTTTACTTATGTCTCGAAGACTGATTTGGAAGATCTTGTTTTTTGGTACGGCTTCGAGTCGCTTGAAGACTTCTGGCTTAAGAATGGAGCTAGTGGTGTCGGCCCAAGATACTGCTACACTCAAGGCAAAGTTCTTAGGAGAAACGATCGGAACCCTATGCTGATTACGAACGAATGTGTGAACTCACTGGTCCTCTTCGATAACGCAACCAGTCTTCGAGGCAGGATGATACTTTTAGTCTTTAAGGATGCTCCCAACGCCATTTACGACTGCTTCTCTAATGGAGACGCTGACGGAGATGGCTTCAGAGAGTTTAGCCACCTCAGTCTCAAATACGAGTTGGGTTCAGCAGAAGCGGGATTGAGCAGAACCACTGGAAGCATCTTCCTTGTTCCCTTCTACGATGCCGATGCCTGGCATTGGAGAGAGACAATCGAAAAAATCTGTTCAAGGATCACTAAAAATCTTCTCGAGTCTGGGCAGATAGGATTCATGGGCTTCGAACTATCTGATGTCCGTAATCAAGCCCCGGTAATAGAATCACTATTAAACTCCGCTCTCTTCTGGACAAAAACGCCACATATTTTACGTGCCAACGCGTGTTTCGAGATCGGTAAGTTTGGACTTGATTCCTACCTTAAATCTATCGTTCTAGGTCGAGCACTGAGTGGATACGAGATCGGGTACCTCCTGATGGCATGTAGCTATGCCTACCACCTAACCAACAACGAGAGTTACCGAATATGGGAAAAGCAACTTGCCGACCAAATAATTGCCCAGCAGATCTCGAATCCTTCCGACCTCCGTTTCGGTGGATACATTGACAGCCACGCCATCCAAGCCTGTCACCTGGATGTTGTAGCCATCTTCCTTATCGCTTTAAAGTACGCTTATGATGACTTCGGCGACCAAGCTTACTTTGAAAGTGCCAGAATATGTGTAGAGAACTGGATACACTTGGACAAAGAGCGAGGTGCTTGGGGTTATCGCGAAGGGGTTTTCACAACGGATGGGGGAGGCCAGACCAACAAACAGGGCATTATAATAAAAGCTCTTGTGTTGTTGGGATACAAAGATATAGCTAAAACCGTCGCCGAATTCTTCTTCAAACACCCTGTCCCACCCTACGGACTAGCTCCAGTAGCACCAACCTTCAATGATCCTTGGGGCGCGTCATGGGATATAAACTCAGAAACCCTCGCATGGTCTCTTAGCGGATTGGTTAGTTTGAAAGAGTAACTAATTCTTAGCCTTTCTAATGGAATATTAACACCATTTGAGCTTGAAACGATGAGTTACGATGTTCAAACTACTGAACTCCAAAAAGTGGCGCATTGTCTTAGTTGGTCTAGCTATACGGCTTTGTGTTGCCCCTTTCACTGGCCATCCTTGTGACATGTTGCTCTGGGAGAGCTTCGGCCAGCGTTTTATAGTGAGAGGAGTCAACCCATATGCTATTTCCTTTGCGTATCCGCCACCTTGGATCCTAATAACTGGCCTCATGTTCAGCATTTATCTTCTCTTCCCGAACGCCCCATTGCTGAGCTTCATCTTAAAGTTGCCAATCATCATCGGAGACCTGCTAGTCGGACTAACTCTCTTTAACATAGTTTTTCGTTTGACCAGAAACCAAAGAAAGGCAGAGCACGCCATTGGACTGTACATGCTTAATCCTTATGTAATATGGATATCAAGCATCTGGGGGATGTTCGACTCTCTACCAGCTTTATGCACCCTCCTTGCCTTCATGTACTTTGTTGACGGAAGGAAGGGGGTTAGCGCAACCTTTCTGGGGCTTGGAATAGCTTTCAAGTACTATCCCGTCTTGCTGTTGCCAATTGTTCTGTTGTACGAATGGAAGCAGAAAAGAGTTAATGAGGCATTCCGGTACTTTTTATATGCGCTTATCCCACTATTCGTAGCTTCCGCGCCTTTTCTAGTAACCGATTGGAAGAATTTTGTCGGTCAAGTTGCCACCGTTCCTCTAATGATCTATCGTTGGCCAAGTACACCAGCGTCTTTCTTCGCTTTCATCTATGTATTCAGAGACCTGTGGCCTGCACTATTTGATTATTTTATGGCTAACTCCTGGTTGATGAACGTCTTGAGTTTTTGTCTCTTTTTGGCGATTTACACTAAAATAACTTTAACGTTACATCACCAGAACTCAGCTTCTCTATCAAGGGTATTGAATACTGGATTCCTAGCGGCGCTTCTGGCAATCCTTTTCAGTTCTAAAATGGTCTGTGAGCAGTATTTTCAGTGGGTCGTTCCTTTCATAATACTTGACTACATTATCTTTAATGGTGAGAATAAACATTTGTTCAACATCTTATGGTTGGCATTTTTCACTTTTTTTACCATAAATGTCCCATTCTACAACTTCATTTTGGATGTTCAAAAAAGGGAATATTCTTACACGCTGTTTCTTAAACCATTGGTGGACTGGTATGAGTACTCTGTACCGGGCATCTACAAGTCCACCTCCCTTTTCGTACTTGGCATAACAATAAGCATAACTTGCGCTTGGTATATTTACAGGCTCTTGAAGACCATTAAACCATCGACATATACCAAGACAACATAGATGTCGAAGTTTAGACAGGTCTTTATGAGATCGTCTATTAGGCCTAATCTCCTTTGTGGGAACTTTTCTCCTGATATCGTTCCTGGCCTAAACCAATAGCAATGTATTTTAGTTCTCTTGAAAACTCTGACGGGTTGTAAATTCTTCTCCCGTCAACTATAATTGGCCTCTTCATGTGCTTTAGAAATGCACATGGCTTCAAAGTCTTGAACTCACTCCACTCTGTAGCGACCATGCAACAATCAGCGTTCTTTAAACATTCGATCGACGAACGCGCGAAATCTATCTTTCCATCGAAGATAGCCTTTGCGTTCTCGGTGGCTATCGGATCATAAGCGCATACTGAAGCCCTTTCTCTAAGGAGGAGGCTTATTATGCGGATCGATGGAGCCTCACGCACATCGTCGGTGTCGGGCTTGAAGGCCAAACCTAGAACAGCTACCTTCTTGCCGTTTAGACGGCCAAGGGCTTGTCTAGCTAGCTCAACCATCCTCTCCGCTTGCCCTTCGTTTACCTCGAGAACCGACTCCAGTAGGGTGGGGACGTAACTCAAGTTTTTGGAGAAGCCAATAAGAGCTTTTACATCCTTTGGAAAACAGGACCCGCCAAACCCGGCCCCCGCCTCCAAAAAATGCGGGCTGATTCTATGGTCCATGCCAACAGCCTTAGCCACCTGAGTTACATCAGTATTGGGTGTCCTTTCACAGACGTTGGCTATAGAGTTAATGAAGGATATTTTTGTAGCCAAGAAAGCGTTACTTGCATATTTTACCATCTCAGCCGATGTGGGGTTCATCCTCAGAATCGGCACACGGCCGTTGTAAAAATCGTTGTAAAAAGCCTCTAAGGTTTCTCCAGATCTCTCGTCGTGTTCACCGACAATCACTCTATCTGGTTTCATAGTATCTTGAATTGCAGACCCCTCACGCAGAAACTCTGGGTTCATGCATAAACCAAAGTCTTTACCAGCTTTCTTCCCCGATTTTTTTTCCAATATGGACTCTACGACGTGTTCAGTCGTACCCGGAAGAACGGTGCTCTTCACAACAACCAAATGATAACCATCTTTCTTCCGTAGCGCCTCTCCAGTCTCTATCGCCGAGTTCTTGACGTAATGTAGATCTACGCTGCCATCTAACGTACTCGGCGTCCCCACGGCGATGAAGGTGATTTCTGAATCTAGGATAGCTCCCTCACGATCCAAGATCGCACGTAAGTTACCGCTTTTGATCGCCTTCTTGAGAAGCTCGTTCAAATGGGGTTCATAGAACGGAGACGATCCTCTCTGAATGAGTCTAACACTCTCTTCTCTGATATCAGATATGGTAGTTTTGTAGCCCCTGTTTGCAAAACACACCGCAGTGCATAAACCGACGTATCCGGCCCCAACAATCGAAATTTTATACAAGTTATTAATTCTCTCCTTACCAGTATATGGGTTTGCTTTAAGAAAGCTTGTTAGACTATCATAATATAATTTAACGATCCTCGACCATAAATTGGTTAAATGCAATTCAGACACTGTTTTAACCCCCTACGCTGGTGGTGGCAAACACGAAGATATGTATGGTGACTGTGTGTTACACGCCATCTAAAGGTGGCATCGAGAAGACTGTGAGTAAGCTTACGGGGCAACTATTGAGAAAAGGCCACCAGATTCACATAATAACTTCCAGCCGTGGACTAGATCCAACACGTTTTTATCATGAGAAACGAGACGACTTAGAGATCACACGGTATCCTGAAACAAGTTTCTTTTTCGATTGTCCAATAAATCCAAGGATTGCTGCGCACGTCCTAAGAAGCAACTACGATGTGCTTCATGTTCACGGCGTCACTCCGACAATAAGTGATCTGGCCATAGTCTTAGGGAAAATAAAACGAAGGCCCGCTGTCCTTACTTACCATTGCAGTCCTGTGCCAGACTATGGAAGAAGTTGTGGGCGCTTTCTGAGCAAGTTATACATGAAAATATTAGATCGTATAATAGTCAATCTTACAGACAGAGTCGTTGTGACAACCAAGTCGTTCGCAAAAGCCAATTCCACTATCAAAAATGTTCTAAAAAAAGTTGTAGTTGTTCCGTGGGGAGTGGAAGCTTCAACAAGAGGAGCATCCCTGAATTATTCTGATGATGAGTCCCAAGCAAAGGTGCTTTTTGTTGGACAGCTAAAAAAGTACAAGGGGATAAATTATCTTATCAAGGCCATTAAACTTCTCTCCGAGGAGGGCCTTCCATTAGATCTGACCATCGTTGGCGGAGGACCCGAAAAACGATCGTTGGAAACTTACGCAGAAAACTTAGGGGTTAATGCAAAATTCACAGGAATCGTTTCAGACGAGCTTCTTCCTTCACATTACTCTGACGCTGACATCTTTGTTTTACCTTCAGTAAGCGGAAGAGAGGGATTTGGCTTGGTCATCCTAGAAGCCATGTCGTATGGAAAACCAGTTATTGTAACAGACATCCCGGGACCAAACGAAATTGTGAAGAACGGGCATAATGGAATACTTGTACCACCCAAAGACCCAGAGGCTTTAGCAAAAGCCATAAAAACACTAGCGTCCGATTCGGAGCTTCGGCACACCCTATCTATCAATGCGAGAGAAACGGTTAGGAGGTTCTCTTGGGAGAAAGTCGGAGAAAAATATCAGAGCGTTTACAAATCTATTATTTAGAAACATTGTACATGCTAGTTTGCATTGGTTTGATAGTTTAGAATGTAGTGACCCCTCTTGGACAAAATCTGTGTTTTTAGTCACAAAACATTCATTCCACCAACCTCTGGTCATAATGTAGCCTCATTTAATACGCTTACTGGTCTTGTGAAAGAGGGAGTTATCGTAGATTTTCATACCTATGGTCAAAAAAATATGGCGTTTCAACATAATGGAGTAAATGTGCACATCTATCCATTTCCGCGTTTGGCCAAACTCTTATTCCAAAACAAGTTTTTCAAGAGATTAATGGAACATGCAAAAAGCTATGAGGCTTACCTATGTCTGTCAGCTTTGACTCCTCATTTTGTTTCATTTGCAAGCAAAGGAATAGTGAAGAGCGATCTTGTTTTTGTCGAACATATATGGTGTAGCTTCTTCCCACTTCTATACGCTAAGTTCTTCAGAAAACCTGTAGTTGTGGTCGACCGCAACGTTGAAACACTTCTATCCAGACGCTTCTTAAAGACAGCTACGCCTAAATTAACAAAACTTTTGCTATTTCTAAGGCTTACATATACGTTTTTGTTGGAAAAATTTTCTTGCTCACTGGCGACCAGAGTGTTTGTCAGGTCACAAAATGACAAGCTTATGCTGAATACATTCCTCGGAGTCCCGCTCCAGAAAGTGGAAATCTTTCCTCCTAGCGTAGACACATCACGTATGAAGAACAATCCTAGGCTTGCAATGCTACTTCGAAAGAGACTACAGATCCCAAGCCAAGCTTTGGTTGTTTGTTTTTTGGGAGACCTGACAACAGTTCCGAACTATTTGTCCGCTAAGTACATAGTAGAACATATTGCCCGAAAGGTATTAGCTGCGCAGCCTGAAATATATTTTCTGATAATTGGTCGTTATAGAAAAATTCCGTCATACTTCCTTGAAAATCCAAGGGTGATTTTCACCAACGAAGTATTGGACCTGACTCCCTTCTTGAGTTCAGCTGACATCTGCATAGCCCCCCTGACTCTGGGCTCTGGGGTCAAGCTCAAAATTTTGACCTATTTTTCATTCGGAAAACCCGTTATATCTACACCTATTGGTATGGAGGGTATCGAGGCAAAGAACGGAGAGGAAGCGATTATTTGTGGTTTGGGAGATTTTACAAAGGAAATCTTGAAGCTGACCTTAGATCCTGAATCTAGGTCTACGTTAGGGAGGAGAGGACGTAAGTTTGTGGAAGAGCATTATGACCGAGGCTTGATCACCAAGCGTTTAATAACGACTCTAAAAGAGGTCGCATGTTGAGAGTACTGCAGGTTTGTCTGATTTTTCATGAGCGAATGGTGAGCGGAGTCGGTCTCCATGTCTTAAACGTCTCAAAGATGTTAAAGAGGATGGGGCATGACGTCCAGATTTTTTCATCGAACATTCTTAAGGAGGGGACACGGAAGACTGCACCTGAATTCCAAGAAGTGGAAGGAGTGAGGGTTAGACATTTTAATGCGTTTAAAATACCGAAGATGACCTCAGGTTACGTTCCCTCGCCGTCGTTCATTAGGGCTCTGCTAGATTGGGACGCGGATATCGTCCACGCCCACTCTTACTCATACTTTCCAACCTACACCTCTGCATTCGCTAGGCTTTTTAAAGAAAGGCCACTGGTTTTGACCACACATCAGCCTCCTATGGAGACGGCTTTCAAAAGCAGGTTCCTCATGAAAGTATACAATCGTAGCTTAGGGCGCCTTTCATTAAGAAAAGCAGACAAGATTATTGCAACAACGAAGTTAGAGGCGGATTTTCTAGTTAATGTTGCTGGGGCAGACCCTAACAAGATAAAGGTCATACCAGAAGGTGTAGATTTAGACTTGTTCAAGCCCAGTAGAACTAAATTAGAATCGGAGAGGGTTATACTGTTTGTGGGAAGGATCGCACCGGAAAAGGGTTTAATATATTTAGTCAAGGCGGTACCCAGAGTGGCCAGCGTGTTCCCATCCATGCCTATTTTGATCGTCGGCGAAGACCAAGGAATTCAGAAACACCTCGTGAAAGTAGCTGAAAAACTTAAAGTCGAAAAAATAGTGCACTTCTTAGGTCCAAAATTTGGATATGAGCTTGCGAGAACTTACCAAAAGGCAAGAATCTTTGTTCTACCGTCCCTTTACGAGACATTTGGGTTGGCAATACTTGAAGCTATGGCGACTGGTTTACCAGTAGTAGCTACAAGGGTGGGGGGAATTCCAGAACTCGTCGAAGATGGCCGCAATGGGATATTGATTAGCCCTAGAGATCACAGGGCTTTAGCTGAAGCAATTATAGAGCTTCTATCAGATCGTGAACTATCCTTAAAAATTAGCGAGAGAAACACAAAGAAGGCCAAACGATATTCTTGGAAGAGCATTGCTGCAAGAGTGGAAGGCGTCTATAAGGATTTATGTCAACAATGAAAAGGCTGAACAAAAAGCAACATTCGTTGCTTTATTTTTAATATTCGATCTTCCCGTTTTACATATTGTTCTTAGATTTTAAGAAATTCAGTTATGTTTTGACTAATACTATCGCGCGCGATGCGCTGGGTAATTCAATATGCTTTATAACTTCTCGTTGAATATCTTAATTGCTTGAAAAAGTGTTGGGCTTAGACCGTGTTGCTGGAAGATATTGATGAGTTGGTCTACATCCTTTGGGAGGCACCCCCCATAGCTCTTGCCGAAAAAGCGGGTTCCCCACTGCCCTCCTTCCCAAGTTCCTATCGTCTGCACCTGATCAACAAGGTCGGCAACCTCCCTCGTGTTCAGACGCAATGCTGCAGCTAACTCATGGATTTCGTTCCAGAATGTGATTACCGTTGCTCTCAAGGCATTACCTGTTAGCTTCACCAGTTCACTAATGGTGGGTTCTGTGACGTATATAGGTTTGTTCAAAGGTTTATACAGGCCTGCCAGTAGGCGACCGTGCTTTGGGCAACATTGACCTATGATTATACGGCTTGGATTTTCAACATCTTGAAAAGCGTATTTCTTTCGAAGAAATTCTGGATTATGGCAGATATGGACATGATATTTTTCAGATAGTAGCTTTGTTGTGCCTGGTGGAGTTGAACTCTTCACGACGTAGAGACCCTGAACATGGTTTTTAACAAGGTTTTGGATAGCGTTCTCTACTTGCGCTTCAGGTGTGCATATAAAATTGATGTTTACGTTGGAATGTGGTTTCGTTATGAAATTGACATATTTCGGCGGTTTTTTCGCTTGTACATCATAGGCGTGTACTTCATGATTTAACTTATGGAGTAGGTGTGCTTGAGCTCTACCTACTGTTCCTAACCCTATAATCTGCGTCCTCATTTCCTCACATTTTCTCCTTTAGGTTTATAGTTCGCCACGTAGGAGATTTACTTCAACGCATTTATCTTTACCCTTTTCCTAGTCAATTTCTCCGAAACTTTAAATCCCTCAGCCAAAGTACAAGCAGGATTTGAGGATTCTCTTGGTCATTCTTCAGCCAAAATTCTTTTTAGTTTCTCTTTCGAAGAGATTTCTATGGACGTGAAGGGTTATGCCAACGTTAGAAGAATGCAAGAAAAAGGTTGGGCGACTGGTCCAAGCAAAGAGATTTTACAACAAGAGAAGACACATCCCACTGAAGATACTCTTCGCGTTCATAGAACTTGGAGAAGCAGGCAACGCTTGGAAGAAGGGGATGCCAGAACAAAGCGTAGCTGAAGAGTTGATCGACGTGATTTTCTATGTCCTTGATGCTTGGAGACTGGCATGCCCAAACCTGAATCCAGACGAAGTATTTGACTCAAAGTGGCGAAAGAATATGGGTAGACCTATGATGTATGGGGAAGGCTACAGATCGCTTGATGATGAAGAAAAGACCATATAAAAAGTATCAAGTTCAATGAAGGCGACATCAATCGAGACTAGGGCAAAAAGGCGAAAGTTAAAAACGTAAAGCCACATTGCGTGCGCCACACGATCTGACTACACCTTACTCACGAAAGCGCTGAGCCTTTTAAGGGCAGTAATTCGCTCCTTGTCTCCCAATTTGGCCTGCTTCACAGTATTTTCTAAAATATCGATCGCTTCATCATAAGTGGTTCTATCAACCGGGTACGGAACTCCATCCTTTCCCCCGACGCAAAAACTGTACTTTACAGGGTCTTTCCAGCTTGGCTTTTCGCCGTAAACTAGCTCGGAGATCAGAGCGAGAGCCCGCACTATAGCCGGACCCACTCCTCGAACCCCTAGAAGTTCCTCATAGTTTTTCGGCTGAAAATCGTACGCCCTCTTAATCGCGTTCCAGTTTAGGTTTTTAGGGAGGTAAAGAAAGTCAACAGCATAATCTTCCCATTGCATGTCAGGAATCCATTTCTTAAGAGAGTCTTGGTAGTCTGGACGAATCGATTTTAGCATTCTCAGAACTTTTCTAGGCTTCTCCTTCACTATGTCAGTTGATGTTCTCCTGCAATCTTCACTCTCCTCTGCAGTCATATCTAACACGACATCTCTCTTCACATCACCCACGATGGCCTCATGAGGCTTAACCACAAAGTTGTGGACGTGCTCCGATAGCCAGTGATACCGCCTAGCGTAGCAACTCTTAGGATCTAATCCTTGCTGGACCACACACCAGTCTCCACGCTCTGTAAGTACAAAGGCATGGTGATAGAGTGGGTAGCCGGCTTGGATAGCGGTATTGTCGACCTTGGCGCTCATCCGACTAGCGTACCTTAACGAGTCAATTTTTTCGGTGGAAAGGCCAAGCTTAGTTCCCACTTGGCCGATTTCCGTTGGCGTCCGTCGAGAAGCTTTGCCCTTGCCTCCACACACAGCAACACCATATTCCTCAGGATTTAGCGCGATTTTGAGCGCTCCGCAGGTAACTGTCGTTGTACCGCTGGAGTGGTAATCGTATCCCAAGACGCATGAAAGGGCCTGAAACCAAAAAGGATCTGAGAGCCTTCTTAAAAATTCCTTATGACCAAATTCTTGAATTAAGACATCAGATATGCTCCTGCTCAGTTTAACCATATGTCTGAACAACCATGAGGGCGTCCTTCCTCCATGCAGGGGCAGCTCAGCAATTCCAGTCCTTTTCAACTCATTCACCAACAAAAAGCACGTTCTCTCACTTCACAAAGACTGAGGACATCAGCCTCATCTTAGTTCCCATACTCCGTCTTTGCAACTGAATCTCCTTTCTGGATCGGTTGCCAAAATGACGGCCAAATGACGCGGAGTCAGTATGTCGAAGCCCAGCGCATTCAATTTTGTAAGAAGCTGGTGCACAGTCATGCCTCTCCCTTCAGAGAGAGTGATATTGGAGGCTTCCCTGATGTTCTTTATCTCCGTAATTGGAAGGGCCTTCTTAACAACCTTCACCGTCCTCCACTCCTCCATAAGCGTATCGTAGATCTGATCAGAAGCCTCAATTTCCTCGTATTCACCGAGGGCATCAGCTAACTTCTGTGCTATTAGATGATAGCACAAATAGACCTCGTAGTCTATGACGCGGAAGTAAAAATCGTCGCATGTGCAAAAATCGGCCTCTGGAATAACATGATAATCCCTCTCCTTCCCAACCACAACCCAAACAACCCTTCCACTAGGCCTGAAACAGTATCTCTTAACCCTCCTTTCCTTGAGCATCTTATACGCATTGTCAAACCTGTTCCCGAAGATCTTGGAGAGCTGCAGAATCTGATCGTCTGTCAAACCATTCTTGCGCACATCTTCACAGATCTTTTCGAAGACAAGAGAACCCATTTCCAACTACAACCTCATCATGTTTTTCTATGATGAACGTTGCGAGAGAGCATGCCTTTAGCGTCCCAATAAAAGTTTGATCAAGACATAATAGAAAAGTTTTGTCCTCACGTACTTTTGATACTATTGCTGAGCCCCTGTCATGTTCGTGTGCTCCAAGCAAGATCAAAAGTGAGACTGAACACGCCCCAGCGCTCCGACATAGGAGCCATCAAGAAAATACAGTTCAGAACTCCCAAGATCAACACAGCCAGAACGCAAAACTGGACCAATCAACCTACCGCCTGCTCGATTAACAGCTAGGCCTCCGAGCAGATCATTGAACGCAGGCACAATAATTAACTCAGGATTACTTGCGCTACACCCAAACTTCTCTCTAAAAACCTCTCTTGGAGAAATGTTACCCAGCTTCACCTTCAAACGCTTAAGGTAAGCTCCAGCCAAAACGCCTCCATCACAACGAGCCTTAACCCAGACCTGCCTAACAATAGAGAAACCATACTTATCATAAAACCTCAAGACTGGATGTATATGACTCATCACTAACACGTCCGCCGATAACACACCCTGAGAAGGCCAAGCGTGACCATGAAAAAGCCCCACTTTCCTCTTACCCCCGACAAGCATGCCACTCGAAGGAACCATTCGGACCTGACTGGGAATGAGGGGCTCCAGATCTCCGTCATGATTGCCAACGACAACCAATACGCTTTCAACAACCTTCAAGACAGACTCAAAGAAACTTGGAATGTCTCTCCATTCCTCCAGACTTATCTTAGGGATCGCTTGCTTCACATCACCCAAGAACACCAAAACGTTTGGCTTGTACTCATCGATCACACTCAAGAGTCTCGACAGCATCTTAGGTGTTTGAGAGGGGATACATATTCCATTTTCAGCCAACTCGTGCTCAAAACCGATGTGAAAATCCGCCACTATCAATATCCGTTCTGAGGCTTCCTCAAACAACAACGCTGGATAAGGAATGCATAACTTTAAACCGTTGATGACGCCAACCCCCCTCATGTATGCTATTCTTAACCTCTACTTCGAACTCAGGTATGCAAATACACATGGTGGGGCCGCCCGGATTTTCAACCAACATCGACCCGTTGATGCAGGCATTTGAACCGGAGTCTAGAGGAGTCCCGGCTCCAAGCAAGCACAGCGAAGCCCCCGAGCCTCCAAGCCTAGACCAGACTAGCCGACGGCCCCCGTATGCTAGTTTTTCTCTCTTCTTTAGACAACGAGAAAGGAGATAGTTGAGTCAACTTAATTAACTTTTGTACAACAACAGCCACCTTTCACAATCGAAATGCTTTTTGCATCAACGAACGAATCTGCTTTAACGCGCGCGTTCTTATCAGCAGGAACTGTTCACACCTGCGTAACTTGTTTCTGTCCAGTATGCAGAAACGGACTAGAATACGTTAGCCAATGTCAAGGATTGTACTGCCCACGGTGTAAGATGTATTTCCAAAGATTTCGCACACTAACGCATATCGGGCCGCGTTTCCATCAAATGATACATTCACTGAAACGTTTTTAAAGGCGTTCGCTGGAGTCAAGCAATTGTTGTATATGGATCAAATAATTCAGCAAGATCATTTGGCCAAGTTGAATTCAGTAACTCTTTCAAAAGGCGGGGAATATTGAGGTTTAAAAATTTGAAGGATCCTATACCGATTTTTGGGAGGTTGATCGACGAGCACATACGTCCAAGAAGGCAGATGAGAAGCTTAAGGAAGTGTGGAAGCTCATCCATACAGGATGATGAAAGAGAAATGTCGGAAGAGAGCGTGGCCGATATATGGAGACGCTATTTCAGAGATGTCAGAGAGAAGGGTAAATCCTTAGACGTGGCAATCGTCGTCGCAGGAGGGGTAATCTGGTTTTCTGCCCTCGCTGTAAGTGTCTTAGATTTCATTGTAGTTCAAGGGATGGATTACCGCTTTGATCTCGTGAGTCTTACTGGACTGATCCTTGGCCTGGTAGGATTTGCCATACGCATACAGGCTAGAAGGGCTCTGGGCAAGTCTTGGTCGCCGGTTGTGAGAATCTTGCCAGAACAGAAGTTGATCACAAACGGCATATACAGACGTGCCCGGCACCCAGGTTACCTGGGCGAGATCTTGGCCTATTTTCTGTTTCCTGTATTCTTCCATAGCATGTACGGTTTCCTCATAACGATCTTCCTAATCCCCCTCATTCTTTACAGGATAAGAATTGAGGAGCGTATGCTCATTGAGAAATTCGGAGATGAATACAGAGATTATATAAGAAATAGCAAGAAGCTCATCCCATACGTTTACTAAGCCGCGCAGAGCACTAATCACCTGAAGGCTGGAGGGGCACATTCATATTTAGATAGAAATTATCATTGTCAAAACGTTTTGCTTGGATTTAACTAAACAATCTCTTCTTCAAGGGTTTTAGCGGCTTCTTCCTAAAAGAGAAGTTTGAAAGATTAAACGGATTTGAATTAAAAAGAACAAATGCTATACTTTATGACTAGAGCAATACTAGTATATTAGAATGCTCAACGACAGGAGGAACCCCTCTGTCTCATAAAAGTAGCTATGATATTCTCGACGCCGCGGCAGATCCTTTCAGGCTTCGAATCTTAAGGCTTCTAAATGCTTATGGACAGCTTGGCTATAGCGAAATTATGACTAAAACAGAATTGGATCCGACCCGAGATGCTGGTA
>Ga0209314_10000809_pt1 | contig 14271 bp, 13 predicted proteins | sample I19B2metaG_FD_184146 | JGI IMG/M metagenome (GOLD analysis project Ga0209314, IMG submission 184146) | Lake sediment bacterial and archeal communities from Gulf of Boni, Indonesia to study Microbial Dark Matter (Phase II) - ​I19B2 metaG... | ecosystem: Environmental > Aquatic > Freshwater >...
GCAAGGAGCATGACCATCCTTGCTCAGAATGTCGTTCAAATCTTCCAAGAAGAAGGAGCAGGTCCTTGAGGACGCTGAGAGGTACTTCAAGGAGATAGGCCTCGTCACCAGAGAGAAGGGCGACTGCTGTATTCATATGGAAGGGGGCGGCGGCTACGTCAGGGTAGACATCACCGAGAACGACAAGATAGAGGTCACCTTGGAGACTAGGGAGTGGGACTACCAGGTGAGGCAATTCGTTCAGCTGTATGGCAAGTAGGACTTCTGAGCTCGCTACTCTGGGCTGAGTCTTTCAATTCAGGCTGTTCTCGTTTCTCATCTGCCCATTCTTGTAGAATTTTTTTGCGCTCTTGTGGTCCTCCGCTGTAGGCTCCTTACGGGCCTTCTCTGGGATGATGGCTCGAATGTTCTTGGCAGTGTAAGTATCGCTCGGAGGATGCGGGAGAGAAACGGGCGGCCGGGAGGCTCCGTATACATACGCCTGTAGCTCCGTTGGAACTGAGAAGCCAAGTGATGCGCTGGAGACAAACGCCTTCCTCCTGTCCTCGAAAGACGCGAAATGGTCCAAGACCTTCATCAACCATGCTGCCGCCTTGCGGGCTGGACTCGGCTTAGAATCCTCCTTGCTCAACAGACCTCACCTCTCTGGAATTAGAGTCAGAATCATATAAGCATCTGTCTCTCAATTTCCTCGTTCACGGGATTCACTTTTGCAACGAAGAGTGGACCGATAGCAGATAAGCAGCGTTAGCTCTCAACTAGGCCCGTGATGGCGCTACCTTGGCTGCGACAGCTTCTTGAGATCCTCCTCCATTTCGCGTCGAAGGCCATCGTCTTGGACTTGGTTGAGCAGAGCCAGAAGTCTGCTCTCAACCGACTGGTCCTCGTCACCTTCAGGCCCATAATAGAACCGTTTGCCCTTCCTCAGCCACGCCAATAAGACACGGGCTTCAGCCTCGACTCCTTGCCTGCTGCCAGTCGGAAACGTGACAGCCCTAGCGCTGACGCACGCCTCCATGAACCTCTCAAACGCTTCAGTAACCGTCAACCCGCTTCCTGCAACCAGCTCCTTGAATCTGGCGTACAGCTCCGGGTCAAAACGAAACGCCCTGAACGCCTTTGCCAAGAAATCGCCCCCTGTATAAGCTCCCTGTATTGACGAATCATATAAACTCACCAGAAGGCGTGTGGACACCTGTACGAAACCCACTGAGCTATGCACAATCAATACTCATGTCCACCCGCAATGAGTAGACCAAAACTGCGAATCACAACAGATATCTGAGCGTTTCAGAAAGGGGTTTTCGATCAGCTCTCTCATGATTGTGTGGAACAGAACTGTGTGACGGGGGGACTCACTTCGAATCCTAGGGCCACCTTCTAGCAAAACCCTTTAGATTCCCTACGTTTACGAATACACGACTCGAGGAGTCAGACTTGGTTGATGTTTCGGTCGCAATATTAGGTGCCGGAAACGCTGGATGCTCCCTCGCTGGTGAGCTCACGCTTCAAGGCTTCGATGTGTCTTTGGCGGAGCTACCAGAGTTCAAGAGCAATATCGAGATGCCTATGAAGAAAGGAGGGTTACAGGTCGACGGAGAGTTGAAAACAGGATTCGCTCGAATTGAAAAGATTACACTCGACATCGGAGATGCGATTGGAGGAAGAGATGTCATATTCGTGTGTAGCCCGGCCTACGGCCACGAGGCCTTTACTCGTGCCTGCGCACCTCACTTGGAAGACGGCCAATCGCTGGTCTACATATCCTATTTTGGAGCGCTACGAATGACTAAGTTACTGGAAGATATGAAGGTGAGCAAGGATGTCACTGTTGGAGAGACGCTGTCTTTTCTCTACGCCAGCGACAGAGTCGGAAAGAAGGGGGCGTTCTTCATGGATAGGTACCGAGATAATGCGAGAGTTCTCATCAAGCGTGAAAAGGAGGGCCTGCCAGTAGCCGCATTCCCCGCCGCAAAGAACTCCGGATTCGTCAGTACAATTAGGAAAGTGACGCCTTCAATGGTTTCGGCGAAGAACGTTCTCGAAACTAGCGTCAATAACGTGAATCCCATGTCTCATCCTGTCGGTGTACTCATGAATACTGGCTGGATCGAACACACAGGTGGGAAGTTTTCATTCTACCTGCAGGGACAGACACCTTCCATAAAGAGGGTCGCAAGAGCTATGGACGAAGAGAGGGTGAGGGTCGCTAAAGCGTTTGGATTGGAAGCAGTCTCCAATGAAGAGCAGTCTAGGAGGATGTACGCAAGATATGTGGACAAGAAGGGGGGAGTTCACCAAGAGAAGTACTACAAGGATATCTATGACGCACCGCCCAACCTGAAGCACAGATATCTTGTTGAGGATGTAATGTACGGGTTGGTCCCGATGTGCCACTTGGCAAAAGTGGCTGAGGTAGAGACTCCAATCACAGAGGCCGTCATCAGATTCGCCTCAATTGCGAACGAAACCGATTACTGGGAAGCCGGCGTGTCGCTGAAGCAACTTCGGCTGGATGGAAAGAACGTAGAAGAGATTCTGGATTTCGTCAATACAGGCGTCTAACAAATCTCCAGCTAAGGCATCGCAACCCTTCGACGGACTTGTCCAAGCGTTCCATGGTCAGCGTTGCACAAGACGATTTAGAGGGCTTCTCCGGGCTGATAAGAGGCGGTTCAACACTATGCCTGATGCGATAAGGGTCGGAAGAATCGAGGCGAAGCAAGGACAGAAGTGCACTGGGTTCATCAAAGTCGGCTGAACAAGCTCAGGCATAGAATTCGCCTCAAGTTTCCGCTTCGGGTAGGCGATCTCAGCCTCATACTTTGCCTCCCAACAGTTCTTGATTGATGAGAGCTCTTTATCTTCCCTGCCAGTCAACTCAACAACTAGGACCAAGCTTAACGCTTCTTCAGCCACCTCCGGCGTACGATCATCGTCGATATGTCCCCTGTATGGCTTGAGAAGTGTGAAATAGGCAAGACTGTCGAAGGCGTTGAACAGGTTGTTGCCTAGGCTTAAGTAACATGTCTCTTCATGAAGCTCTCAAGCTTGTCATAGACCATCTCGAGCGTCTTCATTTCCGGCAGGAGTACAGCTCTGAAGTGTCCAGCTCCTAGCTTCCCGAATCCTCTCCCGGGTGTAAATCTGACTCTCTCTTCCTTGATCATGTCATACACGAAGTCGCTATCTGTTTTCCAAGTTTTCCCTATGGCGTCCACGCGTGGAAACGCATAGAGAGCCGCCTTTGGCTTGACGCAGCTAATTCCCTTGATCTCGTTTAGACGTTTCAATGTGTAGTCTCTTCGCTCTTGGAGTTTTCTGATCATTTCCTTCGCCGGATCAAGGTTTCCTTCGTAAGCTTTCGCCGCTGCATACACAATGGGCGTAGGTAACCGGTGACTATAGTGTCCGTAGAGTCTGGAGACAAGCTTGATCGCCTCCTTGACTTCTGTGATCTTTCCTTTGGGGTCGTGGAAGCATACGTATCCAATGTACCACCCTGTTCTCTGGAAAATCTTGGCTACTCCGTTCAGTACGATCACGGGTACATCTTCAGCCAGATAGGCTGTGGATTTGGCCTCGACTCCATCAAAGGTGAGCAGGCCGTAGATCTCGTCAGATATTATTGGAACGTCATGTTCCCCCGCTATGTCGATGATGCTCTTCAGGGTCCTGTCGCTGTAGACGCTGCCGCAGGGATTGTTCGGCGATATTATGGTGATTGCTTTTGTTTTGTCAGTTATGCTAGCTCTGAGTTTGTCCAGATCGGGGTTCCATTCTTCCTCTTCTATGCATGGGGAGCCTACGCATTTGGCCTCGTACATATAGAAGTAGGAGGTGGGCAGTCCGACGTAGTGGGATGGGTCCGGGGCGACGATCTCGTCTCCAGGATCAAGAAGGGCATCATGGACATTCGCAAGGGCCCCAGCCACTCCCTGAGTCACGACAATGTCCTGAGAGGTGTATTCGCACCCTCGATATTCCTTCTCGAAGCTACTTATCGCCTTCGTCAGTTCGGGCAGGCATCCACTCATACCAAGGTACATGTTGAGGCCCTTCTCCGCTGCCTCAATCAGATACTTCGACAGTGCTGGGTTTGTGTGCCCGAATATGACAGGGTCTCCTTCCCACATGTTGATGGCTGGCTTTCCTTCCTTCTCATACTGCTGCTGTATTTCAGTCATTCTGCGATTGCGTTCCTGATCCTCTGGAGAGGGTTTTGGTGCTCTTTTCCATTTTGACGCTGGCTTCACGACCAATCCTCATCATCTCTTTGGGCGCAACATAACTCAGCTATTTCTATAAATGAATTTGCTGAAGCAGACATGTATTCAAGTCAAATGGCTCAGGACTTCTCAATCCTGAGTTCGAGTTAAGAAAATCGAGTCTCGCTTATTGACTCTTCTTCAACACAGCCTCAAGTATTCTGAGGGCTCTGTCCGTTTCTTCGGAAGTTATGGTCAAGGGGGGCGACAATTTCAAAACATGTCCGTATCTACCCTCTCTTCCGATCAAAAGGCCCTCTTGCATGGCTCTCTCAACGACGCGTCCAGCTTCCTCTGCGGCTGGAGTTTTCATCTTCTTGTCCTTCACAAGTTCGACTCCGATTAGAAGGCCTTTGCCCCTAACGTCACCCACTAGCTTGGATTTCCCTGAGAACTCGCTGAGGATCTTCTTAATGTAGTCTCCCTGTCTCAGTGCTTTTTCAGCAAATTTCTCCTGCTTTAGCACCCGTATGTTCTCCAGCGCTGCGACACAGGACAATGGGTGCCCGGCGAAGGAACCGAAACTTCCTCGATGGACCAGCTCACATGAGTCAACAATCTTCTTCTCGGCCGAGACCGCGGCTATGGGCATCCCCCCACCCATACCCTTGCCCATACACAGGATATCGGGTGCTATTCCCCAGTGCTCCACAGCGAAGAACTTTCCGCTCTTGCAGAACCCTGTATAGACCTCATCATCTATAGTCATAACCTCTTGCCTCTCACACATTTCCTCAAGTGCAGGAAAGTACTCATCGGGCGGAACGACGACTCCTCCATGGATCTGTATTGGCTCGAAGAGTACCGCGGCTACTTCTTCTGGAGGTACCGCCCTCTCAAATATTTCATCGATACTCTTCAAACAGAGAATATCACATTCAGGATAGCTCTGATTCAGAGGGCATCTATAGCAGTAAGGATATGGCAGGTACAGAACCTCAGAAATCAGCGGTTTGATATGCTTTCTCAAGCTGGATCTCACGGTTGTCGCTCCTAGAGTCGTTCCAGTCTTGCCATGGTAAGACCCAAGATAGCTCAGTATGATCGGTTTCTGTGTGTACCATCTGGTCAAATTGATTGCGAGATCGCAGGCCTCAGTCCCAGTGGTGCAGTATACGATTCGCACGGACCGCCCAAGGACATGGCTCTTTAGAGTTTCAGCAAGCTCAACATAAGGCTCGTACAGAGCAGTCGCTCCACTGATGTGTACCAAGCTCTTCATCTGTCGTTCAAGGGCCCTTAGGATATTGGGATGGCCGCTTCCCAGTGGATTCGTCGTGTCATTGAAGTTCAGATATGTGTTGCCGTCCACATCAGTCAATGTCGCGCCTCGGGCTGACGAGATTACTAGTCTGTGCCTGTGCTTTGACGGCAGACACATGAGGCTACGTTTGACGAGTTCTTCTGACTTCGTACCTACGAATCGGGTGGCGATTTTCGGGGCGTGTACTCCTCTCGTCATATCATTTCTGGCCAAACTAGCCCGTTCCATATCTTGGTTAACCAGAATTCCGTTAAGGGTTGAGGCTAGTATAGGTGGCAGGCCACGAGACGATTCTGCTCAACTTCAACTAGCTCCGGCTCGACAGCGGAGCATTTCGGCAATACGCGTGGGCATCTTGGATGGAATCTACATCCCTTCGGCGGGTCTATTGGAGTTGGTACATCTCCTATCAACGGCACCATCTTCATGCGCATGTCAGGGTCAGGCACGGGGATCGCGGAGAGAAGAGCCTGTGTATACGGATTGAGCTGAGTCTGGAAAAGATCTTCAGCCGACGCGATCTCCATGAGCTTACCCAAATACATCACTCCTATGCGGTTGCTCATGTATCTGACCACCTCAAGGTTGTGGGAGATGAACAGGTACGTCAGTCTCCGCTCTGCTTGAAGCCTCCTCAATAGGTTCAGTATCGTGGCTTGAACTGAAACATCCAGTGATGATGTAGGTTCGTCTAGAACGATGAACTTAGGGTTCGCGGCCAGAGCCCTTGCGACCACTATTCTCTGTCTCTGTCCGCCACTGAACTCGTGTGGGTATCTGTCTATGTGCTCATTTTCCAGACCCACATTTCTCATCAGATTGAGAATGTGGCTCTCTTCATCACCCTCAGCGATCTTGAAGAGACGCAAAGGTATGTGAAGGGTTTGTCGAACTGTGAGGCGCGGATCAAGTGATGAATAGGGATCTTGAAAGACTATCTGCATGTGTCGCCTCATGCTGCGTAGCTTCTGCTTGTCCAGAGACAGGATGCTTTCTCCGCCGAAGTACACCTCTCCCGCTGTCGGTTCTATTAGTCTCAGAAGGCATCGGCTCAGTGTTGTCTTCCCACAGCCACTTTCGCCGACCAGGCCGAAGATTTCGCCTTCAACTACGCTGAAGTCGACTCCATCAACTGCTTTCACAGTCCTCATAGGTGAGAAGAGGCCAGTCTTCAAGGGAAAGTATTTCGCCAGACCCTTTGCCTGGACCAAGGGTGCCAATTTGAATCCTCCATCGCGTCTATTTCGAAGCAGAGTAACAGCTAACGAAGTGCCCTGGTTCTACTTCTGTGAATGTCGGTCGTCCATGACTGCAGTGTTCTTGGGTTCGTTCGCAGCGAACAGAGAACATGCATCCTTCTGGCGGGTTTATGAGTGATGGAACAGTGCCTCGAATCTCCTGAAGATCCCCGCCCATGGAGCGCCTTGGGAGCGCCTTGAGCAATCCTTCTGTGTAGGGATGGAAAGGTTTCTTGAAGATCGTCCTAACATCTGCGCATTCCACGATATTTCCTGCGTACATCACTCCGACTCTGTCGCAGAGCTGCGCCACGACACCCAGATTGTGAGTTATGTACATGATGGACATCTCATGCTCCTTTTTCAATGCAGCGAGTAGATCCAAGATCTGGGCCTGCGTTGTCACATCGAGACCTGTTGTTGGTTCGTCAGCTATTAGAAGTGAGGGGTGACACGATAATGCTATGGCGATCATTATGCGCTGTCTCATTCCTACGCTGAACTCGTGTGGGTAATGAGATAACCTTTCACGTGGTGAAGGAATACCGGTTGACTTGAGCCATCCTTCAGCTTCCTGTCTTGCCTTTTCCTTGTCAAGATTTTTGTGCAGCATGATCATTTCCGTGATTTGGTCTCCAACCTTGAAGACAGGATTAAGGGCGGATGTAGGATTCTGGAAGATCATGGCTATTTTGGATCCCCTGACGCTCCGCATTTCTTGTTCGCCAGTTTTTAGGAGGTCCTTTCCTTCCAAGAGGATTTCGCCATCGAGGATCCTGCCCGGCTCCTGAATCAGCCGCATGATGGAAAGCGCTGTGCAACTTTTTCCGCATCCCGTCTCCCCAACTAAACCCACTACTTCGCCATGCTGTATGTCGAAGCTAACACCATCAACAGCGTGCACGACTCCTCTGTAAGTAAAGAAATGCGTTCTGAGATTCTTGACGCTCAGTAGCGGGGCACTCAAAGCCCTCCTTCTCCCAGAAACTCTTATATTCACACCGAGATTATAACCCTAACTTGGGGAAAACATATGTCAGCAACTAGCACTAAACTAATTGCTATCGCGATCGTGGCACTTCTTGTAGGCACTGGAGCAGGATACTGGTATGGTTCACAGAGCTCAGCTGGTAAGACAGCCGCAGATGTTCAGGCCGCTGTTCAAGCTGCAAACGCTGCTTGGCAAGCAAAGATGAAGGAATCAAAAACCCTCAGGATAGGCATCGTTTCCATCGGAATCTCACTTGATCCAGCTTACTGCTGGGCAGGTGATCCTCAGCAGCTCATACTACTGAACGTCTATGACACATTGATTTCAATGAAAGGAAACAACTACGGAGTAATCTATCCGAACCTCGCGACACGTTGGACCATCTCTAGTGATGGTCTTCAATACACATTCTACATGCGCAAAGGCGTGAAATTCGCAAGCGGTAACGAGGTAAACGCCAAAGCGGCACATTACACCTACTGGCGGTTCATGAAGCTGAACTTGGGGCCGGCTTGGCTGTTCACACAATGCCTCAACGTAAACAACACTGACAGTGTGAAAGTGATAGATGATTACACCATACAGTTTAACTTGAAGAGGCCTTTCCCGCCATTCCTGTCAATCCTGGCTGAGATGAACGGCGCCGTAATGGATCCCGCCGAGGTGGAGGCGCACGGCGGTGTCTCGCAGAAATCTGTAGACTGGTTCTCCGAACACTCGAGCAATGCCGGTTCAGGCCCATACATACTTGACCACTGGACACGGGAAGTCGAGGTTGTACTCAAAAGGAATCCGAAGTACTGGGGGGGCGTGGATAACAAGCAGCCTTGGTTCGACGAAATCATAATCAAGGAAATAAAGGAATCTGCTGATCAGAAAATGATGCTTGAGCGAGGGGACATAGATATCGCGTACAACCTAACACCGGACATGTGGATCGAGCTGAAAGACAACCCGAAGTATCAGCTGGACGAAATACGTGTGGATAGATATTTCTACCTAACCATGAACTGCAAACAGACCAACTCACCATTTAGAGATCTCAATGTTAGACAGGCGGTTAAATGTGCGCTTAACAGAGATGAATTGATGAAGCTCGCACGTGGATTTGCAGTAGCTCAAGCGTCACCGCAGCTAGCGAACTACCCAGGATACGATCCAGAATTGCTTCGCAGTCCGTACTCTGCCTTTAATCTCGAAAAAGCGAAACAGCATATGGCCGCCTCCAAATACCCGAATGGTTTCAAGACTGGAATACTGGTCAGCAAGACAGTGAGCTATGGTATCAACCTAGAAGAATTGGCGTTACTAGTGAAACAACAGTTGGCGAAAATAAACATCGACCTTGATCTTGTTGTTCACGCTCCTGCCACGGCATTGAAACTCTTCCGCGGCGCGGAGTATGAAGGGGTGGCCATATTTACGTGGGGCGTGGACTATTTCGACGGACAGAACACGGCAGACATACACTGGACCGTGGAGGGGGCAGTTGTCAAGCGAGCTGGCTTCGATCCTTCAATTCACTCCTATCTACTCGAAACCAACAAGCTGTGCGAACAGGCAATGCTTGCAACGGATATCAAACAGCGTGATGCATTGTACAAGGCTGCCGGGAAGATAGACAACGAATTCGGGCCCTTCTACTATATGTGGCAGGCGGTGGGCTACTATGTTAGGAGAAGCACGGTACGAGGAGGAATGCCGCCCTTCCCTGGAGACCGACTGTCAGCACTGTATGGCTTTGAGATCAAGGATATGTGGAAAGAGATCAAGTGATCCTTTCCGTTATCTCCCCCCTTTTTTTGTTCAACATTGTGTTCTATCTGAGGGCATAGAATGAGGCTGCACGAATACATAGCCAGACGGCTGGCAATGACAATTCCAACATTGTTAGGACTCACTTTGCTCACGTTCGTAATATCCCACATGGTTCCAGCAAACCCCGCGTTCCTGTATCTGGGCGAGCGGGCTACACCTGAGATGTTAGCTGAGTTTAACCGTGCTTGGGGCCTTGACCAGCCACTCTACATCCAATTCATCAGATTTGTGATAGGCTTTTTCCAAGGAGACTTTGGAACCTCCACATGGACCAGACATCCAGTGCTCGAGGATTTGGTGCGCTACTTCCCGGCAACTCTCGAACTGACGGCAGGCGCCTTGGCTGTGGCAATGATTTTCGGAGTACTGTTTGGAGTGATAAGCGCTGTCAAGAGAAATACCGTGATCGACTACGTAGTTCGAGCGGTTTCATTGATTGGCGCATCAATGCCAGTGTACTGGTTGGCTCTCGTTGCCATGAGCATAGTATATCTGCGGCTGGGCCTGGTCAGTCCTGGTCGACTGAGCTCGACGATCTCTCCGCCTTCACATGTGACAGGTCTGTATCTGATTGATAGCTTGCTGACCCTAAACATGACTTCCTTTGCAGACGCTTTTGTGCATTTGATCCTGCCTTCCACAATTCTCGCTAGTTGGATAATCGCGCCGGTGGTTCGACAGACTAGGGCAGCCATGATCGACTCTCTTGCTCAAGACTATACTCTGGCTGCGAAAGCCAAGGGGCTACCTGAACGCGTAGTTGTGTGGAAGCATGCTCTGAGGAACGCACTAATACCGACAGTCACGGTCATAGGAATAACTTTCGGAGGACTGCTGGCTGGCTCGGTTATCACGGAGACAGTCTTCTATTGGCCAGGAATAGGATCCTACATGCTGCACTCGACATTTCAGGTTGATTTTGCAGCGATGGTGGGTGGGACTGCGGTAATTGGCATATTGTACACCTTGATCAACCTGGTTGTTGACCTGTTGTACGGGGCAATAGATCCTAGAATAAGATATGGCTGATGAAGAAAATTGATCAGACCTAAGATACAACCGGGGTATTCCAAGGTTCCCAAGAGTTTGGGCCCGAGGATGCGTGAGCTTCGCAGAACATTGCATCTGCTGAGAACAATGCCTCTGTCCCTGTTTGGTTTGGGCGTAGTCGTCTTATCGGTTATCGTTGCAGCTCTTGCCCCCTCACTGGCACCATATGATCCACTCGAGATAAACTACTCCGATCGCTTGTTTCCTCCCGGCTGGAAGAATCTATTGGGGACGGATTCCCTCGGAAGAGACATATTCAGCAGAATCATCTACGGCACTAGAATCTCCATAGTGATCGGAATAATCGTCATACTTGGTTCGGCCATTACGGGAACACTTCTCGGATTGGGGGCAGGGTATTTCGGAGGAAAGATAGACAACATCATAATGAGGCTTGCTGACATATTCCTTGCCTTTCCAGGGCTTGTCTTGGCTATGGCGTTTACGGCAGCGATGAAGCCGAGTCTTGAAGGCACAATACTTGCTCTGTCCATTGTAGCTTGGCCGACCTATGCTAGGCTTGTGAGAGGCTCAGTTCTATCAATCAAGGAGTTGGACTTCATAGAGGCAGCGAGAGCCACGGGCGAGAGTGAGTTCAGCATAATATTTAATCATATACTACCGAACGTAATGTCTCCCATAGTGATTCAGGGGACCTTGGACCTTGGACGAGCGATCATGAGGGCATCCTCACTGGGCTTTATAGGATTGGGTGTGCAGCCCCCGACACCAGAGTGGGGAGCCATGGCAGCAGACGGCAGAGACTACATACTTAATCAGTGGTGGGTGAGCACGTTCCCTGGCCTGGCAATTTTCTTTGTGGTAATGGCTTTTAACCTACTGGGAGATGGCCTAAGAGACGCTATGGATCCACGACTGAGATACAAATAGGAGATTTGCAGAAGGCAGGTGCCGCCCTAAGCAGAGCCAGTGAAATCGGAAACAAACTGACGAACTCGTTGAGCTAGACTGGAATCCTTGATGTCTGATCATATTCTTGGAGATCAATAAACGGGTCAGTGGGTCCAAATGGAGGCGCGGGTTCGGGTGCTTCCATGATCTGTATGAGCATATCACCTGAGTTTGTTGCGTGATTGATGAACATCTTGCGGACAGTCCCACCCGTGGGCGATGTGAGCGTTTCTATGACATCTCCCCAAAGGTTCCAGATTTCGCCTACCTTCTGGTTCTTCTCTACTTTGTCGCCAACTTCAACCATTGGATAGAAGAGTCCTCCTTTCTCAGCGCTAACATAGGCGAACTCCTTGACTAGCAGTTGCCTTACTTTGATCCTCGGTTTTCCCTCGATCATTTTGAAGAATTTCATTACGTTCCTGATTCCCTCTGCGTGCTGCGCGACATCTGACTCCAATAGAACCTTTATCCCGCCGCATTCAGCGACAATACTCGGGACGACTGCAGTGCCCGTGTGAATTGCTGAAGGTGGCCTCTGGATGACATACCTGAAACCATATATCCGGGCCAGTATTTCCGCTGTCTGATCATGCTTCTCGTCTCCCAGTTTGCTGAAGTAGGTATTGGGATTCAGCCGCTCATCGTAGTCTCCTCCGTGGCAGTCGATGCGAAAACTGGATTTCTTCAACACACCGTTCACAAATACGTGCATGATTCTTTCGCTCATCGTTCCGTCAAGTCGGCCAGGAAAGGCCCTGCTCACATTCACATTATCGATAGGGTTGACATAGGGTGTCCTTGAGGCGAAACCAGCCATGTTCAGGACTGGAATTCCCAGAACGACTCCTGAGAGCCTCTCAGGTTTGGTTTCTTTGCAGATCCTGATGACCGCCGCGATGCCTGCGTACTCGCAAGGATGTGTGCCTGCGGTTAGGCATAATGTGGGTCCTTCGTCCACGCCGTTTATGATTGTGAGAGGGAGATCGATAGTTCCCGACGGTGTTTCTCCGACTCTTACGAACCCTGACTTCTTCTCTCCTTTATTCGCTTCAATATTGCCAATCTTCACGGTTTTGGGCATACAACCATCGGTCAGCAGTATTGCAGAAATGTCAGTTAAATAACTTTTCGAGAATCTCGACCAACTGTGTTTAAGGATGTCGCCCGACTGTCGACCAAGATTTTTTCAGATCAGATGGTTTAGGCATCGTTGACTTGTGTGAGAAATATCACGACAAAGCTTTTTACTGCATACGGTCCGAATGGGGGATGGTGATCCATAATGGCCAAAGAAATAATGGGAATTATCCCACCAATGGTTACGCCACTTACGAGAGAGCAGGAAATCGACTACAAGAGCATCAGAAGCCTGACAAACTGGTTGATTGAACATGGGGTTCATGGCATACTCACTCTCGGAGGGGCTGGAGAAATCCAGATGTTTACGGAAAGTGAAAGAAACAACATAGCAAAAACAGTTATCGATGAGGCGAACGGGAGAGTTCCAATCCTGGTGGGAACATCGCACTACTCAACAAACGCAGCCATCAGAATGAGTAAAGACGCCAAGGATTTGGGAGCTGATGGTCTGGTCTTGATCGAGCCGTGGGGGGCGAGAGAACGACCAACAGATACCTATGAGTATTACAGGAGAGTAAACGATGCTGTGGACTGCACCCTCTGCTTGTACACCCACTTCATGTCCGTAGACGCCATAAAGAAGTGTGCAGGCCTCAGCAACCTCAAATATGTCAAGGAAGGCAATACCTCGATGCATCACTTCCTACAGTTAGTGAATGAGCTCGGCAAGAACAGAGTGTTCGCCGGGTCAACCCAGATGATGTTCCGACAAATGCTTCATGGCCTACAGGGAGCAGTCCTAGGCCAGACGCAAATTTGGCCCGAAACCGCTGTGGAGCTTTTCAACATGATACGAGCAGGTGACATAGAGAAGGCGAGGAAACTCTATTACGAGAAGCACCTCGCGCTTGTGGAAGCTTGCTCGCTGGGTGGTTGGCATACACAGGCCATAAAGGCAGCGCTGAAAGCTCGCGGGGTCATAGAGAACGACATTGTCCGAGGACCAACCCAGCAAATGGATGAGGTGTCAAAGAAAGAACTCTTGTTGTGGTTGGAGTCAAAGGGGCTGACGAAGAAGTAGAACTCGAGTGTCAGAAGATCGACTGCTCGTACTCATTCTCTCTTTCTTCGATGCTGACTTTCCTACCGCCTCAAGCCCGGGGCGGCCAGGTTCTATTTCTTCCAGTTCACTGATCTCTCAGGTTCCTTGCCGTCGAAGCGGCTATCTTGCTTCTCGTTCCACCTCCTTGACAACATCCGAGAACACGTCGAGCCCTTTGTCTATGTGGTCAGTCGCGGCACGTGGCTCGTCCGCCTGGCGAGACTTCTGTCCTCAGCCTTTAACCTTTCCAGAGACTGTAGAATCTTCTGCCTATTCCTGCTCAAGGCTCTTTGATGAGTATTCAGAAATCGGATGGCACGCTCAAGCCGCCACCCGTAATTGTGCAAATCTATTTGTCCGTCACGCATTCGAGGCGCCAAGGGGTTTATCCTGAGCCCATTCAAAGCGAAGCAACCCATAGAGCATCAGGATTCGAACCCGAGGTTTGGCGCCGGGAGGGGGATTCGAACCCCCGCGGCCCAATAGGACCACAGGCTTTCTTAGGACAGACTCAAGGCCTGCGCCTCTGGACTGCATCACAATGC
>Ga0209314_10000810_pt1 | contig 14266 bp, 12 predicted proteins | sample I19B2metaG_FD_184146 | JGI IMG/M metagenome (GOLD analysis project Ga0209314, IMG submission 184146) | Lake sediment bacterial and archeal communities from Gulf of Boni, Indonesia to study Microbial Dark Matter (Phase II) - ​I19B2 metaG... | ecosystem: Environmental > Aquatic > Freshwater >...
GCAAGGGCTACGACGTGATCCAGGACACCAGCGCCCACGACCCCCACGACGATGCGGCCTACATCCGCTCCCGCCGTACGGCTCTGAAGCTCCTGCAGCAGGGCGCCACCGTCCTCTTCGACGTTCACCGGGACACGGCTCCGGCAGAGGCCTACCGGCGCACCATCGCCGGCCAGACGGTCACCCAGGTCATGATCGTGGTCGGCCGCGACAACCCCGGCATGCAGGCCAGCCTGGGCTTCGCCAAGGCGGTGAAGGACGCGGCGGACCGGATCCACCCCCGGCTCATCCGCGGCATCTTCATGGGTGAGGGCGGCTACAACCAGGACCTCACGCCTCGCAATCTGCTGTTTGAAGTGGGCTCCTTCGGCAACACGCGGCAGGAGGCGGAGGCCGGCATTCGCCTGCTGGCCGATGCCATTCCGGCCACGCTGGGCCCGCCTCAGGCCGGGGCCGCCGCCGTACCGCCGCCGGCCGCTCACCCGGAGGAGCGGAGGGGCCAGTCCCGGGCCCTGGCCTGGGTCATCGGCCTGACCGTGGTGGGCGGACTGGCCTTCCTCCTCGTCGCCGCCGGTGGAATCCGCCCGGCCGGGGAGCGTCTCCGCCTCCTGGGGCGCGAGTTCGCCGACCTCTTCCCACGTCGGAGGAACCGGCTTTGAATCCCGCGCCCGCCTTCGACGTCCGGGCTTTCGTCGTGGGTCTGGCGGCCGGGGTCATCGCCCGCTACCTGATGCTGCGCATCGACTACCGCCAGTACCCCGGCTACCCCCATGGCTACGTCTCCCACATCACCCACGGTTTTCTGGCCGCCGGCCTGGGGGCCATCGCCTGGCCCGCCCTGATTTCCAAGGAGCTTTCCGCCTTTACGTTCCTGGCTCTGGCGGCCACCCAGTTCCGCGACATCCGCCGCATGGAGCGGGAGGCGCTCGGCCTCCAGGAGCAGACGGAACTGGTGAAGCGCGGCGTGGATTACATTGAGGGCATCGCCAAGGTGTTCGAGGCGCGCAACTACCTGGTGATGTTCATCGCCGCGGTCTCCAGCGTGGTCGCTCACCAGTGGGGCCTGTTGCCCGGCGTCATCGCCCCTGCCGCGGCCTACCTGGCCACCGTGCACCTGGCCCGAGGGCGCCAGATCGGCCGGATTGCGCGGGTGAAGCCGGCCAAGGTCAGTTTCGACGGGCCGCTGCTCAAGGTGGGGAACATCGGCCTGATGAACATCGGCCTGGAGGCGGACCGCAAGGTGGTGCTGGAACATGGCCTGGGCGCCGTGCTGCAGCCCATCACCCCCGACGCCCGCCGCACCCTGGCCGATGTCGGCCAGCGCCAGGCCATCCTGCACGATGTCGCCACCGTCCTGGGCCTGCGCAAGGATGTGGATACGGTGGCCTTCACGCCCCTGGCCCGGCGCGACCTGGAGACCGGGGAGGTGGGGTTCGTCGTGGTGGTGGAGGAGCCGGACTTCGAGGTCCTGGCCGAGGTGGTCCGGGCCGTGCCGCTCCTGGAGTCGGCGCGCAGCCGTGCCGCCCACCTGCTCCAGCGCGTCCGCCGGCAGGGCGAGCGCCTGGGCCCGCGTCCCTAGCCGGGTCGGGTGCCAGAAGGAGGTGTCGGCTTGCCCAGCATCGAGAACGCCATTCTGGCGGTGGTCACCCAGCACCCCAAGGAGGTGTCGGGCGGCCTGCCGGTGTTTATCGTCCAGGACGACGCGGCCGCACAGCGCGTCGCCGGCAGCCTGTCCCATATCCTGGACGCCATGGTGCACGACCTGCAGAACGGTACCCTCATCCTGGTTCGCCACTAGTCGGTCACGCTTTGGGCTGCCGGCAGCGCGACGCGGGGGTTTGCAGGAGACGGAGGGGGTGCGCCCATGGATACCGTCCGCGCCAAGGTCATCTACCACTGCTACCACGGCTACCCGCCGTCGCTGCGGGCGGCCTCGGCCCACCTCCGGCGCCCCCTGGCCGCCCCCCGCCCGGGAACGGACCTGACCGGGCGCCTCTTCCTGGCCGGCGTCGGGTCGGATGGGGAGGAGGTCTATACGCTGGCCCGCCGCGGCTCGGGTGAAATCGCCTCCCGGGCCCTGGCGGGAATCGCTGCGGCTTTCGGCGTGCCCGAGGGCGGCCTCGCCCTGGTGGACGCGTCGCGCTGGCGGTCGCCGGACGAGGCGGTGACAGCCGCGCGTCAGGCGCTGCGCCGCACCGCCCTGCCGCGCCCCCAGCCGCAGGACGAGGTCTGGCCCAAACTGGTCTACGTCTGCTACGGCAGCGCGCACTCCAGCATCGTCGCCGCCAACCTCCACCTGGGCCGCCTGCCGCTGCACCGGCAGGCCCTGCCGGACGAGGTCCTGGCGGCGCCCCATTTCGACGAACTGCCCCACAGCCGGGTCGGTACCTTGCTGGACATGGGCCAGGACGTCTGGGGCCACCGCATCTACGCCCTCGGCCTCGGTCCCTGCCGCGAAGCCCTGGGGCGCGGCGTGAAGGACCTGGTCGAGAGTCTCGGCGCCCCCCCGGGCAGCCTGGTTCTGGTCGACGCCCTCTCCGGATCGCACCCGAGGACCCGCGTCGGCGGCTTCCTGTCGCGACGCCTGGGCCTGGTGAGGGTGGGCAGACCCCTGGCGGCCAGCGGCATCCTGGCGGATTACGGCCGTTTCACGGCCCTGGTGGAGCGTGTGTTGCGTGACCTGGACCCCGGCCGGTCCATCTGACGTCGGCGCGATTTGGCCCCTTCCGCCGCTTCATTCCTTGACCGTGGCCTTCTCTCCTGGGATAATAAAGTGATTTTCTGCATTTTGGGACGGGCCGGCCGGCGCCGACTGCGATCCCTCCTGAGGAGGCCCAGCATGTCCGAACGCAAGGAACCGCGCGCTACGGTTTCCACGGTGGAACCCGGCAGCCCGGCGGACCAGGTCGGACTCGAGCCCGGCGACGTCATTGAGTCGATCAACGGCCGCGTCCTTACCGATATACTCGAGTACCGCTTTCAAATGGCCGCCGATCAGGTGGTCCTGGCCATCCGCAAACCGGACGGCCGGCAGGTTACTCTGGAACTCCCGGCCGGTGCCGCCGAGGGCTTCGGCATCGACTTCGAGGACCCGCTGTTCGACGGCATCTACACCTGCGACAACAAGTGCGTCTTCTGCTTCGTCCACCAGTCGCCGAAGAAGATGCGCAAGACCATGTATATCATGGATGACGACTACCGCCTCTCCTTCTGGCACGGCCACTTTGTCACCCTGACGAACCTGTCCCCGGAGGACGTGCAGCGCATCCTGGACCAGCGGATGTCCCCCCTGAACGTCTCGGTGCACGCCACGGAGGACGAACTGCGCGAGATGCTGATGGGCACCCCCAAGGCCCGCGGCGTCATTCGCGACCTGAGGATGCTGATTGACGCCGGCATCGAGCTCAACACCCAGCTGGTGCTCTGTCCCGGCCTCAACGACGCGGAGCATCTGGATCGGTCCATCGAGGACCTGGCCAGCCTCTACCCGGGCGTCCGCACCATCTCCGCCGTGCCGGTCGGCCTGACCAGGCACCGCGAGAAGCTCTTCCCGCTCGACCCCTACACCCGCGAACAGGCCCGGGCCACCATCGCCCAGATCAAGACCTGGCAGGAGCGCCTCCGGAAGGACCTGGGCACCCGGCTGGTGTTCGTGGCCGACGAGTTCTACTCCATTGCGGGCCTGGAAGTCCCGCCGGCCGAGGCCTACGAGGGCTATCCCCAGCTGGAGAACGGCATCGGCCTCCTGCGCCAGTTGCTGGATGACTTCGCCGCGGTGGAGCCGCTCCTGCCCGAGGCCCTGGAGGAGCCCCGCCGCGTCTCCGCCGTGACCGGCGTCTCTGCCGCCCCCACCGTCCGCCGCGTCCTCGATCGCCTCAATCAGATCGACGGCCTGCAGGTGGATCTGACCGTGGTGGAAAATGACTTCTATGGCCGCTCCGTTACGGTGGCGGGCCTCCTGACGGGTCAGGACGTAACTCGGGCCCTGCGGGGAAAGGAATTGGGCAAGGTCATCTTCCTGCCCGAGGTCATGTTCCGGGATGGCGCCGCCAAGCGCGTCACCCTGGACGACTGGGACCTGGAGGACCTGGCCCGCGAACTGGGCCGGCCCATCGAGCGCCTGCCCCGCAACGGCCGTCTGGCTGCGGAGATGCTGATCGGCCGGGCCCTGTCCGACGTTCTGCGCGTGCCCGCGCCCCAGTCCGCCCTGGCGGCGGCCCGGCGCAAGCGGGCCCTGCATCACGCCCATTAATTGCAGCCAAGGAGAACGGAGCCCTCATGAAACCCATTGTCGCCATTGTGGGCCGCCCCAACGTGGGCAAGTCCACGCTGTTCAACCGCCTGATCCAGAAGCGCCTGGCGATCATCGAGAACGAGCCAGGCATCACCCGCGACCGCATCTATGGCGAAGCCGACTGGAACGGGCGCTCCTTCACCGTGGTGGACACGGGCGGCATCGTCACCGGCGAGGACGAGCCCCTGGTCAGCCAGATCCGGCTCCAGGCTGAGCAGGCCATGGCCGAGGCGGATGTCATCCTCTTTATGGTGGACGCCCGGGCCGGGGTCAGCCCCCTGGACCAGGACGTGGCCGACCTGCTGCGCCGCACCGGCAAGCCTGTGATCCTGGTGGCCAACAAGGTGGAGAACCTGCGGGTGGAGGAGGAGGCCCTGGAGTTCTACTCGCTGGGGCTGGGGCAGCCGTGGGCGCTGTCCTCCGCGCACGGCCTGGGCACGGGCGATCTGCTCGACCAGGTGGTCTCCTTTTTCCCGGAGGCAGGAGAAGAGCAGGAAGAGACCGAAAACATAACCAAAATCGCCGTGGTGGGACGACCCAACGTGGGCAAGTCCTCCCTGGTGAACGACCTCCTCGGCCAGGAGCGCATGATCGTCTCCGACCTGGCCGGCACCACCCGCGACGCGGTGGATGCCCTGCTGGAGCACGAGGGCCGGCAGTACCTGCTCATCGACACGGCCGGCCTGCGCCGCAAGGGCAAGATCGATGAGGCCGTGGAGCGCTACAGCGTGCTCCGCGCCCTGCGCGCCGTGGACCGTTCGGATGTGGCGCTGCTGGTTCTGGACGCGTCCTTCGGCATCACCGAGCAGGACAAGCGCATTGCCGGCTACATCCTCGATCAGGGGAAGGCCGTCATCTACATCGTTAACAAGTGGGACCTGGTGGAGAAGGACGATAAGACCATGGAGCAGTTCCGGGCCGTCCTGAAGCATGAATTCCTCTTCATGCCGCCGGCCCCCAGCCTGTTCCTGTCCGCCCTGACGCGCCAGCGGGTGCACAAAGTGCTGCCCCTGGTGGACCAGGTCATGACCGCCTACAGCTTTAAAGCCTCCACCGGTGTGCTCAACCAGGTGGTGGAAGAAGCCCTGGCGATCAACCCGCCGCCCCCCGGCGAGCGGGCCAAGCGCCTCAAGGTCTACTATGTCACCCAGGGCGGGCAGCGTCCGCCGGTGTTTCTGTTCTTCGTCAACGACCCGAAGCTGGTCACGCCGCCCTATCGCCGCTACCTGGAAAGCAAGCTGCGGGAGGCCTTCCCCCTGGAGGGCACCCCCATTCACCTGGTCATGAAGCCCAAAGAGCGCGACTAGGAGGAACGGACGATGTTGCCTCAGCTCGGTGCCGTGCTGGCCGCTTACCTGCTTGGCGCGATTCCCTTCGGCTACCTGATGGCCCGTCTGGTGAAGGGTGTCGACATCCGCCGCTTCGGCAGCGGCGCCACGGGAGGGACCAACGTCCTGCGCGTGCTCGGCTGGGGACCGGCGATGGCGACCGCCGTCCTCGACCTGCTCAAGGGCACAGGCGCCACCCTGCTTGGCGCCTATGTGGAGAACCGGTTCGGCGCCTTTCCCGGCCTGCCCGGACCGGGCTGGACCGCCTCTCTGTGCGGCCTGGCCGCCGTCGCCGGACACTCCTGGCCCGTCTACCTGGGCTTCAAGGGCGGCAAGAGCGTGGCCACCGGCGCCGGCAGCATGCTGGGGCTGTTCCCGGCCTACCTGCTGATCGGCCTGCCAATCTTCCTGGCGACGGTGGCCCTGACGCGGTTCGTCTCACTGGGGTCCATCCTGGCCACGGGTCTGGTGTCCCTGATCGTCCTCATCCGGCAGCCCTGGCTCAGTTACAAGGTCTGGGCCCTGGGCGTCGCCTTCATTGTCGTCTACCGGCATAACGCCAACATCAAGCGGCTGCTGGCCGGCACGGAGAGCCGCTTCGGACAACGGGTTGAGACCAAATGAGTTTGCGTGTCGCCATAGTTCCCGGCGGCGCCTGGGGAGCGGCTCTGGCTGTTCCGCTGGCCCTGAACGACTCAACAGTTAGCCTGTGGATGCGCAGCGCCGACGCCGCCGCCGCGTTTTTGTCGTCCCATTCGCACCCCCACCTGCCCGGGGTGGCCCTGCCGCAGAGCGTCACTGCCACACCCGACCTGGCCTTGTCGGTTGAGGGGGCAGACCTGGTCGTGCTGGCCGCGCCCAGCAAGGCCCTGCGCCAGGTCCTCACGCGGCTGCGCCCGCTGGTCCGGCCGGAGACCCTGCTGGTCTCTGTGACCAAGGGCATCGAACCGGACACCCTGCTGCGCATGTCCGAGGTGGTGGCGCAGGAACTGCCGAACTGCCCCCGGCTGGCCGTCCTCTCCGGGCCCAACTTCGCCATCGAGGTGGCCCACCGCCGGCCCACCGCCACCGTGGTGGCCGCCCTCGACCCACGGGACGCCGCCCTGGTCCAGGAAGCCTTCATGACCCCGGACTTTCGCGTCTACACCCACCACGACCTGGTGGGCGTTGAGCTGGGCGGCGCCTTAAAGAACGTCGTCGCTCTGGCGGTGGGTATCGCCGATGGCCTGGAGATCGGCCACAACGCCACCGCCGCCCTGATCACCCGGGGCCTGGCCGAGATGGCCCGGCTGGGCGTGGCCCTGGGGGCCCACCCGCTAACCTTCGCCGGCCTGGCCGGCATGGGCGATCTGGTGCTCTCCTGCACGGGCGATTACAGCCGCAATCGACGGGCCGGCCTGGCCCTGGGCCGGGGCGGACGCCTGGACGAGGTCGTGGCCTCTCTGGGCGTGGTCGAGGGGGTGCCCACCACCCGCGGCGCCCTGACCCTGTCGCACCGGATGGGCGTGGCCATGCCCATCACGGAGCAGGTGCACCGCATCCTCTACGAAGGCCTGCCGCCCCAGGAGGGCGTGGCGGCCCTGATGACGAGGGAGCGCACCCACGAGCACGGCACGGTGGGCGGCTCCCTGAGCGAGGTCGAGTATCCCGGGGAGGGCGGGCACTTCAGCCTTTACCTGAAGTCGCGCCGCCGCCGGCGGCCGGACCCGGGCTCCGGCGCCTGATGCCGCCCCGTCGCCTGATTCCCATCTGCGACGGCCTGTCAAGCCGGGCAACTCCCCTCTGGCGTCTCTCTGCCAGGGACCAGCCTCTTGCCCCTCAGGCAACACATCCCGAGCCGGTGCGGCTTCCCCGCTCCGGCTCGGCTGCTTTTTGCCCGTCCCAGGCTGGCAGCGATTTTCGTGGGGCCTGTCATATCCCTTTACCGTCAACGCATAGGTATGGATTGACCTTGGGTACGGGCCTTTGGCGATGGGGGTGAACGCCGATTGTGACGGTCACGGTGCGGCGACGTGGATTCACGAGGACGTAGGGAGGGAAGAGCGGGTGGAGGAGAAGTTCAACATCTACGAAGACATCGCCCAGCGGACCGGCGGCGACATATACATCGGCGTGGTCGGCCCCGTCCGTACCGGGAAGTCAACCTTCATCAAGAAGTTCATGGAGACCCTGGTACTGCCCAACATCGCGGACGAGTACGCGCGGGACCGGGCACGCGACGAGCTGCCGCAGTCGTCCGGCGGCAAGACCGTCATGACCGTGGAGCCCAAGTTCGTACCGGACGAGGGCGTGCCCATCACGGTGGGCGAGGCCCTGGAGATGCGGGTGCGCCTGGTGGACTGCGTCGGCTACACCGTGGACGGGGCGGCGGGCTACGTCGATGAGGCCGGCAACCCCCGCCTGGTCATGACCCCCTGGTTCGACTATGAGGTGCCCTTCCAGGAAGCCGCCGAGATGGGCACCAAGAAGGTCATCCAGGAGCACTCCACCATCGGCCTGGTGGTCACCACCGACGGCACGGTGACGGAGCTGGCCCGGGGACAGTACATCGAACCCGAGGAACGGGTGGTGGCGGAACTGAAGGAGCTGGGCAAGCCCTTCGTGGTCCTCCTCAACACCATTCGCCCCTACGCCACCGAGACCATGGAGCTGGCCGGGGAGTTGGAGGAGAAGTACGACGTCCCGGTCATCCCCATGGACTGCGCCAGCCTCACCGGCGACGACATCAACCTCATCCTGGAGCAGGTCCTCTATGAGTTCCCGGTCAAGGAGCTGGAGGTCAGCCTGCCCAAGTGGGTGGAGGAACTGGCTGAGACCCACTGGCTCCGCCAGCAGTTCGAACAGGCCGTGCATGAGGCCATGGAGCCGGTCCACCGCCTGCGCGACGTCGACCCCGCCGTCAGCAGGCTGTCGTCCTACGACTTCATCCAGGACGTGGCCCTGAAGAGCATGGACATGGGTACGGGCATCGCCGCGGTGGAGCTGGGAGCGCGTGAGGACCTGTACCACCAGGTGCTCGAAGAGCTGACCGGCGTGCCCATCGAGGGCAAGCACACCATGGTCCGGCTCATCCGCGAATACGTCCATGCCAAGTCGGCGTATGACAAGGTGGCCGACGCCCTCCGGGACGTGCGCCAGACCGGCTATGGCATGGTCTCCCCGGTGCTTGAAGAAATGGCCTTCGAGGAGCCGGAGCTGATCAAGCGGGGGAACCAGTTCGGCGTCCGCCTGCGGGCCAGCGCTCCTTCGATTCATATGATCCGGGCGGACATCGAGACGGAGGTCACCCCCATCATCGGCACCGAGAGGCAGGGGGAAGAGCTGGTTCAGTACCTGCTCGACCGGTTTGAATCCGACCCGAAGAAGCTGTGGGAGTTTGACATCTTCGGCAAGTCTCTGCATGACCTGGTGCGGGAGGGCATCCAGAACAAGCTCTTCCGCATGCCGGAGAACGCCCAGGAGAAACTGCAGGAGACCCTTTCCCGGATCATCAACGAGGGTTCGGGCGGTCTCATCTGCATCATCATCTGACCCCCTCCCAGGAGCCCGAATCGCGAAGCCGCACCCAAGGACCTCCGACCCCGTCCACACCGATGGTGGCGGGGTTTTTTCTTGCCCCGAGGCCGCAAGCCGCGCCATCCGTAGGAGGAATTTGGACAGGCCCGCAGAAATACCCAGGGGAAGTGCAATTTGGCCTTTGTGCCTGTCCGGTCCAGCCGCCCCAGAATCCGACCTCACCTAGCAAATTTCAACAGATTTTTCGTGGAAGACTGCTGGACCAGCAGGAGATACAGCAGCCACAGCGAATACGATGAATTGGTGGAAAGCTGCCAATGCATGCAATCATTGCCACCACTCCATTTTCGCCACCACTCTTCGGAGAAGGAGGTGACATGCGTGAACAAGACTGAACTGATCGAGAAGGTTGCACAGAAGACCGGTTTCACGAAGAAGGATTCCGGTAAGGCTGTGGAGGCCGTCCTTGGCGCCATCACCGCCTCTCTGAAGTCCGGCCACAAGGTCTCTCTGGTTGGCTTCGGCACCTTTGACGTGCGGAAGCGGGAAGCCCGCAAGGGCCGTAACCCCCAGACCGGCAAGGAGATCAAGATCGGTGCCCGCAAGGTCCCCGTCTTCAAGGCTGGCAAGCCTCTGAAGGAAGCCGTCGCCAAGTAAGCGGGCTTCGGGAACCGCAGGAGAAGCGCCCTCGGGCGCTTCTTTTGTTTGACACCCCTGGGACCCCATGCTATATTCGGAATAACAATTTCAGAGCGGAACTTATCCAGAGTGGCGGAGGGACTGGCCCGATGAAGCCCGGCAACCCGAGAGGACGTCTCGTTGGGTGCCAATTCCTGCAGCCCCGGGAGGGCTGAAAGATAAGGCGTTCGGACGTGCCCGGCCGTACCTTATCGGCCGGGCCTTCGCATAGAAAGGGGGCGGTCGGTTGCTGCTCACGGAGCGTCAGACCGTCACGCTGTTTCACCCGCCGGCCTCCCTCACCCTGGAGTCCGGTGGGCGGCTCGGTCCCATCACCGTCGCCTACGAGACCTACGGAACGTATAACGGCGCCAACGCCGTGCTCATCCTGCATGCGCTCACGGGCGACAGCCATGTCGCCGGGCGTTACCGCCCGGAGGACCCCAAGCCCGGCTGGTGGGACCCGCTGGTGGGGCCGGGCAAGGCCTTTGACACGGAGCGCTACTTCGTCGTCTGCTCCAACGTGTTGGGCGGGTGCCAGGGCACCACGGGGCCGGCCTCCCTCGACCCGGCCACGGGCCTCCCCTACGGGCCGGACTTCCCTGTCGTCACCGTGCGCGACATGGTTCAGGTACAGCGGGCCCTGGTGGAACGGCTGGGCATCCGCCGCCTGCTGGCCGTAGCCGGCGGTTCGCTGGGTGGCATGCAGGCCCTGGAGTGGGCGGTGCAGTTCCCGGACCAGGTGGCCGGCTCCATCCCCATCGCCGCCAACGCCCGTTTTCACGCCCAAGGCATCGCCTTCAACGAGGTGCAGCGGCGCGCCATCCTGAACGACCCGGGCTGGCAGGGGGGCCGCTACTACCCCGGTCCCGGGCCTGCCGCGGGCCTGGCCGTCGCTCGCATGCTGGGCATGATCACCTACCGCTCGCTGGAGTCCATGGAGGAGCAGTTCGGGCGCCAGGTCCGCCGCGGCGGCGAGGACGCCCCCTGGCAGGACTTCGATCCGCACTTCTCTGTGGAGACCTACCTGGAGCACCAGGGCGAGGCTCTGGTCCGGCGCTTCGACGCCAACTCCTACCTGTACCTGAGCAAGGCCATGGACCTGCACGACGTCAGCCGCGGCTTCCCGTCCCACGAGGCCGCTCTGGCCCGCATCCGGGCCAGGATGCTGGTGGTGGGCATCCGCTCCGACCTGCTCTTCCCGCCCCAGCAGCAGCGGGGCCTGACACAGGACCTGCTCAAGGCCGGGGTGGACGCACGGTACCTGGAGATGGACTCCCCCTGGGGGCACGACTCCTTCCTGGTGGACCACCACCTGTTGGCCCCGACGATTCGCGATTTCCTTGAGGAACTGAGCCAGGGTGAGGAGGCCGGTGAGCCCCTGCGGCCAGCGGCGTCCCACCCGGAAGGGAGGCGGTGGGCATGAGGTTGGGACTCCTGGGTCTGGGCCACGTGGGCTGCGGCGTTGTGCAGCTGCTGGAGACCCAGTCGGAGGCCATTGCACTGCGGCTCGGCGAGCCGCTGGAGGTGGGCCGGGTCCTGGTGCGAGACCCGGCCAAGCCGCGTCCCGTGAAGGTCAATCCGGATCTTCTGACCACCGACCCGTCCGCGGTGTTGGCCGACCCAGCCATCGACGTGGTGGTGGAGGTCATGGGCGGCGTTGAGCCGACCGGGGCCTATATCCGCCAGGCCTTGCAGCACGGGAAGTCCGTGGTCACGGCCAACAAGGAGATCATGGCGGACCAGGGGCGTGATCTGCTGGCCCTGGCCCAGGAGCAGGGCGTCGACCTGCTCTTTGAGGGCAGCGTGGGCGGCGCCATCCCCATTCTGCGAGCCCTGCTGGACAGCCTGACGGGCAGCCGCGTTACCCGCATCCTGGGCATCGTCAACGGCACCACCAACTTCATCCTGACGCAGATGGCGGAGGAGGGCCAGGACTTCGCCGAAGCCCTGGCCGAGGCCCAGCGCCTGGGGTACGCCGAAACCGACCCCACGGCGGACGTGGAGGGCCACGACGCCGCCCGCAAGCTGGCCATCCTCTCCAGCCTGGCCTTCTCCACCGACGTGCGCTCCGGTGATGTTCTGGCCCGCGGCATCACCGCCATCACCAGCGACGATCTGGCTTACGCCCGGCGCCACGGGCTGGCCTGCAAGCTGATTGCCCAGGCGGAGGACCAGGGCGGCTTCGTCGCCGCCCAGGTGGCTCCTGCCTTCGTGGACGCCCGGCACCCGCTGGCCCGAGTCAAGGGAGCCTTCAACGCCATCTATGTCTACGGTGACGGCCTGGGCGAGTCCATGTTCTACGGCCTCGGCGCCGGCGGTGTTCCCACCGGTAGCGCCGTGCTGGGCGACGTCCTCCAGGCCGCCCGCAACCGCCGGAGCCGGGTGGCCTTCAGCCGGCCCCTGCCCTCCCGCGGCCTGGCGGTGCGCTCCGCCCGGGAGGCCGTCTCGCGCTTCTACGTGCGCCTGGAGACGGAGACGCACGCCAGCGCCGCCGCCGACCTTCGTCGCCTGCTGCTGCAGCACGGCGTGACCCTCAGCTCCTTCCTGGACCAGCCCGGGCAGAACCGCGGCCAGGCCCGGTTCACGCTGGTGACCAACCCCTGCACCCTGGGGGCTCTGGAGGACGCCCTGCAGGCCGCCCTGTCTCTGCCCTGGGTCAGGGCTGTCGGCGCGCTGGTGCAGATGCTGGACCTGCAGGCCGGTGACCTGGCCGTGGAGCTGCCCCCCACCGTCCAGGTGGAAGAAAGGCGGATGTTGGGCCGCCTGGACGTGGCCGGCCCGGGAGAAGGAGGTTGGTAGGGTGACCGTCCGGGTGCAAAAGTATGGCGGCACTTCCGTGGGCAGCCCGGAGCGTCTGCGGGCGGTGGCGGCCCGCATCAAAGCGGTGCGCGATGGCGGCGAACCCGTCGTGGCCGTGGTCTCCGCCATGGGCCCGACCACGGACCAGTTGATCACTCTGGCCCGCCAGGTCAGCCGCGACCCCTCCGACCGTGAGTTGGACTCGCTGCTCTCCACCGGCGAACAGGTCTCGGTGGCGCTGCTGGCCATGGCCCTGCAGGACCTGGGCTGCGATGCCGTCTCCCTCACCGGCGGTCAGGTGGGCATTCACACCGACGACCGCCACCGCAAGGCACGCGTGCTGGAGGTGAGCCCGGACCGCGTCCGGGCCGAGCTGGACCAGGGCCGGGTGGTGCTGGTGGCCGGTTTCCAGGGCGTCAATGAGGCCGGCGACGTCACCACCCTGGGGCGGGGCGGCTCAGACACCACGGCGGTGGCCCTGGCCGCCGCCCTCGGTGCCGGATCCTGCGAGATCTTCACTGACGTGGACGGCATCTTCACCGCCGACCCGCGGGTTGTGCCGGGGGCCCGTAAGCTGGACGCCGTCGGCTACGAAGAGGTGCTGGAGATGGCCTCCCTGGGAGCGCAGGTCATGCAGCTTCAGTCCGTCGAATACGCGCGGCGGTACGGCGTTACCATTCACGTCCGCTCCAGTTTTCACAACCAGCCCGGGACCATCATCCAGGAGGCGAGCCAGGTGCCGAATCCGCAGGTCATCACCGGAGTCAGCTATGACCCCAAGGTGGCGCTCATCACCATGGCCGGCGTGCCGGACCGGCCCGGCGTGGCCTACCAGGTGTTCAGCGCCCTGGCCAAGAACGGCATCAATGTAGACATGATCACCGGCCAGATGCCGCAGGCCACCATCACCAACATGAGCTTCACGGTGCATGAGGACGACCTGGAGCGCGCCGTCGCCCTGGTGGAGCGCGAGGCCGACTACCTGGGCGCCGGCGGCGTCTCCTACGACCGCGAGGTGGCCAAGGTCAGCGTCGTCGGCTCGGGCATCGCCAGCCACGCCGGCGTGGCGGCCAACATGTTCGGCGCCCTGGCCGATGCCGGCGTCAACATCGAACTCATCACCTGCTCCGAAATCAAGATTTCCTGCATCGTACGGCAGTCCCTGGGCCCTTCGGCGGCACGAGCCGTACACCGCCGCTTCCGTCTGCAGGAAGCTGGCAAGTCCGCTGTTTCCTGACTTCATCGCCAGAGAGCGTCGACCGGGCATTGGTTGATTTCAGCCGGTGCCTGTTGTATAATCACGAGTGCAAAGTTTCGTCGGGGCGTGGCGCAGTTTGGTAGCGCGTCTGAATGGGGTTCAGAAGGTCGCAGGTTCAAATCCTGTCGCTCCGACCATTTTTTGAATGGAAAGCCCTCCGCTGCAGCGGAGGGCTTTTTCCTTTATCGACCGGTTGCTTGCCATCGAGGACGGCTTCTTCGTCCTGTCCGACAGATCAGGGTCCTCAGACACCACGGGGTTTGCCCTCCGGCAGGAACTTCTTTCCGCCCTGGCGAATGGTTGTGTACAATCCTGTGCACACCTAGGCACAGGCGTTTGCTTTCCCACCATTCTTCCGAGACTGGAAGGTGACCCCATTGGCCATTCTGG
>Ga0209314_10000813_pt1 | contig 14251 bp, 18 predicted proteins | sample I19B2metaG_FD_184146 | JGI IMG/M metagenome (GOLD analysis project Ga0209314, IMG submission 184146) | Lake sediment bacterial and archeal communities from Gulf of Boni, Indonesia to study Microbial Dark Matter (Phase II) - ​I19B2 metaG... | ecosystem: Environmental > Aquatic > Freshwater >...
GTGCTCGCGATCCAAACGGGGATTAATGAACCTCGGTATGTGTCGATAATGGGCATCAGGAAGGCTAGGGAGAAGGAGATAAAGGTTCTTGGTTTAAGGGACCTTGGCTTAAAGGAGAAGGAAGTTGGAGAGTCTGGATCCTGGATAACGGTGGAAAAAATGTTTATACCTCCCATAGAGAAAGAAGCGGAAATTTTAACCGGAGGACTCGACGAGATCGCGGCGAAGGTTGTGGAAACCCTGAGGGCAAGGGGGCTGGTGTAGATGAAGGAAATTTTTGTCTTAGCTGAGCACAGGCGGAGCGAACTCAGAGACGTAACGTTTGAGATGCTAACCAAGGGCAGAGAGTTAAGCCAAAAGATAAATGCGGACTTAACAGTGGTTCTCTTGGGACATGGTGTCAACGAATTTGCGAAAAGGCTCGCAGACCACACAAAGAGGGTTTTAATTGTTGATGATCCAAGGTTGGAGAACTTCAACTCAGAAGCGTATCAGAGAGTTTTATCCCACTTAATTCCTGAACGCAAACCGTCACTGACCTTGATAGGTCACACCGCCTTTGGCGTAGATCTAGCCCCGAGACTTGCAGCCGAGATAAATGTGCCGCTAGCAACAGACTGCATAGACCTAGATTTTGAAGGAGAAAAGTTAGTTGTATTTCGCCAAGTGTATGGCGGCAAGGTAAACGTGAAGGCGTCGCTTCGTAAGTCCGACAGCTACATCGTCACACTCCGTCCGGCAGCCTTTGAAGTCCAAGAAGTCAAGCCTCTAGGCGGCGAGATTGTTGAAATACCATCTCCACTTACGGAAGACATAACGTATAAAAAGTTCATTGAATTCTTTGAACCCCCCGCAGGAGAAGTGGACATAGCTGCAGCAGACATCATAATCGCTGTAGGCCGAGGAATCAAGGACCTCGACAACATGCCAGTGGTTAAAAAGCTGGCAGAAGCGCTTGGAGGTGTCCTCGCTTGTTCACGTCCCATCGTGGACAAGGGTTGGCTTCCAAGCGATCGGCAGGTCGGGACTTCTGGAAAAACCGTGAAGCCGAAGCTGTACATCGCAGTAGGCATAAGCGGCGCCTCTCAGCACGTATCTGGGATGAAAAACGCCGACCTCATCATCGCGATAAACAAAGATCCAAAAGCACCAATCTTCCGCACAGCCGATTACGGCGTCGTAGAAGACTTGTTCAAGGTAGTGCCCACATTAACGGATAGAATATTGAAGGAAAGAATATCAAGATAAGGCGAAAAAATGGATTTTGAAATTAACCAAGGAGCAAATGGATATCGTTGAAGATCTGTGAGCAGCATAAGGATGAAAAGGTGACTTCCAGCCCCAAGGATTGGGCCAGTTGGACGGCTTCCTCGGCTGGAAAGGCTATGGCATTGACCCCGGCCCTCACCGCTAGCGTGTCGGTTTTGACCCTGTGTCTCCCCTTCGGCCTCATGCATCCAAGGACGATCGGGGTGTGGGGCATCATGAGTCTAGCCGTTGTCAGCACCCTCACTATGTCTTCTGGGGTGGGGGGATCTACTTTTTCCATGGGGGTGCCTTGAATCGGAATCAGCGCGATGACGATGACGGCGGAAGGTGAGTGTTTGGAGATGATCTTCAGGGCTTGGATTTCGCCCTTGAGCCTGCCGTAGTGGAGCCCAACCAGCACATGGGGCACGGTTGGTATCCCCGATTGATGCAGCGCCCACAAAGCCTTGTCATAGTCCTCCACCTTGACATTCAACTGATAGATTTCTCGTATTGTCTCGTCTGAGCCGATGACATCGATTAAGGCAACATCAGCCCCAGCCTCCTTCAGCCTCCTCGCTGTGAGAGGGTCGATAACGCCGGTGTGGACCACCATGGTTAGTCCGAGGTCTCGCTTGACCTTTGCGATGGCATCTATAAACTTGCGAAGGGGAACGGAACCATTCGGCATGCATCCACCGCTGATAAGGCAGCCGACAGCACCTTTGTTTTTGAGTCCCACGCAAAGGTCGAAGAGTTCCTTGGGTGTGAGGGCTGGAAGCATGGTGTTTAATACCTTCCCGCTGCAGTGCTTGCATTTTAGGGCGCAGAAGGAGCCAGTCACGGAAATGGAGGGGAAGACCATCGGCGACGAACAAAAGGAGCTAGTCTTATAATACATGAAGCTCGGCGCATAGAATCGAATTTTCCCTAATATATTAGGAAACTTTCCTCTTTCAATTAGATTTACAAGTTTTTTATTTGGCAGACGCCATATCGTCTCAGGATGCATGTTTTAAGAAAAACTAGTGAAACCTTAAAATACTTGTGGAAAACTCTAAAAATCGAGTTTCATCTGCTGAACAGGCAACATGATTTCAGGTTATCCTCAAGTTGGTTTCTTGCCGAGGATATCCCTTGCGGAAATTCCTAATGCTATGTAAACTAGCAGTATCATGACTATCTCTATACCTACAATAGACATCTCCCCCATGGTTAGGTCGAAAGCTATGGCGCTGCCCCAACCTAAGGTGTTGCCTATCAGGAAAGTGTGCCAAGACCAACTCTCTCCCCTTCTAAAACTCTTCAAGGTTATGGCGATGATTAGAACCGCGATGGCGATCATGTGGGATCCAAACATTCTGCCGAATACCGAAATATATTCAGCGGTTTTAGGGCTAGCCAAGAGGAGGGCGCTCCAACTCTGTCCAACAAACAACTGAAAGCCCTCACTCAGCAGAGCATCCGGGATCAAAACCAAGAGAACGCCAAAGAGCAAGACGGCCAGGTTCGGGACCATGATAATCTTCCAGGCGATACTCACTGATCGAGATTCCATCTCCTTCACCTCCTTTTGTCCCCATTTATTCTCTTATAACACCCTATTTAACCTCACCAACCTTATATAAAAAAGTACAAACGGGGTTCCGATATCGAATTCTTTTCCAAAACTCTTCCGGCTTAGGTTTTGAGCAACGGTCATGGCTTCCTCAAGCTTCTCGTTGTCGACGAGTAGCAAGTCCTCGTAGTCTTTCAAGTCTACCACGAGGGCGCGCCCTAATTGTGATAAGTAATAAACCTCCATTATTTAATTATAGACTTGGAACCCTGCGGGGATGGTTGATGCAGAGGGGGCATCTGCCTAAGAAGATTCGGGTTTCCGTTGGCTCTGCTATCGTGCTTGGGTTGACAAGAGGCATGCTGGACGCCAAACCCACGACCATCTACCTCCTCACGTACCGACCTGGAAAGTGTTTTGCCAACTGTGGCTTTTGCCCCCAAGCTAAAACGAGCAGTAGCAGAGCGGACATGCTCTCTAGAGTGACCTGGCCCCCGTTTTCAACCGAGCAAGTGCTTTCCAAGATTGAGCACACTGTGAAAGGAGACTTGATAAAGAGGATTTGCCTTCAGGCCTTGAACTACCCAACGGTTTTCGACGACATTCTAAACCTCTCCGAGGATATTCTTTTACGCGTAAAGGTACCCCTCTCTGTCTCCTGTCAGCCTTTAAAGAAAGAACAGATGACAAGACTCGCTGAGGTCGGCGTGGATCGGGTCAGTATCGCTCTGGACGCGGTCACCAAGGAGCTGTTCGACGAGGTGAAGGGTCCCTTAGCTGACGGCCCATACATTTGGGAAAAACAACGCAAGGCGTTGGAGGAGGCGGTGCAAACCTTTGGAAGAGGCCGGGTGACTACCCACCTAATAGCCGGCCTTGGAGAAAACGAAAAAGAAATCATTTCTATGATTCAGTGGTGCGTTGACTTAGGCGTGTATCCCAGCCTGTTCGCTTTCACCCCTATTCCGGGAACCGCCTTAGGAAATCGTCCCCAACCACCCCTTGGCTTTTACAGAAGGGTCCAGGTCGCCCGCCACCTCATAGTCCATGGAAAAACACGATACGAAAACATGGCGTTTAATCAGGACGGCCGCCTCATTAGCCTCGGCGTTCCAAAAGAGCAGGTGTGGGAAGTGACCAAAACCGGCAGCCCCTTCCTCACCTCCGGCTGTCCAGGATGCAACCGACCCTACTACAACGAGAGACCCGGAGGTCCCATGTACAACTATCCCAGACCGCCTTCACCAGAGGAGATAACCGAAATAGAGAAGCAAGTTGAGATTTAGGGCATTAGATTTTTCATTGTAGCTAAGTCGCAAAAATCCTATAAGAAGGGCCCGATTTCTAGACAATGGTTAGAAGCAGGGAAACGGATGCGAAGGTATTTCGTGGGTTTAGTGACTGCTTATTTCATCTTGCTTGGCATCGCGCTTTTTATGGGCACGAAAATTAGAGCATGCTTTCATTGTATTTATGCTGTTCATTAGACGCTAACTTTCTCAGATCTTCTTCTCCTTCCGTGTAACCCGAAGCAATTAGCACATCGCCAGCCCTAATCACCGTATCAGGTTTGGGACGCATCCACTTGTCTCCCCTTCTCACTGCCAATACCCACATCCCAGTTTGTTCATGAATTTGCGCTTCTTGTAGACTTTTTCCCACCAGCACAGATTTTTTGGAGACAAGCACATGAGTCACAGTCTCTTCCGCTTCTTTTATCGCTAATTTTAAGACAGGATGAGGCTCTAACCCTCTCAAAACCACGTCGGCAATCTGGGCTGCAGCATCTGCTATCTTTTCTGTCACAACCCCAAGCCTGATCAACCCTAAGAAGTGTTTGGATTCTTCGGGTTGAACGCACCTCGTCAAGACGAGAAGCTCGAATTCGGTGTGCAGGTCGTCCACGCGTTCCTCGAGTATTTGAACTTCCTGCGCCAATTCCTTGCTGTTAAAGAGAATCGAAGAATAGGCGAGGTCCATCATCAACTCGGATGTGTCCTTCAATTCTACCAGCATATCAATAATTTCCTTAAATGACCTTTCTATGACCATCATCTTCAGCTCTCCAATGTTTGTACGACTCCTTCTGCGAGTCTTTCAAACTCTTCCACGCCTCCTGGGGCTCCTCTCGCGGTTATTATGTCGCCTTTCTTTATTACCTCGTCTTCTTTCGGGTTGACTATCAATTCCTTGTCTCGTCGAATGGCGATTACGTCTACGCCCATCGTAGCAGCCAAATCGAGTTCTCCCAGTCGTTTTCCAACCAGAACAGAGTTGGGTTTGGTCTTGACTTTAGTCAGTCGCTCTTCCATTTTTCTGAAGGCTTCACGAACAATCGGGTGAATGCCAATTCCGCGCAGAACTATTGCGGCTATGTCCCCGGCGGCGTCGGATATTTTGTCAGTGGCAGCAGCTACAACAGTAACTCCAACCAGAGCTTCTGCGTCTTCTGCATTTCTAGCCGCCACCATAGCACTCATATCTAAAAGATAGGCGAGAGTGTCGACGCGTTTCTCCAATTCGATAACTTCTTCGGCGAGGGGTCGACTGTCGAAGAGAGCAGCAGAATACGCTAAGTCAATCATCAACTCTGAGAGATCTTTCATCTCGATTAGGAGGTCTCTAACTGGCACAGGTTTGTACTTGATTTTTTCTAAACGGGTCATCCAACGAAAACTCCCAGATAACAACACACAGGTATCTACCATAAATACTCACTTACAAATATCTTTTGTTCTAAGATTTCTAAGAAAACTTCTAGGGCATGGAAACCATTTTATAAATGAACGTTCAAGAAAAGTCAATCAACGCTTAGTAAAGGAGATGCTAAGTCCGCGGGGCAGCAAAGATGACCTGTGTCCAAAAAATCGTCGAAGAAAACCTTTTTTCCTTGGTCTTAGTGAGCGGCTGCACCGCGGCGAGTTCCTTCTTGCTTAAAAGAACTGGAAGCCCTAGTGAAAAAAGTTTAGACACACAAGTTTCGGAGGATTTGCGCTGACTTCCTTTGATGCAAATCTAAGGAAATTCAATAAGACCCTCAAGGAGTCATTAATGGCATACGCTTTCAATATATTTGGAATCGTTGCTGGAACAACAGTTGCTTTTCATTTAAGACTGTTCGCGCTGGCTCCTTGGGCAATCGCGGTCTACCCTGCTATGCTTAGTGCAAGAGGCGTGATAGGTGGCTTACTTAGCGGGCGTTTGAGCACAGGGTTACACCTAGGTACGGTGCAGCCTCGTTTCTTCGGTAACACAAAGAGTTTTTACCTATTACTTTACGCCATTATGGTATTAACTTTAGAAACAAGTGCTTTAATGAGCGCTGTTGCCGCGCTGTTTGGAAGCTTTCTCTGGGGCGCAACTGTAATGGATTTTGTTAGTATTCTAGCCGTGATTTTAGCAACAATGGCCCTCGCATTAATTATCATTTCTCCACTTACAGTGACCGTTTCTTCTCTCTCTTTTAGACATGGTTTGGACCCAGATGTAATTCTCTATCCTGTGGAGTCTACAGTCTCTGACCTTCTCGTCACGCTTAGCTACTTCTTAGTGCTGAATCTCTTCTTCTCACAAGGCCCTGCAGAACGATACCTTATTGTTCTTTTAGGTTTGCTTTTGGTATTTGCTGTTGCATACATTTTGCCCAAGAATATCCGAGAGCCCGAATTTGTTGAAACAATTAAGGAGTCTATTCTCACACTGGTTCTTGTTGCCTTCATCGTTAATGTAACAGGTTCCGTCCTTAGCAAAATTACCGAAGTTGTCGGAGGCAGACGCGAAATCTACACAGCCTACCCAGCGTTGATTGATACCATAGGCGATATTGGGGCTGTTGTGGGCTCAACCGCAACTACAAAACTTGCTCTAGGTACGATCAAATCAACATTTTTCGCAATTAGAAATCATGCAACAGAGATATTTGGTGCTTGGGCAGCTTCTCTAATCATGTTCATAGTATACTCTGTTTTGTCCTTGCTTATACAAGGAACCTTCTCGTTAAACACCTTTCTAACATTCACGGCTTTGTTGTTCACCGCCAATTTAATGGCGGCGTCGTCAATAATCATTGTTGCCTACATGGCAGCAATTCTTACCTTTCAAAGAGGCCTAGACCCCGATAATTTTGTGATTCCTATTGAGAGTTCACTCGCAGATGGCATAACAACAATTTCACTACTTGCCGCCTTGAGTCTAATTGGCTAGATATCCTTCATGGCTCTTGCGACCACCTACCACGTAACTCCCTTCCTCTTCAAGAAGGAAATTCTAAACCGGGCATATCGTGGCAGCATTCAAAATTTCGCCCTTTAACCATTAACACAACCACATGGCAAAATTTATATCCAACATCCATATTTCTTCATGATCAATAGCTAACCAGAACGGCTATCCTAGTTCTGTTCTGGTGGCTAGTTCCGCGATAAGGACGAAAAAGTACATGCCGAGAAGGCTTCCAGACAAAACGAGACATGTAAGACCGAGACGCTTTAAAAAGAGAGAGAAGACATACAGTCCTATACCCTTTCAGGAAGCTCCAGTGAAGGTAGGAGAAGAAATCGATGTGGTTATAGATGACATAGGCAGCAGAGGCGATGGAATAACGAGAATCCAAGGCTACCTCATCTTCGTGCCTAAAGCCAAGGTCGGAGAACGCTTAAAAGTCAAGATCGTGAACACCGGAAGAAAATTCGCCCTCGCGGAAAAAATCGAGTGAAAGGAGGAAAAATTTTGAAAATTAGAGAATTAAGGGATGGAATGCGCCGAGTAGATGTTGCAGCAAAGGTGATTGAAAAATCAGAAACCCGCGAGGTTCGTTCAAGATACAAAGATGAAACCCATCGAGTGGCTGACGCCTTGATCAGCGACGGAACAGGCACGATAAAACTAGCCCTATGGAACGAACAGATCGACCAAGTAAACGTCGATGACACAGTCAAAATCGAAAACGGATACGTTACGACTTTCCGAGGAGAAATCCAGCTAAACGTAGGAAGATACGGAAGTTTAAGCGTCACATAGATGTGCACCCAAGTAGAAACAAGACATTTTAAAAAAATGAGAGGTGAAAAAATGCAGTATGAAAGAGGGGAAAGAGGACGAAGATTCGGCCCGCGTTTTCCTCCAAAGCCAGTTGAACTAGGAAAAGAATACGATGTGGAAATTCAAGAGACCAGCCGTCGAGGCGAAGGCATAGCGCGGATTAAGGGTCTGGTATGTTTCGTTCCAAACGCCAAACCCGGCGATCACGTGCGGATCAGAATAACGAGGATAAGCCGACGATTTGCAGAAGCAGAAGTGGTTGGAAAGGCAGAGGAAAAGGCAGAAGGCGAGACTGAGTAACGCCAAAATCTTTCGCCGACCTTTCCCGATTCGACAAACTGAAGCTTAACCATACTGGATAATGACAGAAGACATGAAAAGGTAGCTGAGCGTTATGTGAGGGGAGCTGCCTTTTCAACGATCTCCTTAGGATTCGAGCCTTTTTGTTCTCAAAAGTATGCCTACGACTGCCATGGCTGCGCCAAGGGGAACCATTAGGACATTTCCGACTAGTCCGCTCAGAAACATAATGATGAAGCCTAGGATCACTAACGTAAATCTGCAGAGAAACAACAGTTTCCTCGTAAGGTCAGCCCCCAAACTTATTTAGGGTGTGCTTTTATCTAAGGCTAGTGTAACTGTTCTCCCGTTGTCATGGTGACAAAAGATGTAGATCCTTTTGGATATTCGGTTGTTCCAAAAAGGAGACAGGCTGTTCTAATGCATAGCATAATAATACTGTTTCTTCTTACAGTAGGCGTGTGCAGGCAAGGACATTGGTGATGTGGTGACGGAAGGATGGATCCCAAGCTTGTCGCTTCAATAATTTTACTTGTTATCGTTGGTTCGGCTGCTGTGTACTTTGTCGTACTCTCTAATGTTTCTTCTGAGAGCGAGATCGCTTGTCCTAAGGATGGAAGCCCCTACGTTTTGACCCCCATCGGTTCGAGGAGTGAGAACTTTAATTGGAGATGTCTCCAATGCGATTATTGTTGGAGGAAGACTTATCCAGAGGATGTTTATCAACGATGGCGGAAGGCTTTCTTGGAGCCTCCTTTTGTACGTGACTATACGCTCCTATACCTGAGGAAAGTTCTGCAGCTGAACATTTCGGATCCTCTCCCAACGAATTGGGCTGGCGGTAAGGAGACGCCTACCGGTTTGGTCGGTTGCGAGGTCTATATCTATCGGGTTGAGGACATCGTTGTCACTATTAAGTATCCAGTTGTTCTTCCCGAGAACACGGTGTACGAGATTAAGGTGGAGGTTCAGGGTGCAACCCTGTGGGAGGGTAGTCTATATCGTCGGCAATTCGTAACGTCTATCCCAACTCCGCCGGTCGGAGCTGAGTTTAGAGTCGTGTATGATTGTTATGGCGGTGTGGGCTTGTTCGAAAAGGGTATCCACATAATCGCGACAAGCATGGATCCTTCAGACTTCGCAACTGTGAATGATTATTGGAGGTTGCTTAAGGAGAACGAGACCCTTAAGGCTTCAACTGAAGACTTCATAAGCATCATCATCTCGCGAGGAGACTATCCAACAGGGGGCTACACCATCCAAGTCAAGTCTTTCGGTTGGCTTGAAACTTACCCAACCACCTTCCTGTTTGCAGTAAACTTTACCGATCCCGGCGAAGGAGTCATCGTTACGGAGGCGTTTACTAATCCATTAGTTCTTGTGCATATAGGCAACTTGTCTGCCGGAAAATACGTTGTCGAGGTTCATATTTGTCGCTTCATCCTAACGTATGAGGCGGGAAAGCCCGTTTATACACCAGTGCAAACGCCTGTTGAGGCGGTTTGGAAGGAGTCCTTTGAGGTCATAGAAGATGATGGATCAAACCGTGTGCCTTCCCAGCCCCAGCTATCTGCTTGGTTAAGTGTAGAGTTCCTAAAGAGATGCCCGGGGCACTGCATGCGAGCATTTAAGCCGCATTAAACCGCATTCAACTAATCGAAAAAAGGGCACTATTCTAGGAGCCTTCTGTTTACAGAAGGGCTCAGCGAAAAATACGGGTGGTATAGGTGCGAGGGTATAGGCATACCCTAATGGTTAGTTACGATCCGCCCGACTCCAGGATTTCTACAATATTCCTGGGAATCTCTTCTAAGTTATGGAGTCTTCGAAGGTAGGAAGCAGTCGGGCGTGGTATGATGGGCGAATCTGATAAATTTCATCGTCTAAGACTCATTTTCAATTTCGGTGTTCACGGGAAAGCAAACTTAACCCTTTAATTCGACACAACTCTAAGCAAACTTTTTCATCTTTAACAGCACAATAATATGGCATATTTGGAGGAATCTAGATGAAACGTGAAGATTTTCTTCGTGAAACTGTGATACCCATGAAACTGAGGCCCAAAATGACGGTAAACCAGCTTATTCAAGAGTTCAGCAATTCAGGATGTTTTGGGGCTGGAAGATTATCTTCTGCTTGCGACATCTTCGAGCGAATGGTTCGCGACAAGCAATGCACCATTTTCCTCGCCGTCGCTGGGGCAATAGTTCCCGCTGGACTACGTGCGCTTATTGCAGACTTAACCCGCAAAAAACTTATCGACGTACTCGTGAGCACCGGTGCGAACATGGTCCACGACCTCGTAGAGGCGTTGGGAGGACACCATTATAAGGGACACTGGTTTGTTGATGACTTTCTGCTCTACAAATACCACATATTTCGTATCTATGACATCTTCGTGCCCGAAGAAGCCTTTACGAAAGCCGATAAAGCGATAATTGATATGTTTGATGATATCGCGAAGGAAAATGAAGGACACGACCTTTCTAGTTGCGAGCTTATGTGGGAGATTGGTAGCCGCCTTAACGACCCTGAATCAATTTTAAGAGCAGCCTACGAAGCCAAGGTCCCAGTGTTCCTTCCAGCCATCCGCGACTCAGAGTTTGCGTTTATGTACTGGGTTCATTCGAAACGCCATCCAGAAGGCGACTTCCTTAAAGTTGACACCTTCAAGGGAGTATCGGAGATAATAAACATCATGGAGCGATCTTCTCGCCTCGGAATGGTGGTCCTTGGGGGCGGTGTGCCACGTAACACCGTTCAACACGCTGCGTTAATGGCTGAGAAAGGGCTGGACTACGCTGTGGTCATCACCATGGATCGCCCAGAAACCGGGGGCCTGTCTGGTTCCACATTGAAGGAAACGGTCAGTTGGGGAAAGGTAAAAAAGGAGGCTGATAAGACCATGGTGATCGGCGACTCCTTAATCGTTTTTCCCCTCATGGTTGCCGCTGTCCTAGAAAGGCTGGGGGACAAATTTGAGAGAAGGATTGTTGGTTAAGCTTTTTCAAGGTGGATAATTATGGAAAAACGGCTGGAACCCAGCGAGAGATTCTGTGGAAACTGCCGTTACCATAATGCCTACCAATACCCCGACCTTATCCTCTGCTTCATACGCTATCAAGAACATGAGGACCCCGTCGTTTCAACCTTCGGGTGCTGCGAAAAATGGGAGCCTAAGTTCCAAGAATGCTTTTGCCTTGAAGAAGCCTTGAGGAAGCGCAACCAACGCGAAGGTTAATTCCTTCGACCCCGTTGAGTATTAAGGCGCTAACTCTCGCGACCGCTTTTAAACCATTTCTCTAAACCAACTTGTCTTCTGCCTAAGTAGAACCTCTTCATTCTTTCGATAGCTGTTTTAACACGGTCTTTGGAAAAGTCTCGCTGGTCACAGAGAAAGTTGTAGAGCCCCTCCGCGTGTAGGTCTCCGTACTTAAGGGTGTAGTTTGAGGTGACTTTGGGCTGCAGGAAGATTTTTCGAACGTCCCTGTAGTCTTGAGGGACCTTTGAGCTGATCTCGATGGGTAGGTTTTCGATTCTACCATGTTTTTTCAGAAGCTTAAGGGCAGTTTTTGGCCCGATTCCCCTCACGCCCTCGTTGAAGTCGGTTCCGATTAGGATGGCTAGGTCGATAAGTTGTTTGCGAGTAAGTTTGTGGTGTGCGAGTAGGATATTTAGGTGAATAAGCTCCGGCCTTAAGGGCCTGGAGATTCCTTTGCTGGGCAGAAACTCCCTCCCACCTATGGTGACGTATCGAACGAGTCGAGGGGTCCCGAACAAAAGGGAGTCATAATCGCGACTGCTCGTAGCCCAAACATCTCCTCTCATGGCCATGTAGGAGGCTTGAGCCTCGGCTTCGCTGGGCGCTTGAACAAAGGGAATTCCAAGGAGCTCGAGGAGTCGCTGGGCATCGTCAACCATAGGTTTTGTCAGTCGACTCGTCATCACTGCCTTGGAGAAGGCGGTGGCGTAGTCTCCCGCTTTTAGTGCCTTTTCCCACTCTAGGATGGCTTTTTCTCGAAGCTCCCGCCTCTTTGCGATTTCCTGCTTCTTCAGTTGTGGGGGCTCGCCGTCAAACACGAAAACCAGGTTCATTTCATAATCATGGATGAGGCGGGTGGAGCGAAACATGAGACCGGCTAAGTGAGAGGTGATGTTGTCGCCTGAATCCTTAAGGGGTGTTCCATCTGGTGCACGGATTAGAGACAGAAACTGGTACAGCGTGTTGTTGGCGTCTACAGCGAGACTCTTTCCCCTAAGGTCTTGCAGGCGGATGGTCCTCTTGACCATGATGGGGGTGAGGTTAACTCCCAACGTGGACCACAACACGATAACTCTATGCAAAGAGGCAATAATCTTTTTCCAGCGTTTAATCAAGGGTCTAAGGTTTCCAAAGATTTTGCAAAATCTAATCCTTAAAGAATACAACGTATGATGCGATGTTCACGCTATCGCTCGTAGCGCGCCTCTCGGAAATTTCATGTCTACGCGTGGTAAAATCTCTTAACCTATTACGTTGGATAGTGTTTCATAGGTTCTGAGGCTATCCTTTCTTTCTACAACGATAATTGTATCGGTCCAGCAAGAGATAAATTCTATGATGTTGATGTTCTGTTCTGCCAATAAGGTAGCCAGAAATGCGACCACGCCGGGAGTGGCTTCTAGTTCCTCTGGTGAGTGTATCACAATCATGGTACAATTTTCATGCGTCTTCAATGCATCAATTATCTCTGCTAGGCTGTTCTTTTCTAAGAGATAAACAAATTTGCCTTCCAAGTTCACTCTTATCTTCTCTTTTGTTTCTATTGGTCTGTCTGTGATAGTTACGGACCTTCCATCATAAACTGTTATTGTGCTTTTCTTCAGGAGTTGCAGAACCTTTTCTTCCCTTTTATGTTTGTGTTTCTGTAACTCATCAGAAAACCTTCTTAGAGCAGCTTTTATCGCAATTGTATTGTTTGTTTTAAGCTCTTTTTGGACTTGTCTGGACAACTCGCTAAGGTTAACGATGCCCTTTTCCAGCGCCTCCAGTATGTAGGGTTTATTCTTCAGGTAGTTCCTTACATCTTCAGCTATGGTCATGGTTATGAATGTATTATTTAGAACATTTAAAGTTTATTTTGACACAAATAAGTCGCAAAGTTTAAAAGATATCTGGGTAAAAAGGCGAGATCAGGTGTAAAAATGACGGAAACGGTCGTATTAGCGTACTCTGGTGGATTGGATACATCGGTGTCAATAAAATGGATCGAAGAAAAATACGAGGCTAACGTAATAACAGTGACGCTGGATGTTGGGCAACAAGATGATTTGAAAGCCATTGAGGAAAAGGCCAAAACTCTTGGAGCCTTAAAGCACTACTCTATAGACGCTAAGCACGAGTTCGCGACTAAACATATTTCTCCAGCCATAAAGGCAAATGCCCTCTACGAAGGAAAATATCCAGTTAGCAGCGCCTTGTCCCGCCCCCTAATCGCATCAAAGGTCGTTGATATCGCAAAAACAGAGGGGGCTGTAGCCGTGGCTCATGGCTGCACTGGCAAAGGCAACGACCAAGTCCGCTTTGATGTGACAATAAAATCGCTGGCGCCAGACCTAAAGATAATTGCTCCAGTAAGAGAATGGAACCTAACCAGAGATGAAGAAATAAAATTCGCGAAAGCAAACAGCATTCCAATACCCGTAGGCATAAACAATCCATATAGTATAGACCAAAACCTCTGGGGACGTTCCATCGAGTGCGGGGATCTTGAGTTTCCGGATCATGAACCTCCAGAAGAGGTTTTTGAATGGACGGTTCCACCGGAAAAGTCACCCGATAAACCTGAATACGTCACACTCACATTCGAAAATGGTGTTCCAACCGCCATGAATGGAAGAAATATGGGTCCCGTAGAATTGATCGAGACGCTCAACAAAGTAGCAGGTGAACATGGAGTCGGACGCATCGATCACATGGAGGATCGATTAGTCGGAATTAAATCCAGAGAAGTTTACGAGTGCCCTGCAGCCACCGTCCTTACAGAAGCCCATAAAGATTTAGAGAAAATGGTTCTCACGCGACACGAGGTTTTATTCAAACAGCAAATCGACGCTCAGTGGACA
>Ga0209314_10000814_pt1 | contig 14249 bp, 14 predicted proteins | sample I19B2metaG_FD_184146 | JGI IMG/M metagenome (GOLD analysis project Ga0209314, IMG submission 184146) | Lake sediment bacterial and archeal communities from Gulf of Boni, Indonesia to study Microbial Dark Matter (Phase II) - ​I19B2 metaG... | ecosystem: Environmental > Aquatic > Freshwater >...
TCGCCGCAATCTCTTGACCACCTTACGGCGGTCGCGCTCGCGGCGACATTTGTTATCCTATCATGTCGATCGCCTTGAGTCAACAACCCATTTTGTGGACTTTGCTAACAAAAAAGGCCGAACCGACAGGACCCGCAAACCGCGTCCCGACTGCATTAGACGGACTCTCGGTTGGCGCTCGCCGTGCTGTTATCGCGGCGACAAAACTGATGATAACATCAGCGCGTGATCGAATCAACAGTGAATCCGATGTCACAATAGCAAATCGTTTCTTCACCTGCCATGGCAGCCGAACGCCGCCTACGACGCGGCTTCCACGAATCGCTCCTGCACCTTGCGGAGTCAGGCAAGAACGTGCCACATCTCGTCGTCGCGGGTCGGTGTGATCGTCCTCCGTCGACCTTCTTCTATAAGAAAGAAACCCTGTTCGACAAAGCGACCGATCACCGTGGCCTCTGCGCCGCGCCCGCGGATTTTGGCCACGGCATTGGAGCCGGCCGGCACCGCCACCAGCAGAGCACCGCTGGAGATGAGACGCAGCGGATCAAGTCCCAAGGCGGAGCATATCGCTCTGGTTTCGCTTCTTATAGGAACGAGCGCGGCATCCACATCCACGCCGACGCCCGAGGCGACGGCCATCTCGCATGCAGCGCCGAGAACGCCGCCTTTGGTCACATCGTGCATGGCGGTCGCGCTGGCCTCAACGGCCGCTGCCGCGTCGGGCACGACGCTGAGTTCATTGAGGAACTCACGGGCACGTTCCAGCTCAACCGGTGCCAGGGCAGGCCCCTGGGCCACTAGACCTTAAGCGGATAATGGTCCTGCAGCCAGCGGGAGAAGACGTCGCGCACCAGGTCCGGCCAGACCCGGTCCACCACGCGCACCCGTGATGGCAGTTCGTAACCGACACCCGGAATGGCCAACAGCGTGCAGGCCCCGGCGCGGTACCATCGGCCCGGGTCTAGGGCCTCACCGTTCACCCGCACATCGTAGGTTCGGGAGCCGGGAGGAGCGTCAGGGTGGGTGCGCCAGGCGAGGCCGGAGGCGAAGATGCGCCCGAGCACGACGCCCGCTCCGCGCAGGCCCACCCCCCACACCTCACGGGCGTGGTAGCGCGCGTCCTCGGACTCCTCCAGCAGGCCGAGCAGGTCTTCGCCCAGTATCTCCAGCAACCCCGGGTTCACCAGGCTGGGGATGCTCTCCAGCAGATCGCGGCGGGTAACCGGCCCCTTATTCAGTCCGGTGAGCATTGTGCCGCCGTTGACCAGGCCGATCTCGGCCTGCCACCGCTCCTTCAGGGCCTGCGCCACGCGCTCCGCCAGGGGCGAGCACCCGGTCATATCGTGGGGCAGGGCCTCAGGCAAGTAGGCCAACACCTCGGACAGCCGCCGTTCGGCCTCGTTCCTCCCCGCGTCGAGGAGGTCAAGACTCTGCCGGTCAGCGGGTCCGGACAGGTCCACAGGCAGAAGCCGGGCCTCACAGTGGACCACTCGCCAGCGCCGTGTCGGTGAGCCGTCCGGCTCCAGCTCCAGTTCGAGCCGCGCCTCGCCGAGATACCGGCCAAACGAGCCGGCCTGCAGGATGGGCACCCCCCCTACTTCCTCCCCGCTCTCCAAGGCGTGGTGACTGTGCCCGCCAACGATAAGGTCCAGACCGCGACCGGACGCGGCCAGGGTCCGGTCTTCCTCCAGGCCCAGGTGAGAGAGCGCCACGACCAGGTCGCAGCCGGCCGCCCGCAGGGAGCGGACGGCGTCGTGCACAGCCTCCTGCGTGTCACGCCAGCCAATGCCCAGATGAGGAAAGATGCGTTCAAACAGCACGGTCAGACCCACGATGCCGATCTTTAGATCGCCGGCCTGAACCATAACAGTGGGCCGCAGCCCAGGCAGGGGTTCGGGACTCTCAGGCCGGCGGAGGTTGGCGGCCAGCCAGGGCACGTCCGAGGCTGAGGCCAGGGCCGTCAGACGCGCCACCGTCTGACGGATGGTCTCGTTGTTCCCCGGGACAAAGGCATGGTATCCCAAGGACTCCAGCAGGCGGACGTTGACCAGGCCCTCGGTCCCCAGCGTCAGGGGGTGGCTGAAGTCCAGATGGTCGCCGGCATCCAGGAGAAGCACGGCTTCGCCGAGCGCCTCCAGTTCCTGGCAACGACCGCGGACCAGGGCGGCCAGGGCCGGCCAGGCGTCAAAGCGGCTGTGAAGGTCGTTGGTGTGGAGAAGGGTCAGGGTCTTGTGAAGCAAGCAGTTCACCTCGTTTGGGAAGAGGCAGGGAACAGGGCTGCAAAAGAGAATGCTTCTGACGGAAATGAAGTGGGACCACGGGAGGGAGGGAGCACGTGGAAGGGTTTCGCGTCACGGCCGAAATGCCCGTTATCTTTCGCGACCTTGACGCCTTCGGCCACGTCAACAACGCAGTGTACCTCACGTACATGGAGAACGCCCGCGTGGCCTACCTGGAGCGCATGGGCGGCAAGGGCCTGGACGCCCTGCGCCTGATCATCGCGGAGGTCACCTGCACCTACCGTTCCCCGGCCTATTTCGGGGAAACGATGCGTGTGGGCATTCGGGTCTCCCACATGGGCAGGAGCAGCTTTACCATGGAGTACCGCATCGAGGAGGCCGCCAGCACGCGTCTGGTGGCCGAGGGCAAGAGCATCCAGGTTGCGTATGACTACCAGGCGGGGCGCCCCATCCCCGTCCCGGACGAATGGCGGCGGGCCACGGAGCGGCTGGAGGGACTGCCGCCGGGGGCCTTCGCCGAAAGGGAGCCCGGTCATCCAGATGGAGCGGCCGGCTAACAGCCTGCCGTTGTTATCCGCTATTTCGCCGCAGGAAGCCGGCCCCCTGCCTTCGCGTATCCGCCATGGCCGCCGGGCATATGAGGTAAATGGCGGGCAGCGGCTCGGTTTTCTCCACAACTATCGGGGCCTTCTGCGGAGTCAGAAAGGTTAAGTTTCCATTACATTCCCTTGGCGTGACAGGACATGAGCAGGGTGACATCGTAATCTGGCGAATGGCACCCATTTTTGCCTCAGGAGGCGCTTTCCTTGGCTACTGCACCGGTTGGGCTCAGGCTCACCATCCGGGTTGAACTGAAGAATGAGGTGGGCATGATTGGACGCATCACCTCGGCCATCGGCGCGGCCGGGGGCGACATCGGCGCCATCGACATCATTCAGAGCCGCCGCCAGTTGGAAGTCCGCGACTTCACCATAAGAGTACAGGATCCAGAGCACCAGAACCGCGTCACTGAGGTCATCAGCGCAATCCCTGGTGTCAAGGTTCTGGGTGTGGCCGACCGGATCTTCATCGCTCATTTCGGAGGCAAGATCGAGATTCAGGCCAAAGTGCCGGTCAAGGGGCGCGAAGACCTCTCCATCGTCTACACCCCCGGCGTGGCCCAGGTCTGCAAGGCCATTGCGGAAGACCCCGCGAAGGCGTTTACTCTCACCATCAAGAGCAACACCGTGGCCATCGTCTCCGACGGCACCGCCATCCTGGGCCTGGGCGACCTCGGCCCGCTCGCCGCCATGCCGGTGATGGAGGGCAAGGCCATGCTCTTCAAACAGTTCGGCGGTGTGGACGCGTTCCCCATCTGCCTCAACACCAAGGACCCGGACGAGATTGTGGAGACCGTGAAGCGCATCGCGCCGGCCTTCGGCGGCATCAACCTGGAAGACATCTCCGCCCCGCGCTGCTTCCAGGTGGAAGAGCGCCTGATCAAGGAACTGGACATTCCGGTCATGCACGACGACCAGCACGGAACGGCTACCGTGGTGCTGGCGGGCCTCATGAACGCCGTCAAGATCGTGGGCAAGCGCCTTGCCGACCTGACCGTGGTGGTCTGCGGCATAGGCGCTGCCGGCGTTGCCTCCTCCAAGATTCTTATGGCAGCCGGCGTCAGGAATATCATCGGCGTGGACCGCCAGGGCGCCCTGGTCGCCGGCGAGAACTACGCCAACCCGGTCTGGGCGTGGTTCGCCGAGGCCACCAACCCGGAGCGGCGACGGGGCACACTGTCCGACGTCATCGCCGGCGCCGACGTGTTCATCGGCGTCTCCGGCCCCGGCGTGCTCAAGGTCGACGACCTCAAGAAGATGGCCCGAGATCCCATCGTCTTCGCCATGGCCAACCCGACCCCGGAGATCGACCCGGAGGAGGCCGCCCCCTACGTTCGGGTGCTGGCCACCGGCCGTTCCGATTATCCCAACCAGGTCAACAACCTGCTGGCCTTCCCCGGTATCTTCAAGGGGGCCCTGCAGTGCCGCGCCCGTGCCATCAACGACCAGATGAAGCTCGCGGCCGCAAGAGCCATTGCCTCCGCCATCGGTCCGAATGAGCTGCACGAGGACTATATCATCCCCAGCGTCTTCAACCGTCAGGTCACCGAGGTGGTCACCCAGGCGGTGATCAACGCCGCCTACGAGAGCGGCGTGTCTCGCCGCGAAAACGCACCGGAGCCGACCCGGGCCGCCATGCTCCCGAAGCAACCCTGGGAGGACGACTGGTATAAGAACCTGGACTAGACTCCGACCGGAATACCGACGCCGCTCCCATCAAGGGAGCGGCGCTTTTGCACGCACGCGTTCGGCATTGACAGGAGCCCCTGCCAATGTGTAGGATAGACCCACGGCCTCGAACGTCTGTTTGATACCATGTCCATCCCGGGGTGAAAGCGTGACGCCAGAGGGCATCCCTTCCGAAGCCGCTGTGGCGGCCCGCGGCCTGGTCAAGCGCTATGGCTCGCACACGGCCGTCGACCACGTAGACTTCACCGTGGATCAGGGTGAGTGTTTCGGGTTCCTTGGCCCCAACGGGGCCGGCAAGACCTCCACCATGAAGATGATCTACGGGCGCTCCAGCGTCAGCGAGGGCGTCCTGCGGGTGCTGGGGCTCAACCCGGACACGCAGTTGTCCGAGCTGAAGCGCTGCGTCGGGGTGGTGCCCCAGGAGAACAACCTGGACCCGGACCTGACGGTCTGGGAGAACCTGTACCTGTACGCCCGCTACTTCGAGCTGCCGCCTGAGGCGGCTGAGGAGCGGTGCCATTTCGTGCTGGATTTCGTATCGCTGGCGGATAAGTCCGGGGCGCGGGTGGACGAGCTGTCCGGGGGCATGAAGAGGCGCCTGGTCATCGGCCGCTCCCTCATCAACAGCCCCAGGGTTCTGGTCCTGGACGAACCGACCACGGGCCTCGACCCCCACGCCCGCCACCTGGTCTGGCAGCAGTTGGCCGCGCTGCGGACACAGGGTGTCACCCTCCTCCTCACCACGCACTACATGGAGGAAGCCGCCCGCCTCTGCGACCGTCTGGTGGTGATGGACCAGGGCCGTATCCTGGCTGAGGGGCGCCCCGATCGGCTGGTTGAGGAGCAGGTGGGGACACAGGTGGTGGAGTTGCCCGAGGCCGGTCAGGTGAACCCGGGGCTCGACCTGCCGCAGGGCGCACAGGAACTGATCCGGCGCACCCACCGGGTGGGCTCCTCCCTCTTCCTCTTCACCGACGACAACCGGACCCTGCTGGGCGAGCTGGCCAGGGCGAATCCCGAGCTGGTCTCCCGCGCCCTGGCGCGGCCATCCACCCTGGAAGACGTGTTCCTGACCCTGGCCGGAAGGGGGCTGGAGGAGTGAGGTTTCTGGGATACTTAAAGCGTTGGCCTCACTTTGACCGAGGCGCCGTTCGCGTCTGGGACCGCAACCTGATGGCCTGGCTGAAGTACTACAAGACCAGCGTGCTGATGAACTTTGGTGAGCCGCTGATGAACCTGCTGGCCCTGGGGTTTGGCCTCGGCGCCTACGTCACGAAACTGAACGACCTTCCCTTTGCCGAGTTCATCGCTCCCGGCCTGCTGGCCTCCACGGCCATGATGGGCGTCGTCTACGACACGGCCTTCTCCGGCCACTCCATGCTGGACCGGGGCGTCTACGAATCCATGGTCACCGGCCCCCTACGGGTGGAGAGCATCACCGCCGGCATGTTCCTCTGGGAGGCCAGCCGCAGCGTCCTCTACGGGTGCACCTTCCTGGTGGTCATCCTGGTGATGGGGCTGGTTCGGTCCCCTCTGGCTCTGCTCATTCCGGTGCTGATGGTACTGGCGGGCCTGCTCTTCACCGGCCCGTCGCTGTTCGTCGCCGCCTGGGCCAAGGCCGAGGACCAACTGTTCTACTACTTCACCCTGGTCATAACGCCCATGTTTATGTTCTCCGGCATTTTCTTTCCCGTGGAGAACCTGCCGGCCGCGGCGCGTTGGGCCATCTGGCTCAGTCCCCTCTACCACGTGACCAACCTCAGCCGGGCCCTGGTCCTGGGCCGACTTCACCCCGGACTGTGGGGCGATGTGCTGTGGCTGATGGTGGCCACAATCGTCCTCATGCCGTGGCCCGTCACGCAGATGCGTCGCCGGCTTACAGCCTGAGGGTTTGACGGTGTGCCGGTGCACCACTCCTTGCGAGGGCAAACACAAGGCAGCCCACGCCGGAGCGGGGCTGCCCGGGGAGCGTCAGCCAGGTGCATGTGCGGCTGTCAGGCGGGAATCAAAAGGGTCATGCCGACCATGAGGTTACTGGGGTCCATGACGTGGTTGATGCGCGCCAGACGGCGCCAGTCAACACCAAAGCGCTGGCCTAGCAGCCACAGGGTGTCTCCCGGCCTGATCGTGTAGCGGATGTACGTGACCACTCCCGGAACGGGAATGCGCAAGACACTGCCAACCTGCAGGTTTTCCGGAACCACACCGGGGTTGACTGCCGTGATGGCCTCCACTGAAATGCCGTACCGAGTGGCCAGGTTGTACAGGGTATCACCGGGCACGACGGTGTGCAGGAAGCCCGCCGGCACCTCTGGAGGATCCGCGTCCATCTCGAAACCTGCAACGCCGGTAGGCTCCCAGCCATACGGGAACATCCAGCCCATGCAACATCACCTTCCTCGCAACAATCCGGCTCCGCGCTTTATGGGTATGCTTCGGACGGTCGATTGGTTATGTTGGCGCGGCTCCGGAGGGGGCCGGAAGCTGGGGCACGAAAAAAACTTCCCGCCAGTCCAGCGCCAGGAGGGGTATTGTGGCCATATCCATTGACGTTCCGTACATGGTCCAGTTCCTGATGCGCCTGCTCGCCCTGCGAAGCCCCACCGGCTGCACGGCCGGGGCCGTGCAGTTGGTGGAACAGGAATTGCAGTCGTTGGGGTACCAGCCGCAGCGCACGGTGAAGGGCGCCCTGCTGCTGACCCTGCCCGGCAAGGGGACGGGAGCGGCGCGGGCCCTGACTGCCCACGTAGACACCCTGGGCGGCATGGTCCGCGAGGTCAAGGACAACGGGCGGCTGAAGATTACCGCCATCGGCGGTACCGAGGCGCACGCCGTGGAGGGCGAATACTGCGAGGTCCGAACCCTCGACGGCAGGAGCTACACCGGCACCTGCGTCCCCACCAAGGCTTCGGTCCATGTCTTTGGCGAGGAGTACCGGAAGCTGGAGCGGACCCTGGAGAATATGGAGATTCGCCTGGATGAGCGCGTGGCCACGCGGGACGAGACTCAGGCTCTGGGCATCCGGCCCGGGGACTTTGTCCTGTTCGATCCGCGGCCGGTGCACACGCCCGGCGGCTTCGTGAAGTCGCGGTACCTGGACGACAAGGCCTCGGTCGCCTGCCTGCTGGGGGCGCTGAAGGCCATGCGCGACCAGGGCCTTCAGGCGGCAGTGACCAGCCACTTCCTCATCAGCGTCTACGAGGAGGTCGGGCACGGCGCTCCCGCCGGCCTTCCCGGGGACATCGAGGAACTGATTGCCGTGGATATGGCTGCTGTGGGCAAGGGCCAGGCCTCGGACGAATATACGGTCACTGTCTGCGCCAAGGACTCCTCTGGCCCCTACGACCTGGGTCTGCGGGAGCGGCTCGTGAAGCTGGCGGAGGCCGAGGGGCTGCGCTACTGCGTGGACATCTACCCCTACTACGGCTCCGACGCCAGCGCCGCCATGCGGGCGGGGTGGAACATCCGGCACGGGCTCATCGGCCCCGGAGTGGACGCCTCGCACACCCACGAGCGCACGCACCAGGATGCCCTGGAGAACACGGCACGACTGGTGGCGTTGTACCTAACTCACTGAACCGGTCAAGGGTGGGCCGCCTGGCGTCATGTCCCAAATCTTAATCTGACCTTAGGACTGGCCCAACACATCACAACCTGCGGTTAACCCTCATCTGCGAGAATGTCCTCGGGGAGGCCCGGTCCGCCTCGGGCCCAGCGGACCGGAGCACCCCAGGAAAGGAAGGTGCGCTTGATGAGGAACTGGAACCGCAGGATGGGAGCTACCGTCTTGAGCCTCGCGCTGCTAGCCGCCATGCTGCCCGCCGTATCGACTCACGCTGAAGGCCGTAGCGATTACGCCCGTTACCAGCAGCAGCTCGGCTTCCAGCCGCTGGACCGGCAGAACACCCCTGACGTCCGCAGCAGCACTGCACCCGGCTTGCTGCCTCAGGGATTCACCGCTACCAAGCTGATTTCGGCAGGCGATCCGACCGCGTCCGGCCAGCCCCTCCCGGGCGAAGGCGACATGATCACCCTTGACCCCGGCGAGCGGTACCTCTTCACCGTCCACGAGACCAAGACCAACGCCGCCCTCACCCGCCTCGACCTGCAGACCGGGGTGGCTGAGGTCATTGCCCAGAACCCCGCATGGAGCCGCATGGATCCGGTGAAGTGGACCCCCTGGGGCACTCTGGTCATCGGCGAGGAGTACGCCGGGGGCCGCATCTACGAAGTCCACCCCTGGACGGGCGAGTACTGGAGCCGTGACTCCCTTGGCACCTTTGCCCATGAGGGCATCGCCTTCGGTCCAGACGGCAGCGTCTACCTGGGGGACGAGAACGGCGACGGCGCCATTTACAAGTTCGTCCCCGCCAGCTACGGCAACCTGAGAGAAGGTACGCTTTACGCCCTCAAGGACGGCGAGGGCTGGATCAGGATCGAGAACCCGGCGATGGCGGCCGCCGAAGCCAAGGCCAAGGGCGCCACGCTGTTCAACCGGCCCGAGGACATGGAGGTCGGCCCGGACGGAAACGTCTACGTAACCGTCACGGCCACTCACCAGGTGCTGCGGTTTGCGCCCGGGGACCGCCCGCAGGTGCAGGTCTTCGTGCAGGGCGGTCCGGTCGGACAGAACGACTTCAACTGGCCTGACAACCTGGCTTTCGACACGAAGGGCAACCTCTACATCGCCGAGGACATCCCGGATAACGAAAAGCTGCAGTACCAGCAGCAGGACGACATCTGGGTGGCGCTTCCCGACCAGAACGGTGATGGCAAGAGCGACGGCATCTTCCGCTTCGCCAGCCTGAGCACCTCCCAGGGAGCCGCATACGGTGCCCAGAATGAGCCCACCGGGATCTACTTCAACCGGGACGGCTCCAGGCTCTACCTCAACCAGCAGCACGCCGACAACCCGCTGTGGGTAATCACCGGCTTCGACCGCGAGAACCAGGGCGAACGGATGAAGAGCGTGCGGTAAAGGCCTCGCCCCATCGCCGCTCCCTGATTTTCATCCACGGGTACAATCCCACAGGGTAGAGGAAACCCCGGGGCCCCAGGCCGCCGGGGTTTTTCTCGATTATGCCAACGTGCCTGCGTAATCAGAGTCGCGGTCAGAACGAGCGGGCCCAGTACCGCCTCTCCAGCGAGCGAGCCATGGCGGAGAGGACGTAGTTGACGATGAAGTAGACCACGGCGATGGTGAAGAACAGGGCAATGACGGCCTCGGCGTGCGCCCCCATGATGATCTTGGCGCGCCCCGTCAGTTCATCGACCCCAATCAGCCAGACGTACGCAGTGTCCTTGACCACGGTGATGAACTGGCTGACGATGGGCGGAATCATCCGGCGCAGGGCCTGGGGCAGCACCACGTGCCAGAGGATTTGCACGTAGCGGAAGCCCTGGGCACGGGCCGCCTCCCACTGGCCCCGGTCGATGGAGTTGAGGCCGCCCCGCACCACCTCTGCCAGCACCGCCGAGGTGTAGAGGGACATGCCCGCCACGCCCGAGTTCCAGGCCGTCAGGCGCAAGGCGAAGTGCGCCGCCAGAATCAGCAGCAGCATGGGCGAGTTGCGCATGGCCTCCACGTAGGTGGCGGCCATGGTGGCCAGGACCGGCACCCGCGCGTAGCGCAGGATGCCCAGCGCCACGCCAAGCAGGAAGCTGATGAGGATGACCTCCAGGGACAGCTCCAAGGTGACCCCGACGCCCTTCAGTAGAAAGCGCAAGTTCTCGGCGCGCAGGACGATGGACATGCCCTGCAGGAGCAGTTCCGTAAAGCCAGCCATCACGCCACCCCCCTCTGACCCCGGCCGAGCCGGACCTCCAGGTTGGTGGTGAGCCACGCCAGGGGCAGAGTCAGCACCAGGTACAGGAGTCCGGCCACGATGTAGGCAGGCCCGTAGTGCAGGGTGTCGGAGGACCAGGAGTCCGTGTAGTACATCAAATCGCCGCCGGCGATCATGGCCAGGACGGCGGAATTCTTGATCAGGGCCAGGGCCTGGTTGGTCAGCGGCGGCAGCACCACGCGCGCGGCCTGGGGGAGGATGATGTGCCGCATGGCCCCGAAGTAATTAAAGCCCTGTGAATAGGCCGCTTCCAGCTGTCCACGGTGGACCGAGTTGATCCCGGCCCTGACCACCTCGGCCACATACGCGCCGTGGTAGATGCCCAAGCCCAGCACGCCCACCCAGAGCACCGGCATCATGATGCCGGCGTAGGGCAGGCCCAGGTAGAGGAACAGCACCTGCACCACCAGAGGCGTGTTCTGCGTGAATTCCACGTAGGCCCGGTTCAACCAGCGGGGAAGGCGCCAGGGCGAAACGGCCATCACGCCGAAGACCGCGCCCAGGACCAGAGCCAGGCCCAGGGCCAGGGCCGAGGCCAGAACAGTCTGGCCCAGGCCCTGCAGGAAGATGGCGCGGTTCTCAAAGAGAGCCTGCCACCGCCACCAGGCGAGGGGGTTCAACTACTTGAGGCCCCACTTCTGCTTCAACTGGTCGAGCTCCCCGCTGCTCTTCATCTCCGCCAGCGTGTCGTTGACCACCTTGGCCAGGTCGGTCTTCGGCTTGGCGGTGGCGATGCCGTACTCCTCCTGGCTGTAGCGGTCGGGGAGAATCTGGGTGGAATCGTCAAGGTAGCCGTAGAGGATGGCGCCGTCTACGGAGAAGGCGTCCACACGGCCCGCATCCAAAGCGGCCTTGATCTCCGGGTAGGAGTCAAACTCCAGGAATTCCGGCTTGACACCCAGCGGGTCGGCCTTCTCCTGAAGGCGCGCCTTGGTGGTGGCGGACTTGGCCACACCGATCTTCTTCTTGTCCAGGTCCTTGAGGCCGGTGAGGCCCGAACTCTTCTTGACCATGATGGCGATACCGTCGGTGAAGTAGGAGTCAGTGAAGTTGAGGCTCTTCTTGCGGTCCTCGGTAATGGTGAAGGTGGCGGCGACCAGGTCAAGTTCGCCGTTGTCCAGCAGGGCGGCGCGGGTCTTGGCCGTAACGCCCGTCAGCTCGATCTTGTTGGGGTCGCCCAGGATCTTTTTGGCGACAGCGCGCACCAGGTCGACTTCAAAGCCGTCGATCTTACCCGTGCCCGGGTCCTTGTAGCCGAACTTCGGGACGTCGATCTTCACGCCGGCCTTGAGGACTCCGCGCTTCTGGATGGCGTCCGCGCTCTGACCCAGGCTCTTCCCATTGCCGGACGAACCCCCGCTGGAGCTCGAACACGCAGTCAGGCCCAGCACGCTGACGAGAATCGCGGCGGCTACGGCCGCCATCATGCCTCTTCTCACTGCACGCTACCCCCCAGAAATGTATTGTAACTACCGCAGGATGCGGCTCAGGAACAGCTTCGTCCGTTCGTGGTTGGGACTGCTGAAGAAGTGCTCGGGTGTGCCGATCTCCAGGATGTTCCCCTCGTCCATGAAGATGACCCTGTCTGCCACCTGCCGGGCGAAGCCCATCTCGTGGGTGACGACCACCATGGTCATTCCCTCCCGGGCCACCGCCACCATGACATCCAGAACCTCCTGGATCATCTCCGGGTCAAGGGCTGATGTGGGCTCGTCAAAGAGGATGAGCTTGGGCCGCATGTTCAGTGCTCTGGCGATGGCCACCCGCTGCTGCTGGCCGCCGGAAAGCTGCGAGGGGAAAGCCTGCGCCTTGTGCGACAGGCCCACTCGCTCCAGAAGCTGGCGCGCCGATTCGTCCGCCTCCTGCCGTGGGATGCCCTTGACCACCGCCGGCGCCAGGGCCAGGTTTTCAAGGACCGTCTTGTGCGGATAGAGGTTGAAGTGCTGAAAAACCATGCCGATGTCCTGACGGACCCGGGCCAGGTCGGCGCCGGGCCGGGTCACATCCTGCCCGAGAACCACCACCTGCCCGCTGCTGGGCCGTTCCAGGCCGTTGATGCAGCGGATGAGGGTGCTCTTGCCCGAACCGCTGGGTCCGATCACGACGACTTTTTCTCCGACATTGACCTGAAGGTTGACGTCCTTCAGGACGTGGTGCTGCCCGAAGTGCTTGTTGACGCCGCTGAAGCGGACCATGGCGGACTCCGGCAACGGCTCGGCTGCGAGGGCGCTCATTCCGCCGACCACCCCATCTGCCCAAAAGATGTACTACAGTTCGCCGTGTAAGTTCCTTTTGCCTGCTACCCAAGTGACATTTTTATATGCTAAAATGCGGCAGTTGTCAGATCGCCTGACAGAAAGGGCGCCCGCCGCCGGAGCACCGATGGCCTGGCACGCCTGCCAGATTCTCCACCGACAGGATATAGCCCATCGCGACAAGAATCTTCCCTGATGCATTTGTGTTATGTAGTGTTCTGGAAACCATATGAAAGCGACCCCGTCTTAGTTCAGGAGACAGACAGGAGGTGACCTTGTGGTCGCACCGATACCCCAGCCGTCGCTCTACCCGACGCCGCCGTCGCGAGGCCGCTCCCGGCTCCGCGCCTGGTTGGCCGCCCTTCTGATTCTGTTGGCGGCCGCCGGCGCGACGGTCGCCGCCTATCAGATGGGAGCCGCCCGGTCGGTTGTCCCCGTGTGGGACCCGGTCTGGCTCCGAGCCTACCTGGACCGGCCTTTGGACGCGTCGGGCCCCGGCCAGGGCTTCTGGGTCGCGGGGTACTGGGTGGGCTACGACCTGGAATCACTGCGCACTCTGCAACAGCGTTCTCCCCATCTCGATCAGGTCATTGCCTTCTCCTACGGCTTTACGCCCGACGGAGAACTGCAGGGCAAGGACCCCTTCGTGCTGCGTGGGGTGGTGGCCCAGCCGAAGCGAATCCTCCTGTTTGCTAACATGACCAACGACGACTTCTCCGCCGAAACCGCACGTCTGCTGCTCACCGACCCGGCCGCTCGCGCGCGCTCTCAGGCAGCCATGGTGGCCAAGGCCAGGGAGTACGGCGCCGCCGGCATTCAATTGGACTTCGAAGGCGTGCCGAAGGAGCTGCGTGCCGAGCTGACATCCTACGTACGCGAACTGAGCCAGGCGGCGAAGGCAGAGGGGCTGACCCTCAGCATGGCCGTGCCGGCCAAGGTGGCGGATTCGCCGCACAGTTCCTGGAGCGGAGCCTTTGACTACCCGGCCCTGGGGGCCCTTCTCGACGAAATGTACATCATGGCCTACGACGAGCACTACCGCCTGGGGCCGCCGGGGCCCGTGGCCTCACTCCCCTGGACGGAGAAGGTTGTCCGTTACGCCATCTCCGTAGTGCCCACAAAGAAGATCATTCTGAACGTACCCGGCTACGGTTATGATTGGGCCAGTTCCAACCAGCCGGCATCCGGTGGGGAGGGCGCGGCCGGAGGCGGCGATGGCAGCAGCGGCGCCAAGACGGTGACGGGGCGCAACGCCGACCGGCTGCTCAGCCAGACGCAGGCCCAAGCGCACTGGGACCCCGTGATGGGCGAGAGCGTGGCCGTCTACGGCAACGCAGACCAGGCCCACACCGTCTGGTTTCCCGACGAACGCAGCCTTCAGGCCAAGCTTGCCCTGGCCCGGCAGTACAACCTAAAGGGCGTGGCGCTCTGGCGATTGGGTCTCGAGCCGCTCAGCTACTGGGAGCCCATGGCCGTCTGGCGCCAGACTCCGGAGGATAGCGCCACGCCGGTGACAGCGCCGCCGTCATCGGGCGGGTCGTATCCCTCAAACTGAGGCCCTTGCTGAATGACCGCACACAAGACCGAATCACCGTGGCAAAGTACAGGACGGCCTCCAAA
>Ga0209314_10000817_pt1 | contig 14197 bp, 15 predicted proteins | sample I19B2metaG_FD_184146 | JGI IMG/M metagenome (GOLD analysis project Ga0209314, IMG submission 184146) | Lake sediment bacterial and archeal communities from Gulf of Boni, Indonesia to study Microbial Dark Matter (Phase II) - ​I19B2 metaG... | ecosystem: Environmental > Aquatic > Freshwater >...
CAAATATTAGTAAAGGAGCCACCAAAAGCAGAAGGGCAACCTAAAATACTATATTTTTTCTTTTTTATCAGATTGGTCAATTTCCAGATAAGTACTAAAAAAATATGCAGAAATTATAACTGCTGGAACCATATAAATAAGAGAAATGGGGAACGGAAAGATATTTGGAAATCGGTAACTTCCCAAACATAAATGATTGAGAATAATAAAGCATTGAATAGAACATAGATACATATTGCGGGATTTTTCCCTTGTTTCTCAGCTAATTTCAACCACCTTTTCAACGAAAAATAATGAAAAGTAATCCGAAGCCTTCATTGGCTCTTGTGGCGAGAATCCCTTGAGAAATAATTCTTTTTGAGCGAGGATAAGCCTCTTCCAATACTTCAGCAATATGAATAACGTGTAAGGCACCATAAGAATCATTAAGACAACACAAAAACAGGATTACCCAGTAGAATAGACATGATGTTAAATACAAACATTAATGCAACTATTGAACTTTACCAGAAACCTTTCTCCTTTGTTCTAACAGCTAGCCAAACAGCTCGCATAAGAGCGAACATAAAAAAGAAAATTCCAATAATCAAAACTGTAATTGCTTCAGATGGCATTTCTAGCAGCATTCAATCCCCAATTTAAATGGTAATTATACATTTTTTATGTCTTTACATTTTGTTGTTAAACCAAACTTTTATCACTTAAAAACATAACACAAACATTCTCTGGACGTTCTTATCGCTCGTTGCTCTTGACGGAAAAAATCTCTATGTCTATTGTTTTTGTCTTTGCTTTACTGAAACAGGGTTGTCGAGAAGTAAGTAGTACGAGGCTTCATCGTAGTAAGACCCGTTTTTGCAGATTCGTTTATGCCTTATCTTTTCAAGTTTAAACCCCGCCTTCTCAGCCACGTGTCTCATTGCATAGTTGTCTGAGCGGGTTTCAATTTCTAACCTAATAATCCCGTTCTTTTTTGCCACCTTAATCGCTAACTTCATGAGGCGTTTGGCAATTCCTTTCCCCCAAAAGTCTGGGTGAACGCTGACGCCTATAGCTGCAACGTGGTCCATGTATCCTCCATACCGCCATAAACCGAGAAACCCAGCAACTCTGTCACCGTTTTTTGCGACTAGAATCTCGGCTCTTCGGTTTTTTGGCAAATTTCGGAAAAACCGCCTGTAAGCCAAATATTCTCTTTCTACATTAGTCTCAACGCGTATAATGAGCCACTCGCGAACTTTGTCGTGGCATTCAATTTCGGCAATGGCTTTAATGTCCTTAACTTTTAGTTTTGTTTGTTTCGCGTCGATAATTTCAGTTTTCAAAATGTCCCTCCAAAGAGACGAAAGTAGAGAAACCTATGCGGAATTATTTAAGCTTTATCTTATTGTATCGTTGTTTCTTATTATTAAGAAGCGACTATAAATTTAGCTGTTAAACAACAAAAAGAGTTATTATTATCATAAAATTGGATGCAAAAATAATGAACGTGAATAGATACAAAGGAAAAACCAAAAGTCATGGTCTCAAGGTTAGCGTTCTCTTCAACCGTCCAACTGAACCGATACGAGGTGAAGAAACTGACTATATCGCGGAGGCTGGAGTTGAAGAGGAGGCAGAAGCAGTTCAAAAAGCCTTGGAGAAACTGGACATCAGGTACCAAATGATACCTTTCGAGATTGAACTTGGACTTTTAGTCAAGACGTTAAAAAATTACAAACCCAATGTTGTCATAAACCTTTGCGAAGGAGCCTTCGGGGACAGCCACCAAGAGATGAACGTGCCCTCGGTGCTTGAGCTGCTAGGAATCCCATACACTGGGTCGCCGCCCTTAACATTGGGGATATGTCAAAACAAAGGGCTTACCAAGGAAATCTTTGAAGCAAACGGGTTGCCTACGCCTAAATACGTTGTTCTTGAAAGCCCTGAAGATTGGAAGGGGGGAATCGAGTTTCCTTTGTTTGTGAAGCCTTCAAGGGAAGACGCAAGCATCGGCGTATCAAGTAAAAGTTACGTCAGAAACGATGTTGAGCTTAAGGCTCAGGTAGAATACATAAATAACCGTTACAGGCAACCAGCCTTAGTAGAAGAATACGTTGCTGGAAGAGAACTGAACGTAGCGATATTAGGCAACGAGCCGCCAAAGGTTTTGCCAATCTCAGAGATAGTATTTAATTTTAAGGATGAACCGAAAATAGTGGGATTCTCGGCCAAGTGGTTTGAGAAAAGCGATGAATACAAAGGCACTAAGCCTGTGTGTCCTGCTTCACTTGAGCCTTCTGTAAAAAGCAACGTTGAGAAAATCGCCCTAAAAGCATACAAAACACTTTACTGCAGAGATTACGCAAGAATCGACATGCGTCTAAGACGAAATTCACCCTGGATTCTCGAAGTTAACCCTAACCCCGACATATCCCCAGAAGCAGGTTTCCCTCGCTCACTGAAGGCTGCTGGAATATCGTACGAGCAGTTCATCGAAAAAATTATTCAGTTTGCCCTACAAAGAGGTGGAACAAAAAAAGCAACAGCTTCTGAGTCATGGCAAACCAACTAAAGAACTGTTTTTGAATAAATATTGAAGATTATACCGTTTCAAGGCTTGCCAAAGAACAGTGCATATGAGCTGCTCATAAGTGAAACCTGCTTCCCTTGCGGCTTCAGGAAGACAGGAATGGGCATCAGGGTCTGGTATTAACCCAGGTAAAGGGTTTACCTCCAGTATGCGTGGTTTGCCTGTTGTATCGAGTCTCATGTCCATTCGGCAAAGGTCTCGGCAGTTAAGAACCTTGAAGGTTCTGATAGCTATTTGTTTTATTTCTTTCTCAAGTTCAGCTGAAACGTCAGCTGGGCAATGGAAGATGTCTAATGGTTTTTCAGGTACATCCCAGATCCACTTTGCCTCGTAGGAATAAATTGGGCTGGCTCCTCTTGGAAGTTTTTCGAGCAGGATTTCAACTATTGGCAAGACAATGGGAACTTCGTTGCCGACCAAGCCAACTGTGAACTCTCTTCCTGGAAGAAATTCTTCAACAATAGCTGACTGCTTATACGTGTTTATGACCCATGAAAGTTGCGCTCTAAGGCTTCGCTCGTCTTTCACGAGAGAGTTGCTTCTGACTCCTTTGCTTGAGCCTTCAGCCAGTGGCTTAACAATAAGAGGAAATTCGAGTTTCCGTTGTCTTCTCTGATTAGGTGCTGAAAACACTTGAAAATTTGGCGATGGAACACCGTTGACGCTTAGAACTTGATGTGTTAAAGCCTTGTCTAGAGCTATGGCTAAAGTGAGTGGTCCTGAACCTGTGTATGGTATTCCAAGCATCTCCAACATTGCGGGGACTTGTGATTCTCTGCTTTCGCCTCGCAGCCCTTCAGCTATGTTGAAAACGATGTCAGGTTTCAAGTTTTGAAGTTTATTATATGCTTCTTCGTTTGCCTCTATTTTGGCTACTTCGCATCCGCCTTTCTCTAGAGCCTTCGCTATGGCGTCCACTGTCTCTTCATCGTCGAACTCGATATAGAAATCCTCAGGTTGCCCTGAGTTCGAGTCAATCTGTTTTTTCAGATTGTAGGTTAACCCAACGCAAAGTGTCATTGTCTTTCACTAAGGTACCTTTACAGGAACCTCCATGGGTGACAGAACTGGTTTTTCTTTTGGGATTTGTGGGTAAGTGAACTGTTTTCCCTGATAGTTTTTCATGATGACCTGTTTTTCTTCGATGCTTACGAGATATCTTGGTAGAATCGGAATCTTTCCTCCACCGCCAGGTGCGTCTATCACGTAACGTGGAACAGCGAAGCCTGAAGTGTAGCCTGTGAGGTCTTCCATTATTTTGAGTCCGGTTTCCACCCTTGTCCTGAAGTGGTAGGTTCCTTTAACAAGGTCCATCTGGAAGAGATAGTAGGGCTTGACCCTGATTTTCAGGAGCTTTTGAACAAGGTTCTTCATGGTCTCAGAGTCATCGTTGACTCCTTTCAGCAGCACAGACTGGTTGCCAAGGGGGATTCCTGCGTCTGCAAGTAGTCCGCAGGCTTCTGAACTTTCTTCAGTTATTTCTCGGGGGTGGTTAAAATGCACATTCATATACAGTGGGTGATACTTCTTCAATATATTGCACAGTTGAGGCGTTATTCTTTGTGGAAGTGTGCATGGCACTCTTGTACCAATCCTTAAGATTTCGACGTGAGGAATTGCCCTAATTTTTTTCAACAGAAACTCAATTGATCCATCGGACAGCATCAGTGGGTCTCCACCAGATAACAGAACATCTCGTATTGCGGGAGTTCTCTGGATGTACCTAATCTGTTCTAGCAAAACGTCTTTTGAAAGGTCAATTAAAGGTAAACCAACTCTTCTTTTTCTGGTGCAGAATCTGCAGTACATCGCGCAGCTGTTTGAAACGCACATTAGAACTCTATCAGGGTAACGGTGAACTAAGCCTGTTGTTGGGCTGTCGCCTTCCTCGTTCAGCGGGTCGTCTGTTCCATACGGGTCCTGTAGTTCAAGTGGGTTTGGGATACATTGTTTCCAGATTGGGTCTCCAACTTCTTCGATGAGGTTAAAGTAGTATCTTGTAACTTTCATTGGGTATTTAGAGACAACGCTGTTCAAGGCTTTTGTGTCGACAGAAAATTTTTCGAGGATTTGATGGGGTTTAGTTATACATTCAAAAAGACTATTTTTCCAGTCTTCAACCATCTTATCGTAACACGCGCTGTGGCATTTACATGCCACGAAAAAAATATGCGATTCTATACGTGCTTTTAAATCTTTCTATTATGTTCGTTTCTGTAACAACAAAAATCGTTAATGAAAGCATTGTACTTGCAGAACTAATAACATTTTGTGATTACGATTTGTGTTCTACCATTATATGTGCGTGCATTAAAATCATGACAAAAGTGGAAACTCACGATTTTGTTAAATGCTGCATATTTTATCTAATAATTCCAAAATGTAACGTAAGAAAATCTGGGGCAGAATGTGATGACGAAGATAATTGAGAGAATTGTTCGAGGCTTTAGAGATGTGAAACTTTGGGGACGCAACACCAAGATTTTCGTTGCAACTGAAATATTGTATGGAATTCCAATGCAGTGGGTCTGGTTCTACCAAGGGATTTTTATGGTCCATTTAGGTATGGATGTGGTACTCTTGGGATTTATTGCTATGTTGTCGCTTATTTTTCAGATTTTTATGCCAATCATAGGCGGTTATCTCGCTGATAAATTTGGTAGAAAACCTATTCTCATAGCATTTGACACTTTTGCAGGAATAGGGTCCACATTTGTGTGGCTTATGGCAACTGAGCCTTGGCAGGCAGTTCTAGGCGCGGTTCTCCAAGCATTTAGTGCAACTGTGTTGCCCGTGAGGGAAGCACTTCAAATTGAGGACACCGAGTCTGCTTACAGAGTGAGTGTATATAGTTTTTTAACATCGATTTATCTTCTTGGAGGTATTATGACTCCGATAGCAGGATTCCTGATTTCTATCTATGGTGTTTTACAAGGATGCCGTTACGTGTTCCTCATAACCATGGTATCACTTATGATTATGCTCATCACCCGTCAGACATATCTCAAGCAGTCCAAAATCAGCGATCTACATTCATCCCACAATGATGAAGGCATATTAAGGTCCGAAGGTTACATAGAAACCTCGAAAATATTAACCAAGCATACGAAGTTACTAACATTATTCATCCTAATTATCATTGGCAATATGCTATTTTCTTTGGTTAACACATTTAGACCTTTATACTTGATCGATGCAAAGGCATTGGCACTAAATGAAAGTATCGCGTCAATTGTGCCGATGGCTTCATCAGTTCCGAGTTTAATAGTTCTTTCTTTCCTTATTCCTAGGCTTAAGCATGAACACATGAGAAAAGCTCTCATTTTCAGTTATGTATGTAGTTTTTTTGGGCTTGTGGCCCTTATATTAGCACCTAAGGGCTCGTTAATTCTTGCGGTTCTTTCAGCGGTTCTTGACAGTGCAAGGTACATATCTTTCTACTCAATCTTACGCCTCTTTTTTGTAAATAAAATCTACGAGATAAATTCTCTTTTAATAGTGAAGATTATGTCTTTGACAACGACGTTTTCAGCCATAGCGTCATGCCCAGTTCCATTAGTTGGGGGATACCTATATGTGGCAAGCCCAACTTTACCTTTCATAGTTTGCGCCGGTTTCCTTGCAATGAGTATAGGGTTAATGATGAAAACCTAACTTATCTGAGTCGATACTTCTCTAATCAGGTCAGAGCGGACTCTTTTTTCATAAATGTTTTCTTCGGATATTAGAAACATACTTTGATAAAAATGGTATTTTCCCTTGTCATAGTCAAGAGTCACAGCGGATATACTTCTAGCTATTCTTTAGACCTAATACCGCATGAGAAGTTCCAAGCGTGTAAAAAAAAGAAGTAGGGTCTAAATTTTCCTAAGTTATGTTCCCTGAAATTCCATATGACCCCACTGACCATCAGAAACCCAGTTGATGACCCAGTAGCCATTTGTACAATGAATTTCAATAGTGTAAACGCCTGCTATATTGCAGGTATATAAAAATCCTTCCATGTCACCTTCATACGCGTCCACGGTGTAGTAGTCCCCTGGAGTTCCGTAAGATGCATCTCCTCCTTTATCAAAAAACTCTTCAAAAGCGTAGAAGTGACGAACATCCAGTAACACATCATCAGATGTACCAAGCGTTTGATCTGGACCAGCTGCATAGATCATGGCAGTGCCATCAATTTGCTCAACCTTTTCTATCACACTTCCATTTTTTGAATAATAAATAGACTTCCATAGGTAGGTGGATGTGTAGTCGACGCGTACAGGCTCACCATAATAAGCTGCTGGACCTACCAGCGAGCCATTCATACTGGGATAGTTCACCTGTTCAAAATGGAAATCAGCTCCACGTCCCACAACTATCTGTGCTCCTTCAACCGGAACTGGTGCCATTACCATTGCCATTATTATTGCTAAGACTAGCGAAGCAGCCATTAACTTAGTTCTCATTTTTTTATCTCCTTTCTCTCTACACTATAAAGTCAGGCATACTCCTAACCTTTAACATATTCCCGAATAGAGTCCGCATCAGCCAACAGATTGACTCTATTAGCTTTGCATTTCGACTCGCATATTCTTATCACTTGACTATATAAAAATCTTCCCTTACACTCTCTCAAAAGGCACTAAAAGACGAACAGAAACCATGAGCAAATGATTTTGGCTTTTCTGATTGAGGTGACCGAACAGAAATCAAGACGATGAATACGGGCAAAGAAGTGTTTCAAAACAGCCTTGTCGTCTTTATGTTGACCTTCTTTACCAAGGATTCTGTGGTGTCTGTACAACCCAAAGTGGACCCAACAACAGGAAAAGTAGAATACTCAGGATCCTATGGACTAGTTATGCTCTAAACCTCAAATCCTTCTTTTGATGCGAGGGTTAGATTTCAACCAAATCTATTATAGATTATTTCCTCTCCAACATGCACTAGTAACTTACATATACCGGTTTACAACGGGTAAAGACTCAAAAGGATTTGGATAGAAGCATTACACCTGAAGAAAACCAGTAACATTTTGTGATTACGATTTGTGTTCACGTTGTGTGCCCTACCCTTATATATACATACATGGAAGTCTGAATCAAGGCGAAAAACTATGGCTAGTGTAAATGTTCAATCTGGAACAGTAGAGGTTCTTGATAAAGTAGAAGGTGATCTCAACTTAGCTGATGGAGCGACAGTGAAAGCGAAAGATTCCAGGAAAGTCGAGGTTTCAGGCATCGTTCAGTACGAAGGTAACTGCACCTTCAATTGTAGCCTTTCCACGAACTCAGTGAGAGGAAAAAAAGGAGACCTCGTTATTCAAGGAGACTTGGCAGTTGAAAAATCAATCAGAATCTATGAAGGCGGCTTGGAAGTCAAAGGTAACCTGACAGCAGGAGACATTGAAGTTGATAAAAAAGTTTCAGTAGAAAAGGACCTTTCCGTTGGAAAAGTTGAAGTAGGAGGAAAAATCTGGGTTGGAGGTAATACTAAAGCAGACGAAGTGGAAGCTGGTGGCGTCTTCGAAGCTAAAGGTGATGTTGAAGCCAAAAAATTAGAAGCAGGCGGCACAGCAAAGATAGAAGGCACGACAACAGTCTCTAGGATAAGCGTAGGCGGAACATTTTATGGCAGAGGAGTTGTTAAGGCTGACAAGGTAGATGTCGGAGGCACATATACATCTGAATCAGACAGCATAGTTGAAGAGCTGCGTATCGGAGGAACAGCTAGAATTGCTGGGGGCCAAGTAAAAGGGAGAGTAAACGTTGGCGGCACATTTTACTCAAGTAAATCCTTAACCTTCGACTCAATTGATGTTGGTGGCAAAGTCGATCTTGTTGGCGAAAGTAAAGGAAAAAAAATTTCAGTTGGCGGAACCTTGCATACAGAGGGCAACTTAGAATTCGAGGACATCGATGTAGGTGGCACTGTGGAGATACATGGAGATGCTGAGGGTGACTCAATTAATGTTGGTGGCAAACTTTCTGTTGAAAAAAATCTCAAATTGACTAACAAATTGGATGTAGGCGGAACAGCTGAAGCCGGTGAAGTTTTACAAGCAGGGTCTGTAAGCGTTGGTGGTTCATTAAAGGCTCGAAGGGTTGAGGCTGAGGCATCAGTTGATGTTGGCGGCAGAATTGAAACCAAAGAAGGAACGAAAGCCACTAGGGTCGAAATTGGAAGAAACGGAAGAATCATAGGAGTCGTAGTCGCCAAGGAAGTTAACCTTGAAGAAAAAGCTGAAGCTGAAGACATTTACGCCGACTCTTTGATTATGGAGGAAAGGTCAACGGCAAAAAACGTCTACGCTAAGAAGGTTCACTTGGAAAGGGAATGCCGAATAACTGGAGAATTACGTTATACAGAGGAGTTATGGAAAGGGCAAGACGTGTCCTTAGCAAAGGAACCCATGAAAGTAACAGGTCTTCCTTCGCCTCCGATTTAGGCTTTGGATACGCGTGCCAAGACCGTTGGCGGCTGAGAGTTGAGTCAGATAGGGAGAGTTGAGTTCCGTCTCGGCAGCAATTATCTGACTCTTGAGGTTCCGCCTTTTTATGTAAACTTTGAGAAGCGAAACTTCAGCTCAATTATGGTTCGGAAGCAGCTGCCGAAGGAAGGGATGGTCATATACGTTTATGTGACGAGGCATCGGCATGTCGAGAAGCTTCTGCTTCTTAGACGTTTACATCCTGATGTTTACTTGTCCGAAGAGCTGCAGCAGTCAGGAGCTGCGATTGAGGAGCTTAGCCAAAGAGAATTTGAGGAGTTCCAGAGGGTTACAAAGACTGAAGAGTTCGAAAGAGATGTCAGTGAGCTGGAGAAGGAATGGGAATACGGTGGAAACGGAGTTTGGTTGAGGAGAATCGATTCCTTTGTGCTTTACATGGTTTTGATTGTGAAGGAAGCTCGATGGACTGTTAGGCCAGCAATTTCTAAAGAGGGCGTAAAAGGCTACGGGTTTGAGATTCCTGTGGACACTTCGCTGAGCAAGGTTTTTCTGGGAAAACTGGAAGAAGGCGAACTTGAAGAGATTCATAACCACGTTGAAAGTCAGCATTTTCATTTAACTGTGAACAGCTTGGAACGTTGTAAAGGGCTTGCTAGAGAGTGGGACTATTATTTTTCTACGAGAACAATGTGGAGACAAACGGTTTTCCTTTCAGAAGCCTAGAGTCATTGACGGCGAGACTGTAAGAAGATATAAGCCTAAAAGTCCTTAACATTCTTCCAAACATATTCATAGAAAACAAACCAAAAACAAAACTCAAAATAAAGTGTCTCAATAAATAGAACAGCATAGACATCTACGACTAATCCCTGAAAAATTCGAATACGCCTCTAGGTGATGTGGATTGATTAAGCGGACGAGGTATGAAATTTACCTTGCGATTTTGGGAATGGTTAGAAGTAGGGGTGCTTGCCCAATTACGAGGTTGTCTTATGCCGCTCGTCTTCCGGTTGACCGGACCAAAAATGTTGTCGAGTTTCTGTTGTCTCGAGGGCTTCTGAAAGAAGTGAACATAGGCGACAAAAAACTTTACAGAATAACTAACAGAGGAGGAGAGTTCCTCGAAGCCCTGAGAACTATAAGAAAGTTTGTTCAATAAATATTTTAGTCCCTATCTATGAGAATTTGGTTAACATTCATATTAAGAACGATTTCAGCTATATCGCTCGCGTATTGAACTGCTCTAGTGATGCTCTCTATTATGAGGCTGAGACTTGAGACCTCACCGATGTCGGTCCTTTTCAATATGATTTTCATCAATTCTTTTCTCAACGAAGCTGCCTGTTTTGCTTTTTGAACGATATTATTAGCAAGTTGAAAGTCTTTTTTAAATAGAGTTTCCATTGCTTCATCAAAAATTGTGGTGGCTGAAACACTCATTGCTTCAATTTGTTCATATAGTTCGATTTCCAAAGGTTTTTTTAGCATTAGGACGTTTTCTGCTATCTCGACGGCATGATCAGCTGTCCTCTCAACAGCTTTTGTGACTAACCTGTATCCTAAACAGTCTCTTCTAGCAGTCAATCCAATTTCTTTGATTATTTTTTCGTCTTCAACAGCTGCTTTCAGTTGGCGGATGATGTAAAGGCTAAAACGGTCAACTTCGTCATCCATAGCGATGACTTCTTGAGCCAATTCTCTGTTCAATTCCTTTAACGCTTTTATGACGTCTTTATGCATAGAAGCTGAAATGATGCACATTCTTCTAAGGACGCTTTGAACTGACAGCTCAGGATAACTGAGCAAAACCTTCATCAAGACTTCAGAAGGCGAATCCGCTATTATTTCTGTGCCTACTAACATTTTTCTAGTGAAGTCTTTTATTGTATTTCTTTGGGCGAGATCTAAGCGTCCATTTTTTGCTCTGAGGTAGATCACATTGTAGCCAACTAAATAAGCAGAAACTATTTCTCTGATGACGAAGTCTGGAGCTTCATTTGGCGAGATTTTTATTATTGCTTCACTCGGTTTCTCAGTCTTCTCTGATCCTTCTGGAATTAATAAAATGCATCCATTATCTTGCATTTCTAAATTTAAATGGCTCCCCTTTACTAGACCTGTTTTAATGATCCATTCCTTTGGCAAAGAAAGAATGAATGTGGAGCCACCTGTAACTTGGAGTTTCCTTACCTCGCGTTTTTCCTTTGTTAGTTGACTCATTGGTTTCTCACTTTTTATAGAGTTACATAGATTCTATAGAGATAGTTATTATTATAAATAATATTTGAATAACCTATATATTAGCGTGTTGGTTTATAGAGTCAAGAAAATAGGAGGAAAGAAAATAATGAACTACAAAAACATCGCCCTTATAGAAACAGTTGCTTTGATTGCTGTCATCGCTGGTTTTGGATGGGAGATTTACACACTCAACAGTACGATTCAGAATCTATCTGCGACAGTGACACTAAGTGGAGCAGGAGCAACATTTCCCGCACCATTGATCCAAAAGTGGACCGAAGAGTTCTATATTTTGACCGACGTACAAGTAAACTATAACCCGATCGGCAGTGGCGGCGGCATACAACAACACACAGCTAAAACTGTCGACTTTGGTGCAACCGACCCTCCAATGACAGACTCAGAATTCGCTGCTGCATCTGGAACCTTGCACATACCAGTCACAATAGGCGGCGTTGTAATCGTGTACAATATACTAGGAATATCAACGGAACTCAACTTTACTGGTCAAGTCATCGCCGACATATTCCGACTTGATTTGACAAGATGGAATGACCCACGTCTTGCAGCACTTAATCCAGGTGTGACATTACCTAACCAACAAATCGTCGTTTGCCACAGATCAGACTCTAGTGGAACGACTGCTGTATTTACTAGCTTCCTTACGGATGAAAATCAAGCATGGAAAGACAACTACGGAGCAAGTAAGGTAATCTCATGGCCTGGAGGAACTCTCGGAGGAAGTGGGAACCCAGGTGTAGCCGCATTAGTGCAACAGAACCAATACTCAATCGGTTATGTAGAACTCACTTACGCACTGCAAAATAACATTCCATACGGAAAAGTGCAGAACGCCGCAGGCAAATTTGTTGAACCCAGTCTGGAAACTCTTGCAACAGCAGCTGCTGTATCATCATTATCTCTGCCTCAAGGAGATCAGAGCTGGGCATCTAATGGAAACTACTTCAACCTACACAGAGTTGCAGATTCAAAGGATGGCTATCCGATAACCTGTTTCTCACATATAATCGTCTACAAAGAGCTAAATGTTATACCCGGAATGACGAAAGAAAAAGCAACAGCACTAGTGAAGTTCTTATGGTATGCAGTTCATGACGGACAGTTCTATGCTTCAGGGCTCTCATACGTTCCACTACCAAAAGAAGTTATAACACACAACGAAGCAACCATTCGAATGATAACCTTTAATGGACAGCAAATAGCTACGTGATCTTAGGAAAGAACAGACAAAATGAAAAATACCAAAAAATCTCCAAATTTTTTTCCAATTCAGAAGATTAGAATAGGTTCTAAAAAGAAAATTACGGGTGACGCATTATTCAGACTATTCATTACTTTAGTGATGTGTAACATTTTTATTATACTCAGTCTCATGATTTACAAGATTATTGATGGGTCCAGATTGTCCATCGAGACATATGGACTAGGATTTTTGTGGGGAACAAAGTGGCAACCGTTTCCGCCTATACCTAATATTCAACCATCTTTTGGAGCTCTTCCTCTGATATGGGGTACATTTGTAACCTCTGCAATAGCCCTCCTTCTGGGAGTTCCCATAAGTCTAGGCATAGGTTTAGCTCTTTCAGAATTCGCCCCAAAACATTTTAATTATGTTGTCTCATTTTTCGTAGAGCTATTAGCAGCAATACCCAGCGTCATATATGGGTTATGGGGAATTTTCATTCTAATTCCATATCTACAGCAAAATGTGTATCCCATTATACAAAAAGCGTTTGGCTTCCTTCCTATTTTTCAAGGACCCATATATGGACCCTCCGTCTTAACAGGCGGGATTATTCTTGCCATAATGATTGTTCCCACGGTCTCAGCTATTTCAAGAGACATTTTTTCCGCTGTTCCCAATAGTCAGCGGGAAGCCATCATTGCTTTAGGCGCTACAAGATGGGAAACTGCGAAAATTGTTATGAGTTATGGGCGTTCCGGCGTGATTGGAGCAATAATTCTTGGTTTGGGAAGAGCTGTGGGCGAAACAATGGCTGTAACAATGGTTATTGGGAACTCCTTTAATATGTTCAGTTCGCTCTTTGAACCCGGCTACACTTTGTCATCCATTATAGCCAACGAGTTTACAGAGGCTAGTTCACCCCCAGTGTACATCTCAGCATTGATTGAGGTGGGTCTCGTACTATTTGTTCTTGCCTTAGTTGTCAACGTCTTAGCTAGATTGATAATTTGGCGCAGTACAAAGATTGAAAGAGGGGCGATCTAGAATGAACAGACACGCTATCAGAAAAATTAAAGACCAAATAATGGTCTCACTCAGTTTCTTAGCGTTAGTAATCGCGCTTATTCCGCTAATTAGCATCCTAACAGAGACCACGTTGAGGGGTGCTTCAGCTATAAACCTTCAATTTGTTACTGAACGAATACCACCTCTTGGTCAACCTGGCGGCGGAGTTGGACCTGCTATCCAAGGCACATTGATTGTGGTAGGCATCGCATCCTTAATTGGAGTTCCAATCGGAGTGTTCTCTGGAATATCTTTAGCGGAATTTCCTAAGAGTAAACTCGCCCTAGCTGCAAGATTTCTAAATGACGTCTTAACTAACATGCCTTCAATCGTCATAGGCATCTTCGGATGGACTTTGATAGTAGTTGTAATAGGGTGGTCAGTAATTGCAGGAGCTGTTGCATTAGCCGTGATGATGATTCCGATAGTTACGAGAACAACAGAAGAGGCCGTGAAACTTGTCCCTGAATCAATAAGAGAAGCTGCAATAGCCTTGGGGGTGCCACGATGGAAGACCACAATAACAGTTGTTTTAAGTAGCGCTAAAAAAGGCATAATTACTGGAATTCTGCTTTCAATTGCAAGAATTTCTGGTGAAACCGCACCGCTCATTCTAACCATACTTGGTAGCAGATTCTGGTTCAATGGCTTAAATGAACCGACAGCAGCCTTACCA
>Ga0209314_10000818_pt1 | contig 14181 bp, 14 predicted proteins | sample I19B2metaG_FD_184146 | JGI IMG/M metagenome (GOLD analysis project Ga0209314, IMG submission 184146) | Lake sediment bacterial and archeal communities from Gulf of Boni, Indonesia to study Microbial Dark Matter (Phase II) - ​I19B2 metaG... | ecosystem: Environmental > Aquatic > Freshwater >...
ATGCTCTACTGAACATCAGTTCGGGTCATCGGAAAACCGCAGAAAGACATAATCATTCCTAATGCCCAGTCTGATGCAAGTTACATACGGGCAGTGATTTAGATGTCTGAGAAGCCCAAGGAGTCCTATGTGTTTCACAGGGCAGAAGCTCCCATCTACGTCAGCCACGGAAAAGGCGTGTACGTCTGGGATAGCAATGGAAGAAGATACCTCGACGGTAGCGGAGGCCCGCTCTGCGTTGGAATCGGCCACGGAGTTGATGAAGTTGTCGAGAAGATGAAAATCCAGGCAGGAAAGATCGCCTTCGCCCACGCAATGCACCTCACATGCGAGCCCGTGGAGAAATTCGCGGAGAAGGTTTCAGACCTCTGTCCTGGCAGCCTCAAGAAGGTCTTTCCATGTTCGGGTGGATCTGAGGCCATGGAGTCGGCTATCAAACTCGCTAGGCAGTATTTCCTCGAGAAGGGAGAACCACGAAGATACAAGATAGTATCAAGGTGGCTCTCCTATCATGGGAACACTTTGGGTGCGCTATCGGCCTCGGGGCACCCGATGCGAAGGGAAAAGTACGTACCGCTTCTCCTAGACTTCCCTCACATAGCCCCTGCGTACTGCTACCGTTGCTGGTTCGGAAAGGAGTACCCTAGCTGCGATCTGGAATGCGCTAGAGATTTAGAGCGCGCCATAAAGACCGCCGGCCCCGAGTACGTCTCAGCGTTCGTCGCTGAGCCGATAGTGGGGTCAACGCTCGGATCTGTACCGGCTCCCAAAGAGTACTTCAAAATCATCAAAGAGATCTGCGACAAGTTCAATATCCTCCTCATTTCAGACGAGGTGCAGACCGGCTTCGGAAGAACAGGGAAGAACTTCGGCATAGAGCACTATGGCGTCGTCCCCGACATGATGATTTGTGCAAAGGGGATCGCGAGCGGCTATGCACCTCTAGGAGCCCTCATCGCATCCACGGAGATCTTCGAGCCATTCAAGAAATCACTCTTCGTGCATGGATTCACCTACGGAGGAAATCCTCTCTCTTGCGCCGTCGGACTCGCGGTTCTAGAGTATCTGATGGACCATAAGCTGATCTCGAGAGTTGGAAACATTGAGAAAACCCTCTTCGAAGGCCTGGAAGAAGCCAAAGACAAGCACAGAATCGTCGGAGATGTACGTGGCAAAGGCCTGATGGCCGGGATAGAGTTCGTCAAAGACAAGAGAACCAAGGAGATCTTCCCGACGAAGATGGGGGTAGGCTCGTCCGTGGTCGAGCAGTGCTTCAAGAACAGTCTTTTGGTGTACTGTGGAGGACCTTCAATCGAAGGCCTGGCCGGAGATCAAATCCAAGTCGCTCCCATGCTGATCTCGACAGAGGATCAGGTGAGGGAGATCACATCGATCGTCGACAAATCCATAGAAGAGGTCGAGAAGCAGATCAAGGCCTAATATCTTGCTAAAGGCGGCTGCAAGCTCCTGTGCTTTGTGCAAAATCGCACTAAAGCTATTCATGGTCAGTGAAGCTGGCTTAGATCTTGAATAGAGAGTTAACAAAGACTCTTAGGAATCTCACCGCAAACAACTTTGATGCAAAGTATGCAGAGACCGCAGAGCAGGCGAAAGAAATCATCTCAAACGCCGTCTCGAAGGACGCCACGGTGGGCATAGGAGACTCAGCGACCATCAAGCAGATCGGCATCATAGAAGAGCTCGAAAAAAGGGGAAACAGAGTATTCAATCCGTTCTCAAAGGAGATGACAACGGACCCAAATCTGATCAGATTCAGAGGGGAAGTCCAGAGGAGAATCTTCTCGTGCGACGCGTTCCTGACCGGCACAAACGCCGTCACAGAGGATGGAAAACTGGTGAATATAGATGCAGTCGGAAACCGCGTCGCGTCGACAATCTTCGGTCCGAGAGAGGTCTTCATCGTCGCTGGCAGAAACAAGATCGTAAATAGTGTTGAGGAGGCGATTAAACGCATAAAGAACGTGATAGCACCATACCATGCCAAGATTAAGCAGTTTGACACGCCATGTGCCGAAACGGGCAGATGCATTGACTGCAACTCATCGAGGCGAATCTGCAACGTCACAACTATAATCGAGAAGAGGCCTTGGCGAACTGACCTCACAGTCGTTCTGGTCAATGAAGACCTAGGGCTCGGCTGGGACGAAGTTTGGCCAACAGAACGCGTCGATCGGATAAAGTCAAGTTACGAGAAGGTCACTTGGGTCTTCGCTCGCTAAAGGATGAGAGACCCCGATTCGTGAACGAGCGCGATTACTCAGAAACGAAACCTTACCCCGGGAAAGTTCTTAGTAGCAGGAAAGCGGAAACCTACAAATCAGAATGATAATGAGCTCTGAAACATATCGATTCAAGATAGGGGCCTTCCAGTGCATAGCCGTGAGCGACGGCACATTCACATATTCTCATCCCTCATCCTTTCTATTCACCAATGCACCAAAAGAGCGCCTAGACCAAAAACTCCGCGAACACAACATCCAACCAGAACAGTGGACAGAGTGGATCAGCTCATACACCTGCGCCGTAATCAACACCGGCAGACACCAAGTACTCGTTGACACAGGCGCTGGAGGACTCGGATCAAACACGGGAAGATTGCTTCAGAACTTGCTAGCAGAGAGGATCACACCTGCAGACATCGACATCGTCATCCTCACCCACGCACACCCAGACCACATCGGAGGGAGCACCGTAGGCGAAGCCAAACCGGCGTTCCCCAGAGCCCGATTCGTAATGCGGAGGAAAGAATGGGACTTCTGGACTTCAATGCTCAACCTGGCCGAGCTGAAGATAGATGAAAGCATCAAGGCACTCATCATCACCGTCGCGCGCCTCAACCTTTCAGCGATTCGAGACCAACTCGACCTCATAGAGCATGAGACAGATATCGTTCCCGGCATTCGTGCCATTGCCGCACCCGGCCACACTCCTGGTCACATGGCTCTGGATATCTCTTCAAAGGGCGAGAGTCTGCTAATACTCTCCGATGCCGTTATCCATCCCATCCACATGGAGTCGTCGGACTGGTATTCTGCTGTCGACCTTATTCCCGAGCAGGCCGTGAACACTAGACGTCGACTTCTCAAGAAGGCTGTCGACAAGAAGTCCAAGGTCCTCGTCTTTCACTTCCCCTTTCCGGCTCTCGGCCATGTCGTCCGTAGTGCCGAGGCGTGGCGATGGCAGCGGATCTGAATCGTCGGCGGGGTCAACGCTCTTGGTATGCCCTGACATCATGTCTGAAAAGCCCAAGCAGAGACGTTAGAGAAATCTGACGCGTTTGCGCTCGAAAGACATACCGTGTCTCTCGAACATAAGGGCAACCTCTTCATACTTGCTGAGCAGTTCGCGCAGTTCTACTAACCGTTTGATGGCTCTTTCAGGAGCTCTGCTGCCCTCAGCCTGTATCCATCTCTCAAGCTGATCGATCCTCTCCCTAAGAAACGTGATGGAGCTGCTCAGCGGTGGCCTTCTCCTCCCACTTTGCCTTGTTATTTCCAACATGAGGCGCTGTATCTTCTCCTTCAGCTCCATGTGGCCCTTGTGTCTGTGGATCGAACGATATGAAACCTCGATACCACGATCAGCCAAGATCGCCTGCATCGTACGACATGAGTAACCCTGCTTGAGCAGCGCCTCAACCCACGAGGTTATGACAGGGTTGAGGGAGCATATCTTACACTGCCTCGTCATCCGATCTCACCTTTAGACCGGGCATACCAATGGCCCGAAACCTGTGTGAGGAATCAAGCATCCCTGATCTCTACACATCTATCCATACTGCTTGCCGTGCTATACCGGGAAGTTTCCAATGCTTTTCGGACCGCCCTTTTGAATGCATTTGAGCTCCATTCGCGAATATAAGCTAGAATCTAGACTCTTTTGTGACGTTAACGTACGACAGCAATTTCTAACCATCATGAACTCTCGTCTGCGAAATGCAGATCGCCATCCCCACTGCATCCGGAGACGAGAGACGAGAACTCACAAGTACGTCACGAGTTTCCGCGAGTTGCTTTTCTAAGCTCTCACGATTCCAGGGGTTCTGATATTCAGGTTTATCCTCTTCCCCTCAACTGCGTAATATATCCTAGATGCTATGTTCACACAGTGGTCGGCGACCCTCTCTAAGTACTTCGACACGAGAACCGCGCTCACAACCTGAAGATGGTCGATCTTTCCTTCTGGAAATCCGAGCAATGGCTGAGAGACGAACTCATGGAAGATGTCATCTACATGCTCCTCCTTCCCAGTGATCTCGTCGCCCAGCCCGTCGAGCTTGCGCGATACATAGGCTTGCATAACCCTCTTCAGCATCTCCCTCGAGAGAGACGCCATCTCCACCAGCCTGCTGTATACTGGCTCGGGGAAAGATGTTTTCAGCTCCTTGACCCTAAGGGCAACGTCGACGCTGTAGTCGCTTATCCTATCCAAATCTGTGACGATTTTGAGCGTAGTCGTAATCACCCGAAGGTCACCGGCGAGCGGCTGCATTCTAGCGAGAAGCTCCACACACAGATTCTCAACAGAGTACTCAACATGATCGACCCCATCGTCCGCATCGATCACATTCTCCGCCAGCTCACGGTCCATTCTCCTGAGAGCTTCCATAGCATTCGCCAGCTGCATATCCGCGATCTGAGCCATCCTGTACGTTGAGGACTTAAGCTTCTCCAACTCTTCGTCGAACGCCTTCACATAGTGCCTATCCGCAGCACTCATACATTCATATCCTCCCAGAGACGCCTAGCCGAACTTCCCAGTAATGTAGGCCTCCGTCCTACTGTCGCTGGGATGATCGAAGAGCTCCGATGTAGGTTTGAACTCCACAAGCTCTCCAAGCAACATGAAACCAGTCCTATCCGAGACTCTTATCGCCTGCTGCATATTATGTGTCACTAGGACTATTGTGACCTCCCTCTTGAGATCCCTGAGGAGATCCTCCACCTTCGCCGTCGAGATCGGATCCAGCGCTGACGCCGGTTCGTCCAGAAGCAAGACTTCCGGATTCGTCGCCAAAGCCCGGGCTATACAGAGCCTCTGCTGCTGCCCACCCGAAAGTGATAAGGCGTTCTCCCTCAGCCTGTCTTTCGTCTCATCCCATAAGTTGGCTCTAACAAGACTCTCTTGGACAACGTCATCCAGCTTCGCACGATCATTCACGCCAAGAATCCTCGGCCCGAACGCTACGTTGTGATAGATCGATGAGGGGAAGGGGTTGGGTTTCTGAAACACCATGCCTATCCTCCTGCGAATCGTGACAGCATCGACATCCGGCGCATAGATGTCCTCACCGTCAAGAAACACCTGCCCACCGACCTTCGCTTCTGGGACAAGCTCCACCATCCTATTCAACGCCTTGATCAACGTGGACTTACCGCAGCCTGAGGGGCCAATGATTGCCGTGATCTCGTTTCGAGGGATTGTGAGTGTTATCCCCTTGAGCACCAGCTTCTCTCCATAGCTGACCCTGAGTTCCTTCACCTCGATCTTCGGGAACATCACCATGCTTTGATCCTCCTGCGCCTAGCCCTTACAAACAAGGCAGTTGCGTTCAAGCCAACTGCAATAAGAATCAACACGAGGGCCGTGCCGTACTGGATCGGCGCGGTCTTCAATGGATTAGCAGACTGGGTAGCCATCACAAATAGATGGAAAGGCAGCGCCATGACTCTGTCAAAGAACGACGAAGGGAGCGATGGAGTGTAGAACGCTGCAGCAGTCAGCATTATGGGCGCAGTCTCTCCGATCACCCTAGACGAAGAGAGGACAATCCCAGTTAATATGCCCGCCAGCGCGTTCGGCACGACCACCCTCCGAACCACTTGAAGCTTCGTCGCTCCAAGAGCGTAGGCGGCTTCCCTGAACTCGTTGGGTACAGTCAACAATGCCTCCCGGCTAGCCGTGATTATTACTGGCAAAGACATACAAGCCAAAGTCAGAGCTCCAGACAGAAGAGACTGCCTGAATCCGAGGAAGTTGACAAAGAGGCCGAGGCCGAAAAGACCGAAGACTATAGAAGGTGTTCCCGCAAGATTCCTGATCGAGACGTCCACAATTCGCGTGAAGCGACTCTGCTTCGTGTATTCCGCAAGATATATGGCCGAGAGAACTCCAATAGGCACAGACGCCACAAGTGATAGCGTAACCAAGTAGACCGAGCCGATAATAGCCGGGAAGATGCCTCCCTCGGTCATGCCCGCCATCGGCGGCTCCGTCAAGAACTTCCAACTGAGAACTCCGGCGCCCTTTGATACAATATCGAAGAGAACTCCCAAAAGACCAGCCAGTGCCACGAAGACCGCGGACCTCAGGCCGAGGACCACCAAGGACTCTCGAAGCCGCTCCTTCATGCCACCCTACCTCTCGTGATTATGTGGTCAGCCAATATGTTCACCGCGCTCGAGATCAGGAAGAGGAGTATGCCCAAGAAGAAGAGCATCTGGTAGTGCAAGGAACCGAAGACCACTTCACCCATTTCGATCGCGATGGCCGCGGTCATCGTCTCCATCGAAGTAAGAAGGCTGAGACTTATCACGGCAGCATTCCCCGTCGCCATGAGGACGGCCATAGTCTCACCTATTGCGCGGCCGAATCCCAAGAGGACTGCCACGGCGATACCCCTCCGTGCATAGGGCAGCACAACTCCACGAAGGACCTGCAGCCTAGTCGACCCCAAGGCATAGGCAGCCTCCTTGAGATCCCTCGGCACTGAGTTCAGCGCATCCTCCGAAATGCTTGCTATTGTCGGCAACACCATCAACGAAAGGACGACGGCTCCGTTCAAAGCGTTCAGCCTTGTTCCCACCCCGAACAGTCCGTGTATCCATCCGCTGACGACGACGAGAGCGAAGAATCCGAATACCACCGAGGGAACGGCTGCCAGCAATTCTACAAGGGGCTTCAGAACCTCTCGCTCAAGTGAACGACTGAACTCAGCTAGGTAGAGGGCGACCGCTAGTCCCAGAGGGGTCGCGAACATGAGGGATGTGAACGTGATAACGGCTGAGCCCACCATGAGCGGTAATACGCCGAATTTAGGGACCTCAGCTGGTGGCTGCCAAATGGTACCGGCGAATATGTCCCAGATGGGGACGTGCAGGAGCGCTGGCAGCCCTTCCCTGAAGAGGAATAGCGTGATGAGCAGTGTAACGAGTATTACTATCACTGAGCAGAGAAAGAAGAGGCTCTTGGCAAGCCGCTCAACGAGAGTCCTGCTGAGCGAAGTTCTTGGAGCAGGTGGTTTCTTGAGCCTCATCGGACAGTCGTCTTCTAGATGATGGCGACGTAGCCCTCGTCAGCTGCGACCTTCTGTCCTTCGGGGCTAAGGATCCAAGCTATGTAGGCTGCCAACTTGCCTTGTGGATAGCCGCTCGTGATAACGAACAGGGGCCTTGAGATGCCATAGTCTCCGCTCTTTATCGTTGCCACCGTCGGTCTTACGGCTGGTGACGAGGCGTCCCTCTTGATTCCCAAGATGATCACGTCAGTTCTCCTTTCAGCGTAGGCTACGCCCACGTAGGCTATGCCACTGGGGTCCTGAGAGACCGCCTGCACCAGGTCCGAGTTGCCTGCCAGCGATTGCATATCCGCTCTGTAATCTTTGTTGCTCATCACGTGTTCCTTGAAGAAGGCGTAGGTACCAGATGTGGACTGTCTGCCATAGACGGTTATCCCTAGATCAGGGCCGCCAACTTGGTTCCAATTCGTGTAGTTCCCGACGTAGATAGCCGCGAGCTGTTGTAAGGTGAGCTCTCTGACAGGATTGCTGGGGTAGACGATTATCGAGACGCCGTCCAGAGCCACGGAAAACGCCACAGGCGTCTTCCCTTTTGCAACCATGGCATCTATTTCGCTCTGTTTCATGGGCCTCGATGCGTCTGCTATGTCCACGCGTCCATCTATGAGGGCCGCGATACCTGTGCCCGAACCTCCACCGGTAACCTGTATGTTCAGTTCCGGTTGCGTCTTCCTGTACTCCTCAGCCCATCGCTGTGCAAGTATCAGCATCGTATCAGATCCCTGCACAACAACGGAGTTATCCTGAAGTGTACCGCTTGCCGCCCTCTGCGCCTCCTGCAGTTGTTGCTGAAGCGCAGCAACCTGCGTTTCGAGAGCTGCTATACGGGCTCTCGAGGTCTCTTCTCCCCCTGCACCCGATGAGAGCGCAACGACGTATCCGAGACCGGCGCCAATAACGAGAGCGGCCAGCGCAACTGCAACCAATTGTGTCTTGCTCGTCATTATTCTTCCTCGAGGCGGACAGACGTGCGCCACATCATAAAAGGATTCTCGACATAGTCCATCCATCCGTCCGACATCTATATAGATATGTAACGCTTCCTAGAGACTTGGTATCGGCCATTTGGGCACAGACAAGGACTGGGCGACAGAGAGCAGAAAGATCCAGTTCACAGGCTCCTCATCCTTCGTCATCACACTACCGAAGAACTGGTGCAAACGTCTTGGACTCACGCCAGGCGACAGACTGTCAGTCACAGAGCAACCAGACGGATCACTCCAAATAAGGGCAGGAACACAGCATGAGCCCGAGCCTAAGATAGCAGAGATCAAGATAGAAGCCCACTCGGATCCTGAGTCTCTCAGACGGATCTTTATATCCAAGTATCTAGCAGGCCACCAAATCTTCAGATTCGGATCATCTCAATCAATACCGATGGAGCTTAGACGCGCAATAACAAGCCAAGCGGCGAGCCTCTTAGGCCTCGAGGTAATAGAGGAGACAGACAAAACGATCGAGGTCCAAGACCTACTCTCACCAGAGGAACTCACAGTCGAAAAGGCGATAAGAAGAGCCCACCTCGTAGCCTCATCAATGTATGAGACAGCCCTCAACGCGCTTGAGACAAAGAACCGCAGAATGGCAGAAGACGTGATTGATAGAGAGCCAAGCGTCGACAGGCTATACTTCCTCATACTAAGACAGCTCGCCTTGGCACTTCAGAATCCGACCATGCTGGGAGACCTCGGCATCAAGGCTGTGGAGACGATGGACTACCAGATGCTCGCAAAATCTATCGAGAGGATAGCTGACCACGCCTTCAGGATTGGCAAGACGATCCTTGAAACCGATCTGGAGGTGGTCGAAGAGGAGACACTTTCGGCCATCGTCCAAGTAGGACGCGAGGCGAACAGAATGAACAGCGACGCCATGAGAGCCTTCTTAGCCAAAGATGTTCAGCTCGCAAACAAGGCCATAGCGACCAGAAAAGCAACGGAGGCGAGGATTGCGCAGCTGAATGAGAAGCTCATTAAGAGACAGGGCGAAGGGTCGGTTAACCTCCGGATCATAACTGATAGCATCGAGAGGATATCAGATTACGGCGCAAATATGGCCGAAATAGCCATAGACAGGAATCGGTAGCCCGGAGCCATATCCATTGTGACAAATCAGCCGATAGCCCAAACGCTGCAGATGTCACTCCGAACCGTTCCCACAAAGCGCTATCCAGCCCTCTGGTCTTCGCGCGGCCCGAGTAACGCGTCAACATCCCATACGTTCCCTCGCAGCCCCTGCGGCTCTGACAGGAAGGAGTCTTCAGCCTCGTACCTAAAGCCAACAATCTCCAAACCGTCAGTCATTGCAACAGAGATGGCCTCTATCGCAGTGGCTCCTGAGAACGGCAGTTTTTGGCAAAGACGCTGAGAGTTCGAGATGCCAGCCCAACGATATATACGGTTCTTTGATCTTCTCGACTGCTTCCTTCCCATCCATGAGACATCATTCGTCTTGATGCTTCAGCGGAGTCGTTCCTAGGTACTTGCGAAGTAGATTGAGGTAGTATCTGTAGTTCTCTAGAGACACGTCGGGCGGAACCGAGTGATCAATGCTTGGTATGTATCCGCCCTGCTCAATCATCTTTGGTAGCACTCTCTCAAGCTCCCTGTTAACCGCGTTCTTGCCCGCGATCAGCGCCCTCTTGTCGATATTGCCTATCAGCAGCAGCCTCTTCCCATAGCGTTGCCTCAGATCCAAGCAGTCCATGCCCGCCTGAACCTCCAAGGGGTACAGACAGTTGACGCCTCCCTCAATGAATAGCGGCACCAGCGGCTCAACCTGCCCGTCGGTATCGACCATAATCACTTCGACCCCATGCCGCCTCAGGAAGCCCGTCACCTTCCGATAACAGGGCAGCATATGTCTTCTGAAGAGAGCTGGCGATATGAAGGGGCCTTTCTTGTATGCCATGTCCTCCCAAATGTTGGCATAGTCAAATCTGACTGCCTTCACAGCTGGCGTAATGACTTCAAGAATGAAGTCTGCCCAAAAATTCATGATCTCAGAAACCAGTTCAGAATCTCTGTGAAAGGCGACCAGCAGGTTTTCAAGGCCCATAAGCAGCCTAGCCTGACCGAAGAAGCCTGGCATTGAGATTCCCACAGGGTGATCCAAGAATCGATAATGCTCGACCAACTCTTCGCTCCAAGAGAGAGGATACCTACGGAGGCCGTCGAGGCGGAATCTCGTCTTCATTCTGTCGAAATCTTCTTTGTTCTTTACTGGACTTTCAAGATACGCTGGAAGGGTGCTCAGGCCTTTCATGATTCGCCGGGTGATCCCCATACCGTCCCGCTCGATTCTGTACCTCTCCGTCTCTTCAAGAGTCTTCACCGGGAATCGAGGAATAGGCCCGAAGTCAAGAGGTATCTGTTCCCTTCCAGGAGCGACCTCGGCAGGAGAGGAGACCCGCAGAACTAGCCTTCCCAAGCTCGGAGTCAGCCCGTCATCAAAGTCGAAGTAGTCTTCAAGTTCCGATCCCCAAGGCAACCCTTCGCCATACCAGCGATTACGAGTCTCAATCCAATAGCCCAGAAACTCACAGAAGGGGAGACGATCGGCCTCTTTGAAACGCATCGCGCTATTGAACCTCTCTCTGACATTCAAATCAGATCACTTGGCTGCGACATGTATCAAGCGACCGACGCTGATAACATCTCTCCCAAGCATATTATCAGGCGAAGAGATTGTCCCCGGGCAGCGGACCCCATCACGAAAAGAGTTTTCACTGTAGTTCGTTCTCAACTATCTCCAGAGAGACGACCTCTATGGATATCTCAAATCTTCCAGTGGTTGACGCGCACTGCCATCCCTTCCTCCCGGAGAAGGAGGAAGGAGAGTTCTACAGGTTCTTCAACCTCTCGGACCTTGAGCTACCATTAGGGCATGTGGAGAATACGCTCCTCTTCAGACGGGTTCTAAAGGAAATGGCGCGCTTTCTGAACTGCAGGGAAGACTACCGCACGATCGCGGCGGCTCGAGAGAGCCGATACAAGCAGAATCCCACACTCTACATACAGACGCTCTTCCAAGAGGCGGGGATACATAGCCTCGTCCTAGACATGGGCTTTCCCTCTGAGGACAACGTAGGATACACGGTTCCCATTGAGACCTTCAGCGAACTGGTCAAGGTTCGAACCGACCGAATTTTCCGCATCGAACCCCTTATCTCGAGGCTCTTCCGAGCATCAGAACCTTTTCAGCCTATGCTAGACACCTACGTGGCGGAGCTGAGAAAAGCCGTCAAAGACGGAGGATACTGTGCATTCAAGTCTGTTATTGCGTACAGGACAGGGTTGGATGTCGAGTTCGTCTCAGTCGAAGAAAGTGCTGCAGCGTATGAACGCCTTAGAGACCGGGGAGTTCTGGCTGTGCCGTTGAAGAAGAAGGACCCGCTAAGCGCGAGGGAAGAGAAGACTGTCAGAGATTTCCTGTTGCGCGCAGCGATAATCGAGGGCATCCGGCTCGGAGTTCCTTTTCAGATTCATACAGGCTTTGGAGACTCGCCGATGGATCTTAGAATTGCCAACCCTCTCCATCTCTACAAGATGATCGTGGATGAAGAGCTGAGAAAGGCAAAGATCGTCCTCGTCCATGCAGGATACCCATTTACCGAAGAGACGGGCTTTCTGGCGAGCGGGTATCCAAACGTCTACGTGGATGTTTCAGAGATGTTTCCACACTCAAGCATTGGGATGCGTGAGAAGCTCCTCCGGCTACTCGAGATGGCTCCGGCAAACAAGATACTCTATGGATCCGACGGATACAGGGCTCCAGAGCTCTTCTGGATCTCTGCAATGTGGGGGAAGAGCAGCGTAGGAGATGTCCTCGCTGAACTGGTCAAGAAGGAGGCCGTCGATGAGGACTACGCCTACAGAATGGCCCACATGATCCTTTCCGAGAACGCTGAGAATCTCTATCGCCTAGGAAAGTAGGCATATTCGAGACGAACTGGCGTCAAATTGGAAATCATTTTGAACTCGCAGAGACCTCTATGCCATTCAGATACGAAGTGAAGTAGCCATGTTGAAAGTCATTTCATCTATGGCGGGAGAGAAAGCCGCCTCGAAGGCGATGGAGATCCTTCTTGAAGGTGGTACGGCTCTGGACGCTGTTGAGGCCGGTACGAGGGTTGTTGAGGATGATCCGGCTGAGCATGGAGTGGGCTATGGCGGCCTTCCAAACTTGCTGGGGATAGTTGAGTTGGACGCCTCAATAATGGACGGAAAGACACTGCGAGCAGGCGCCGTTGCAGGGGTCAGACACCACAAGAACCCGATCTCAATAGCGAGGAAAGTCATGGATACAACGCCACACGCTATGTTGGTGGGCGAAGGTGCGGACCTCTTCGCAGACCTGATGGGATTCGAGAGAACCGAACTTCTCACAGAAGAATCGAAGAAAATGCACAAAGATTGGATATCGCATAGCGGTGAGACTAAATCAGCCGAGCGCGCGGGCGCGCGGGGCTCAGAATTCGACGTCCTAGACAAGGCGATGTTCACTTGGTACAACAAGTACGTGAAAGAGGCAGAGAAACACGGGACAGTCGACGTCATTGCACTCGACAGATGGGGAGATCTAGCTGTGGCTGTCTCAACCAGCGGACTAGACTGGAAAATCCCAGGAAGGGTCGGAGATTCCCCGATTATAGGAGCTGGAAACTACGCGGACAACAGATACGGGGCAGCGGCTTGCACAGGTAGAGGCGAACTCGCCATAAGGGTATGCCTCGCCAAGACCGTAGTCGGATACATGAAAGCAGGGGCAACTGCACAGGAAGCATGCAACCTAGGCATCCGAGAGATACTAGACTTGAAGGACCCGATCGGCGTTCTACTAAGAGTTAACGTGTTGGCAATGGATCCAAAAGGCAATGTCGGCTCAACATGTTCGAAAGGGCCATATACATTCTACTACCAAGACGAGTCCATGCCGAAACCGATGCCAATGCAAAGCCACCAGCTTGGATGAGGAAGCCCATCTCGAATCCAATCGCCCTCGGCCCACTAGTCAGGCAAGATCTTTTCTCCAAGAAGGCATGATACCAGAGGCACCAAAGATCTTCGATACAAGGGTGAGTCAAGATTGAAAGTCATGGTTTTAGGCGCCGGACTCATGGGACCCGTCATAGCGAGGAATCTTGTAGAAAGCAGAGAAGTCACAGCGGTAACGATCGCGGACATGGACAAAGGCAGACTCCACCGAGCCCAAGACTGGATAGCGAGCAAGAAACTCTCAACGAAGGAGCTGAATGTTTCAGACAAGAAAATGGCTGTGAAGGCCTTCAAGGGCTTCGATGTCCTCTGCGTGGCACTGCCACCCCACCTCTCAATACCGACAAACAAAGCAGCCTTGGAGGCTGGAATCAATACTGTAGACCTTTGGTTCGATCCGGGTATGCTCGACTTGGACAAAGCACTCAAGAAAAAGAAGATGTTTCTGATACCCGGATGCGGGGTCGCCCCAGGCCTAACGAACATACTTGCGGGAAACGCCGTAAGCAGGCTCGACACCGTAGACGATATCCATCTCTTGGTAGGCGGTCTACCAGTGAAGCCCGAGCCTCCCTTGGAGTACAAGGTTGTCTTCTCCTTGGAAGGTGTTTGGGAAGAATACACCGTGAAATGCCCGATCTACAGGGATGGTAAGCTGATCGAGGCAGACGCCCTTGATGGTCTTGAAGCTGTCGAGTTCCCAGAGCCCTTCGGAAAAATGGAGGCCTTCTATACCAGTGGACTCGCAACTCTGCTCTACACAATGAGGGGCAAAGTCAAGAATATGGAGGAGAAGACAATCAGATGGCCGGGTCACGCAGAAAAGATCAAACTGCTGAGATTCATGGGATTCCTCAACACAGACCA
>Ga0209314_10000819_pt1 | contig 14151 bp, 11 predicted proteins | sample I19B2metaG_FD_184146 | JGI IMG/M metagenome (GOLD analysis project Ga0209314, IMG submission 184146) | Lake sediment bacterial and archeal communities from Gulf of Boni, Indonesia to study Microbial Dark Matter (Phase II) - ​I19B2 metaG... | ecosystem: Environmental > Aquatic > Freshwater >...
GAGGGGGCGCGACTTGAACTCGGGGTGGAACTGGCAGCCGACAAACCACGGGTGATCGGCGATCTCCACCACCTCCACCAGGTCAACCTCCTTGTAGATGCCGGAAAGCACCAGGCCGTGGGAGGTCAGCACTTCGCGGTAGGCGTTATTGAATTCGAAACGATGGCGATGCCGCTCGGAGATCTCCGCACCGCCGTAAGCCTTCTGGGCGAAACTCCCCTTTGCCAGGGAGCAGGGGTAGGCACCCAGACGCATGGTACCACCCTTCTTCACAACCCCCTTCTGCTCCTCCATCAGATGGATCAACGGGTTCTCGCAGTCGCTGCGGAACTCGGCGGAGTAGGCATCCTTCAGGCCGCAGACGTTGCGGCCGAACTCCACCACCGCCATCTGCATCCCCAGGCAGATGCCGAAGAAGGGGACCCTCTTCGTCCTGGCATACTCGATGGCCGAGATCTTCCCCTCCGTACCCCGCTCGCCGAAGCCGCCCGGGACAAGGATGCCGTCCACGTCTGCGAAGGCGTCGCTTGGACCATCCTGCTCGACCTTCTCCGCATCCACGTACTTGAGGATAACCCGGCAGTCGTTGGCTATGCCGCCGTGGGTGAGGGACTCGGAGAGGGACTTGTAGGAGTCAGCCAGGTCTACGTACTTGCCGACGATGGCGATCCTCACCTCGCCATGGGCCGGGGAGCGAAGCTTGTCCACCACGCTCTGCCAGGGCGAGAGGTCCGGCGACTTGGTCCAGATGTTGAGCTTCTCCACCACCTGGTCATCCAGCCCCTCCCTGTTCAGCGCCTGGGGTACGGCATAGATGTGGTCCGCATCGGGGGAGGTGATGACCGCCTTCTCGTCCACGTTGCAGAAGAGGGCGATCTTCCTCTTCAGCTCCCGCGGCACCTCATGCTCGCAGCGGCAGAGGAGGATGTCCGGCTGGATGCCGATCTGCTGCAGCTCCTTGACCGAATGCTGGGTCGGCTTGGTCTTCAGCTCGCCGGCGGTCTTGATGTAGGGGACCAGGGTGAGGTGGAGGTAGAGGACATTGCCATGACCTCGGTCGGCCTTGAACTGGCGGATCGCCTCCAGGAAGGGGAGGGACTCGATGTCACCGACAGTGCCGCCAACCTCGACGATGGCCACGTCGCTACCCTTGGCGTTTTCCAGAATTTTGCTCTTGATCTCGTCGGTGATGTGGGGGATCACCTGGACGGTCCCCCCCAGGTAGTCGCCGCGCCGCTCCTTCTCGATGACCGAGAAGTAGACCTGGCCGGTGGTGAAATTGCTCTTCCTGGAGAGCCGGGCGCTGGTGTAGCGCTCGTAGTGCCCCAGGTCAAGGTCGGTCTCGGCACCGTCATCGGTGACGAAAACTTCGCCGTGCTGGAAGGGGGACATGGTCCCCGGGTCAACGTTGATGTACGGGTCCAGCTTCTGCATGGTCACCCGCAACCCCCTGGCCTCCAGGAGGGCTCCCAGGGACGCCGAAGCCAGCCCCTTGCCGATTGAGGAAACAACACCGCCTGTCACAAAGATGAACTTGGTTTTCATAGATATAATGCTCCATTAAAAACGTGAAAAGTGAAGCAGGAAAGGCCCGCATTTCCGGACCGCACACCCTTCACTTTCACACTTCACTTCTTTTTTGCTGTTCGTTACTTACTGAGTCTGGCCAGTACCGCGTCCAGATCCCCCGGGGTATCGACGCCGATGGAATCATGGGATGTCTCCACCACCTTGATGCGATAACCGTTCTCCAGGACCCTCAGCTGCTCCAGCTTTTCCGCCATCTCCAGATAGGTGGGGGACATCTGGGCGAACTGGAGGAGGAACTCGCGGCGATATACGTAGAGACCCACATGCTTGTAGCAGAGGAGCCTCCCCGAGACAAAGGCATCGTCCTTCAGGTCGTTCCACTTGTCGCGGAAGTTGGGGAGGGGCGAACGGGAGAAGTAGAGTGCATACCCCTCCCAGTCGGTCACCACCTTGACCACGTTGGGGCTGAGGAAGTCGTGCAGGGTCCTGATCCTCGACTTGAGGGTGGACATGGGGAGTGCCGGGTCGGCCACCAGCGGCTCAATCGCCTCGTTGATCATTGCCGGCTCGATGAGGGGCTCGTCCCCCTGAACATTGACGATGATCTCGGAGTCGAGCCTGGCCGCCACCTCTGCCAGCCGGTCGGTGCCGGTCTCGTGGCTGGTGGCGGTCATCTCCGCCCTGCCGCCGAAGCCGCGCACAGCTGCGGCGATCCGCTCGTCGTCAGTGGCCACGACAACCTCTGATACCAGGGGGGTGCGCATGGTCCGCTCGTAGACATGCTGGATCATCGGCTTGCCCATGATATCGGCCAAAGCCTTCCCCTCAAAACGGGTTGAACCGTACCTGGCAGGAATAATCGCTGTAATTTTCATAGGATATGAGGACCGTCTGGATAATTGTGCAATACCGGCCTACCATCGGAACCGGTATCAGTCCCTCTAATTGCGGCGGGACGTATAACGCTACATCATCTGCACAGGAGTGTCAAGGCAGTATTGGCCCTCGGGAGTGCCTGGCAGAGAAGGCAAAGTTTGCCGTTATTGAAGCAGCCGCCCCCCCTTGTCGCCTGGCCAGGCACCCCCAGGAAACGAAAGCGGCAGTTGGAGCTAAATCCACGTCTCCAACTGCCGAATCACGGTTCATGCTTGCGTCAGCTCCCCGCCTACGACTCTTCCCCGCCCCTCCCCTTCTCGAACCAGCCGTAGACCGAGGGGATGATCAGCAGGGTCAACAGGGTCGAGGTTACCAGCCCACCAACCACTACTGTAGCCAGCGGTTTCTGGATCTCCGAGCCGGCGCCTCCGGAGAGGAGCATGGGGATCAGGCTGAAGATGGCGATGGACGCGGTCATCAGCACCGGGCGGAGACGGTCCGCTGCCCCCTTCCTGATGGACTCCTCCAGTGCCATGCCATCCTCCCGCAGCTGGGCGATGCGCGACACCAGCACCAGGCCGTTCAGCACCGCGACCCCGAAGAGGACCACGAAGCCGACGGATGCCGGCACCGAAAGGTACTGGCCGGAGATGAAGAGCGCGAAGACACCGCCGATCAGGGCGAAGGGGAGGTTGGCGATGACCAGCAGGGCCAGCCGGATCGAGCGGAAGGTTACATACAGCAGCAGCAGGATCATGGCGACTGCCACCGGCCCGATGATCATCAGCTTCTTCATGGCACGCTGCTGGTTCTCGAACTGCCCCCCCCAGGTGAGGTAGTAGCCGGGGGGGAGCTTGACCTGCTCCCTGATCTTCCGCTTCGCCTCGGCGACGAAGCTCCCCATGTCCCTGCCGGTGATGTTCATCTCGATGCCGATCCGCCGCACCCCGTCCTGGCGGCTGATCTGCACCGGCCCCTCCACCATCTTCACCTCCGCCAGCTGCTCCAGGGGGACGTTGACCCCGGTTTTCGTGGTAATGAGCAGATTTTTGATGGCTGCAAGGGAGTTGCGCTTATCTTCCGGCAGCCGCACCGTGATGGGGAAGCTGCGGTTCTCCTCGTAGAGCAGGGACGCCGCCTTGCCGGCCACGGCAATTTCGATCACCTTCTGCACATCGCTGATGTTCAGGCCGTAGCGGGCTATCTTCGTCCGGTCGATGTCCACCGTCAGGTAAGGCTGGCCCGAGACCTTTTCGGCGTTCAGATCCGTCCCCCCCTTGATGGTTGAAAGCACCCTGGCTATCTCCTGGGATTTTTCGCTGAGCACCCCCAGCTCCTCCCCGAACAGCTTGACGATCAGCTGCGCCCGGGTGCCGGCCACCAGCTCGTCGATGCGACACTGTATCGGCTGGCTGAAGCCGACCGTAATCCCGGCTGTCGCCTCAAGGGCCTTGCGCATCTCGTTGGTCAGCTCTTCCTTGGTGATGTCCCGCTGCCATTCACTCCTCGGCTTGAATATCCCCACGTAGCCGGTCTTGTCCGCCCCCCTGGTATCCAGGGCCACGCCGGTCTGGCCGGTCCTCCCCACTATCGTCTCCAGCTCCGGGAACTCCATCAGCCTGGCGGCGGCCCGCCCGTTCACCTCCAGGGCCTTTTCCAGTGAGACCCCGGGTAGCATGGAGGTATCCATGTCGAAGGCCCCCTCGTCCATGATCGGCATGAACTCCGTCCCCAGGCGTGGCGCCAGGACGAGGGAGATCGCCAGCAGCGCTGCGGCGCTCCCCAGCACCATCCGCCTCCTGCCCATTGCATAGTCGAGCATCGGCCGGTAGAGCCGGTGGGCATGCCCCATGAGGAAGCTCTCCTTCTCCGGATGGGGCTTGAGGAAGAGGGTGCAGAGGACCGGGATGATGAAGATGGAGAGCAACAGGGACGCCAGCAGGGCAATGGCCACGGTGATGGCCAGGGGGCCGAACATCTTCCCCTCGATCCCCTCCAGGGCCAGGATCGGGATGAAGGTGATGGCGATGATCAGTTCGCCGAAGATGCTCGGCTTGCGCACCTCCATCACCGCCTTCAGCACCGTGCCGACAGAGGGGTGGTCCCCCCCCTCCTCGCTAAGGTGGCGCTGGACGTTCTCCACCTGGATGATGGTGGTGTCGATGATCATGCCGATGGATATGGCCAGCCCCCCCAGGGACATGAGGTTGGCGGTGATGCCGGAGAGCTTCATGACGATGAAGGTTGCCAGGAGGGAGAGCGGCAGGGCGATGAGGACGACGATGCTCCCCCGGATGCTGTTCAGCAGCAGGTAGAGGATGATCAGCACCAGGATGGAGCCCTCGATGAGCGCCATGTTGACCGTCCCCACGCTGGCCTTGACGATGTCGCTCCGGTCGTAATAGGGGACGACCTTGACCCCGTCAGGGAGGATGTTATTTTCGTTTATCTCCCTTACCTTCGCCGCCACCCTGCGGACCACGTCGCGGCTGTTCTCCCCCCGCAGCATCATGACGATGCCGCCGACACACTCCTCCTTGCCGTTCTTCAGGGCGGCCCCCATGCGGACCCCCTCGCCGACCTTAACCACGGCCACATCGCGCAGATAGGTGGGGGTGCCGCCCACCGACTTGAGGACGATGCTGCCGATATCCTCCACCCCCCTGATCAGCCCGACCCCGCGGACGATGTACTGGTCACTCCCCCGCTCCAGCAGGTTCCCCCCCACGTTCTCGTTGTTGCTGGCGACGGCGCCGTAGACGTCATCCACGGCGATGCCGTACTTGACCAGCTTCTCCGGGGAGACCAGCACCTGGTACTGCTTGAAGTAGCCGCCGTAGGAGTTGATCTCGTTGACTCCGGCAACGCTTTTGAGCTGGGGGGTGACGATCCACTCCTGGATGGTGCGCAGGTTGGTCAGGTAGGCGCGCTTGGCTTGCGGCTCATCCGGCATCTTCCCTTCCAGGTTGTACTGGTAGATCTCCCCCATGGCCGTCGCCATGGGGCCCATGGAGACCTCGACCCCCTTCGGCACCTTATCCCTCGCCTCGGCCAGCCGCTCGAACACCTGCTGCCGGGCGAAGTAGATGTCCACGTCATCCTTGAAGACGATGGTGACGATGGAGAGTCCGAACTTGGTTACCGAGCGCATCTGCTCGATCCCGGGGAGGCCGCGCATGGCCATCTCGATGGGGTAGGTGACCCCCCTCTCTATTTCGATTGCCGACAGGCCGTCGGCATGGCTGACCACCTCCACCTGGTTGTTGCTCACATCGGGGAAGGCGTCAATGGGGAGCTTCCCATAGGAATAGAGGCCGAAGGTGATGATCAGCAGCGCCAGGAAGATGACCATCCCCTTCTGCCGCAGGGTAAAAGCTATTAATTTTTCCAGCATGATAGAGATATCTCCCGATTAACCCCTCCAAATCTCCCCTTGTCAGGGGAGGCTAAGACTTCCCCCCTGACAAGGGGGGAGAGAGGGGGGTTGAAGTCAGATTACTGTTTCAATGCCCGTGCTCGTCCTTCATCTCCCCCTTCTTCAGTTCCGACTTGAGGATGAAGGCACCCTTGACGGCATAGGGATCCCCCTCCTTCAGGCCTGAGACGACCTCCACCATGCCATTGGCTGACCGACCGGTCTGCACCGGGCGGGGGGCGAACTCATCCTTCTCCTCCAGCACGAAGAGCACCCGCTTGCCGTCCAGCTCCTGCAGGGCCTCCTCGGCGACGGCCAGCACCGGCGGCGCGTCGGCGGCCAGTGCCAGCTCAACCGTGGCAAACATCTCCGGCTTCAGTTTCCGGCCGCTGTTCGGCACCTCGATGCGGGCCTTGACCGTGCGGCTCCCCTGGTCCACCAGGTCGGCGATGTAGGTGATGCGCCCTTTAAGCCTGAGGTCGGGGAAAGCTCCCACTGTTACGGCGGCGGCCTGTCCGCGATGGATCCTGGCCAGGTCCTTTTCGTTGATGTCCACCATCACCCAGACGGAGGAGAGGTCGGCGATGGTATAGAGGCTCTTGGAGGGGTCTGCCAGCTCGCCGACGATGGCGTGCTTTTCGGTGATGATGCCGCTGATGGGGGAGCGGACCGGCAGGAGCGTCCTCCTGTGGCCATCACCCTTGAGCTCCGATGAATTGACGCCGTAGAGAGCAAGCCGCTCCTCGTCGGTGTGCAGTTCGGTCTGGGCGGTCTTGAAGTCGGTCTCGGCCTGGAGGATATCCTTCCTGGCCGCGATCTTCTTCTCCACCAGGGCCTTGACCCGCTCCATGCTGGCCTGGGCCAGGGCCAGCTTGGTCTGCGACTGGCGGTAACGGCCGAGGGCCTCCCCCAGCTCGACGCTGTCAAGGGTTGCCAGCACCTGCCCGGCGGCGACCCCGTCCCCCAGGGAGGATTTGACGGTCACGATCTTGCCGGGGATGCGGGGGGAGACATGGGCGATCCTGTCGGCGTTGGCCTCCACCTTGCCGGTGGCGCTGATGATACCGGCGATCCGCTCCCTTTTCGCCGGGCCGACCACTACGCCGTTCTGCCGCTGGAGTTCGGGCGACATCCTGACCCTCCCCTCTTCGCCATGCTCGTCATGCCCCTCATGGTGATCCTTCTCAGCCTTATGCCCGTCGTGGCCGCCACCCTTCTCCTCCTTATGGCCTGCCTCCCCTGCGCCCCCCCCGGTCCGGGTAGCGCGCAGGTAGAGTCCGCCGCCGATTACCACTGCCAGGAGCAGTGCGATGATTATTCCCCTGTTCTTCACTTCCCACCTCCGCTAAGTTCTGCTGCGATTGCCGATTCCAGCTTCACCAGTGCTACCTGCCGTCCATGGAGGGCAGACAGGTAGCCGTCGCTGACCTCGAAGAACTTCTTCTGTTCCTGGATGGCAGCCAGGCGATCCTTCGCCACCTCCAGCAGCTGGCGGTTGAGGGCAATGGAGCGGTCGGCAAGGGCCAGCCGCTCCCCGGCGAGGAGCGCATCGTAGAATGCGCTCTTGACCTCTTCACGGAGCAGCCGCTCCCGGTCGGCCAGCTGCCAGGCGTATATTTCCAGCTCCCGCTCGGCTACGGACAATCTCTTCTCCCGCCTCCCAGCCAGGGAAAACTCCTGGGAGAGGCCGATGGCAAGGCTGTTTTCATGCCGGCTGCCGGTCAGGGCGCCGCTGCCGGCCTCCAGGTCGAGGGTCGGATTCGGCAGCAGCCCTGCCCTTACCCTGCCGGCCTCACGGACCCCCTTCTCCCCTCGCAGCGCCTTCAGGTCGCCGTTCTGCCCGAGGGCTTGCGCAACGACACGGGGGAGTGACAACGGCTGCTCTTCTCCCCTTGCCTGCTCGGCTGCAAACAGGGCAATGATTCCCGACACGAGCAGCATGGCTCCCCGTGCGAATACAGTTGTTCCCAAAGGAATAACCTCCTTATTCGATTGTATTTTCTTGATGCAGGATGATCATGGACGCACTGCGGCAGTGGGGAGGGAGTCGTCCCGGAGCGGGACGCACTGCTCCCTGCGCAGGCTTCAGGCCAGGTTCTGGGGGGGGACGAACTTGGAGAGGAATACTTCCGGAATGGCTTTGGATGATTCGCTGAATGACAGCTGGGAAACCAGCTGGTTGCAGACCAGCTGGAACGGGGATGCCTTGAGCGGTGCATGGCAGTCGCAGTAACAGGCTGAGTCGCACTGGCCTGGGGCGGCATGGTCATCCGCCGGGCAGGAAGGGCAATGGCCGGCATCAGAGGCAACCGCTGCCGCGCAACTCTCGCTGGCCTGCGCCCATGATGCCTCTGCGCTCCCATGGGCACCGTTGCAGTTGCCGAACATGGAGATGGAGAGCATCACGCAGATCATCAGCAACGCTATGCAATTATTCAAACTAAGATTGACCATGCCGTCATCCTGAAGCCGCTGTATGGACGAAAGCATATTCTTTAAGCGGAAAAGATGTCAATCCGTTTTTGCGCCGCCTGGCTGCCGGCCCCTTGGCAGCCAGGCGGCTTTTCTCATTCTCTCCCTGAAACAGACCGGGGCGTCATCCCCCCCAAGGCTAGAAGCGCAGGGTAACCCCGGCAAGCCATGTCATGTCCGCCTCGGGGCCGTTCAGCCCTCTCTTCACCCCGAAGTCCAGGTCCAGGTCCTCCCTGAGCGAATAGATGGCTCCGCCGAGGATGTAGGCGGGGGAGGTATGGGATCCCCGGTAGCCGTTGCTCTCCACCCCCAGATCGGCAACCAGCTGGAGGCTCTTGCTCACCTGGCCGGCGGCTGCCACGGATGCATTCCAGATGTCGCTCCGGTTGATCTTCTTGTCCGCATCCAGCCTGAACTCGTTGCGGGTGTAAGCGCCGTTGACATGCAGGGCAAATGGCTCGAACTGGCGGGTGAGGATAAGGCCGATCCCGTAGGAGACCTTGCCGTTGCCGAGCCCGCGGTTTTCATCCCCCGTGGGGAGGGTGATCACCGGCTTCACCGCCAGGCTCAGCCCCTCCCGGTCAAAAAACCTCCACTTGAGCTGCAGGGAGAGGTCACCGATGCCGTTCTCCTCGGACGTCACTGCACCGTCCTCCCTGACCCGGCTCCAGACCCAGGGGGAGGCGACAACGATATCAACGCTGTCGCCGATGCCGGCCGACAGCGACGCGGCCGCCTCGGCCCCGTCTTCACGGGTAGAGACGCCGCCAAGGTTCTCCTTGTCGCGGCTCAGGGCGGCGTTGATCTCCAGTGAATACTTGCCCATCCCCTGGGTACCGGCATCGTCGGTTATCAGCGGGTGGGCTGCCAGCGCCGTACCGGCAAACGCCAGGAGCAGCATGAGGGAAAGAGTCGTGCGTGCAAACATGCATGGGCCTCCGGAAAATGTGATTAAACTTACTTATCGACAGCAACGGGGGAAACTTTATTCCCCTCCGCCAACCGAGCTGCCGGCATCGGGTCAGTACCTGACCTTTATGCCATCAAGCTCTTCCCTGCTGATCTCGTTCCACCGCTTCAGCGACCAGCTCCCCACCCAACCCTTGAACAGTGCCAGGTTCTTCTGCCGCTCCTCCTCGCTGCTCCCCAGGTGGCGGTACATGTTCCCCGGCTTGCCATCCTTGCCGTTTTTCCCGTCGTCCAGGCGGCGCATCAGCGCTCCGGTGTCGGGCCAGGCGGTGTAGAAGATCAGGTGGCTGTAGCTGTCCATCCTCATCCCCTGCCCCTTTGCCAGCCACTTATCCTTCTCCTTCTTGAAGGCGTGGTACTCGGGGGCTGCTTCCGCTCCGTGGCAGGCGGAGCACTTTGCCGCCACCAGAGGGGCGATATGTCCGCTGTAGGTGATCTCCTCCCCGGCGACAATGGCAACGGATCCCAGGACGAGTGCTGCAACAATTGAGGTAGTTCTGATGTTCATGACGGTATCTCCTTTTCGTGTCCGCGGCATGGCGCAGATTATGACATTCACTTTCAATGGACTCTCAAAAGAAAGGGGCTGCCGCACCGGGTGCGGAAAGCCCCCATGACCCTACTTCCTGACGAAGATCTCCTTGGCCATGGCCGTGTCGATGGCGAACTCGGAGAAGCCGACGCGGAAGATGTATGAGGGGAAGGACTGGGTGAGGTTGATCCGGTTCCCCGGCAGCACCCCCATGGCCATCAGCTTCTGCATCTTCTTGCTGTCCTCGGTCTGGATATAGGCGATCTCCCCCTCTTCCCCGGCCCTCAGTTCGGTCAGGGGAACAACCCCCAGGTCGCCGCTCCGCCTCGCCTCCTCGCAGCACTCCCCGGGCGGGATCCTCTTGCCGTGGGGGCAGGTGGTGGGGTGGTTTAGCATGGTGCAGACCTTGGTATCCACCCCCTCGTTGAGGAGGTGCTCGAACTGGCAGGCCTTGATCTCGGCGCTGTCGCCGCGGATATTGAGCACGTCCATCATCAGACGCTCCGCCAGGCGGTGGCGGCGGATGGTCTTCTCCCCCTCAACCCTCCCCTCCGGGCGGAAATGGATTCTCTCCCCCTTAAGTTCGACGAAGGCGTGGCCGATCAGCTCCTTAAGAGCCTCATCGTCGACCATCACCCCCACATCCTCCAGGTCGACGAACCCCTTCCCCTCCTCCTCGATGGCGATCCACATGGACTCCAGGATCTCTTCCGCCTTGTCGCTCAGCTTCATCTCTTCTCTCCTTTATGGAAAATTCGTTTCAGTTTTTTGATGACCGCCGCCTCGGGCGGGTTCTTGTAGTTGCAGCGGGGGCAGTGCACCGCGTGGCAGCCGCCGGGGCAGCCGCCGCACCCCCTCTTCCCTTCGCTCTCGTCGAATTCGTAGCCGCAGAATCCGCAGATCATGGTAACCCCTCCAAACCTCCCCTTGTCAGGGGAGGCTTAACCCCAGAAGCGTCCCCCCTGGCAAGTGGGGATTGGCCCCCCTACAGTATACCCGTAACCAGGAGGAACTGGTTGAGGAGCCAGCCGCTGGCGAAGGCCAGGAGGCTGACGAACAGGCCGATCATGATGGCCACCCTCCACCCCCGCTCCTTCTTCATCACCAGGAACTGGGCGACGCAGGGGATGAACAGGGTCAGGGTAACGGCGGCCACCGTCAGCTGCCGGGGGTCGAGGAGCCCGTTGGTCTGCAGGTCGTAGAGGCCGGCGGCGCCGTAGTCCCGGCGGAAGAAGCCGAAGATGAAGGCCACGGCCACCTCCTTGGGGAGGCCGATGGCCGCCATGGCCGGGCTCATGGTCTCCACGGCAGTCTCGAAGAAATTGGTCAGCTTGCCGATCCAGAGGAGCACCGATGCCAGGATGAAGAGGGGGAGGATCTCCATGAAGTACCACTGCATCCGGGTGTATGTCTTGGTGAAGACGTTGGAGAGCTGGGGGAGCCGCATGGGGGGGAGCTCCATGTAGAACATGGGGGTCTCCCCCGGCACCAGCCGGGCGGCGGCGAAGCCGACCACCAGGAAGATGAGGAGCAGGCAGAGGCTCCAGACCAGCAGCGCCCCGGGGGCCCTGGAGAGGAGCGACAGGATCACCCCCAGCTGGGCCGAGCAGGGGATGGCCAGGGCCAGGAGCAGGGTCGCCAGGACCCGCTCCCGCACCGTCTCCAGGGTGCGGGTGACCATGGTGGCCATGGTGTCGCAGCCGAAGCCCAGCACCATGGGGATCACCGCCCGGCCGGTAAGGCCGATCTTCTTGAAGATCCGGTCCACCAGCAGGGCGAGGCGGGGGAAGTAGCCGCTATCCTCGAGGATGGAGAAGAAGAGGAAGAAGGTGGCGACGATGGGGAGGATGATCCCCACGGCGTAGCGCAGCCCCAGGGTGAGGACCCCGTACTCGCCGACGAACAGCTCCTGGATGGCGACCCAGGGGACGACCCCCTTGACGACGCCGCTGATCCAGGGGTTGAACATCTCCTCGAACAGCTTCCCTTCGAGGAAATCCACCAGGGTGCCGGCGCCGAAGTCGCCGACGAACTTGTAGAGGCCGAAGTAGAGGACCACCAGCAGCAAGGGGACGCCGGTAGCGGGGCGTACAGCCAGGCGGGAGAGCCTCTCGCTTGCGGTCACCACCCGCTTGTCCGGCAGGTTGAAGACCCCATCCAGGAGCCCCTTGACGATCCCCTTCCGCTCCATGGAGAGGTCCAGGTGGAACGACTCCCGCCGTTCGAAGCTCTTCTCCTTCACCCTCTCCCTGATCTGCGGGAACCCCTCCCCCTCCCTCTGCTCCACCAGGGCGGTCACCTCCTCGTCCCGCTGCAGAAGGAGCAGGGCCAGGGATTTTTTGGCGAGGGGGTACTCCCCCCTGATGAGGGAGGCGACACTGTCGATATCCGCCTCCAGCCGCCTGCTGTAGCCGAAGACTGCGTGGCTCCCCTTCCTGTAGGAGGCAATGGCCCGGCGGATCTCATCAAGTCCACGCTTCTTGGCGGTGGCGGCGCCGATCACCGGAATCCCCAGCTTCTCCCGGAGGAGCTCAAGGTCGATGGATAGCCCCATCCGCTCCGCCTCGTCCATGATGTTCACCACCAGGATAACCGGGAGCTGGGCATCGATCAGCTGCAGGGTCATGGTCAGCATCCGCTCCAGGTTGCGGGCGTCGAGGACGTGCAGCACCACGTCCGGCGATTCATTGAGGAGGATCTCCCTGGCGACCCGCTCCTCCTCGGTGATGGGGAGGAGGGAGTACATCCCCGGGGTGTCGATGATCTCGTACTCTCCGCCGTCGATGGTGGCCGAGCCGCGGGAGACCTCCACCGAGGTGCCCGGGTAGTTGGAGACGGTCACATAGGCGCCGGTCAGGGCGTTGAAGAGCACGCTCTTCCCCACGTTGGGATTCCCCACCAGGGCGACCTTCCTGGCTGCGCCCGTTGAACCGTTTGCCGAGGAGTGACAGGAGTTTTTCTTCTTGAAGACATCCATGATGCGCTACGTCCTTTTGTTGTAATTGATAATCATTTTCAGGCCTACTGCAAAAATTTTTTCTACTTACGGCATTTGGCGCAGAGGCCGTAAAGCTCCAGCTTGTGGTTCTTGATGAGGAATCCGTAGCCGGCGGCAATCTCGTCCTGCAGCTTCTCGATCGCCTCGTTCTCGAACTCGACAATGGCGCCGCAGCGGGTGCAGACCAGGTGGTCGTGGTGCTCCCCTTCCGCCTGGTGCTCGTAGCGGGTCTGGCCGTCGCCGAAGTGGATCTCCCTGGCGATCCCCGACTCGGCGAATAACTTCAGGGTGCGGTAGACCGTGGCGTAGCCGATCCCCGGGTGCTTCTCACGCAGCTGCAGGTAGAGCTCCTCGATGCTCAGGTGGCGGTCGGTGGAGAGAAAGGAGTCGAGGATTATGTCCCGCTGCCGGGTGCTCTTCAGCCCCCTGGCCGCGGCATACTCCTGGAAGATCTTTTTCTTTTCCTGCTTCATGGCCACCGCCGCTAGTTGAAAGTGACTTTCAATATACCCATGAGAACTCGGTGTGTCAACGGTTATTTTCATCCCTGGGCGAAACCCCGGTGTCATCCGGAATCAGTCCAGATCCAGCGGGCTGCGCGCCTCCTTGATGGTGCGCACCGGCACGCAGTGGGTGTAGATCATGGTGGTCTTCAGGCTTGAGTGACCCAGTTTGGTCTGGATGGTGCGGATGTCGTAGCCGGCCTGGAGCAGGTGGGTGGCGAAGGAGTGGCGGAAGGTGTGGGCGGTCAGCCGCAGGCCGCAGCCGAACAATAGCTTCACGATCAGCCTGTATGGATGGTAGAGGTGGGCAAGGATGCTGTCGATCTCCTCCCGCGACAGCACCACCGGAATGTAGAGGGACTTCTTCGCCCGCGGCACGTCACGAAGTTCGCCGAAATCCCGCTTCAGGGCATGGCGGAAGAGGAAAAGCAGGGAGTTGAACGCCTGGTTCTGGGTGGATGCCGCCACCTGGCACTTCACCGCCAGGAAGGTCAGGTAATCCTTCACATCCTCGGTGTTCAGTTCAGATGGGGGCTTGTCCTTCAGATAGCGCTGAAAACTTCGCGACCATTTGGCGTACGTCTGCAACGTTTTCCGGGAATAATGCCTCACCTTGATCTCAGCAGCAAGTTTCTCCATGACCTCGTCCCACTCCGGGGAGTCGGATTTTTCCTGATAACCTGCCACGGAATATTGTGATGATTTTAGCCGAAAAGACAGGTGGGGATTCGGTAAGGAAAGCGCAGGTAGCGATTGAACTTGCACCGGGGCTAATGGCTCGTTTGCAGTCTCGGGTAAAATCTCTTTTTCAACGGCACGAGGCCTGGCATCTTGCGACAAGAACTCGAAGTATATG
>Ga0209314_10000820_pt1 | contig 14149 bp, 12 predicted proteins | sample I19B2metaG_FD_184146 | JGI IMG/M metagenome (GOLD analysis project Ga0209314, IMG submission 184146) | Lake sediment bacterial and archeal communities from Gulf of Boni, Indonesia to study Microbial Dark Matter (Phase II) - ​I19B2 metaG... | ecosystem: Environmental > Aquatic > Freshwater >...
GCGTAAACATGGAATACGCCTACTGCCACACCGCCAGCCTACCCGTAGGATTGAACATGCAGTGTTGGGCAGCAAGACGAGCGACTGCACGCATTCATAGAAACGGAACCGTGAAGATAATGAGCTAAGGAGAAACTGAAATGGCCACGTTTAGGTTCAAGACACCAATCAGCGAGGCCGATGCTAGGAAGCCGGACATAGGAGACATGGTGTACGTCAGCGGAATCATGATCACTGCTAGAGATCAAGCCCATAAGAGGGCACTTGAATACGTTAGATCAGGGAAAACGATTCCAGTCAACTTCGAGGGAGGCGTCATATTCCACAGCGGGCCGATAGCTGTGAAGGAGAAAGAACAGTGGAAGATAGTAGCAGCCGGGCCAACGACAAGCACCAGAATGGAACCATACGAAGCAGAATTCATCGAGAAGCTGAAGCCTCGGATCATTGTCGGAAAAGCTGGCATGGGCGCCAAAACCGCTGAGGCGGCTGAGAGATTTGGCGCGATATATTGCGACTTTACAGGTGGAGCAGCCGTTCTAGCCTCGCAGAGAATAAAGGCGGTGAAAGGTGTGGAATGGTACGACCTAGGTATGCCTGAGGCATTGTGGATTCTAGAGGTTGAGGAATTCGGCCCAACAACCGTCACAATTGATTCACGCGGAAAGAATCTCCATGACATGGTTCAAGACTCAGCACAGAAGAAACGAGCAGAAATTCTAAGAACTCTGGGAGTCTGAGAATAGCCATACCTTTTTCCATTGCTCTACGAGTATGTGCGTTGTGGAATCGATATGGGATATGCTGGCACGTCGATAACCCCTGAAGACGCTGAGGAGATCATAAACGAAGTTAGTCGTGCATATGCCAAGGTTCCGATGATGTTTCGGTCGTTTCTTCCTTCGCTGCCTGAGCTGTTGCGGAAGATTCCAGATTGTGCTAGAAAGTACACCCTAGGTGATCTCATAAAGCTCCTTGAATCTGCTCACGAAGAGGGAAGAATCTAGCGGCTACACCTCTTCTCGAGGTTCTAAGGAAGAGGTAAAGGGATGAATCCCTGCTTCATTAAGAGCAAGTCGATTTGTCTATCGAGCCACGGGCCGCACAATTGGCAAAGTTAACAGCGCGTGCGGAACAATAAGCACATCCAATTCTGAGTCCAACTTCCCTTTGACGATTTCAAAGGCTTCCTTCATGTCAGCCGCAGGAGTCATCTTCGCGTCTACAACAATCTTCGGATCTTTGCAGCCTACAACGATTACGTCGTTCTGCTCCAACACTTTGGCCATGACAAAAGCTCGCTGAGCGCCGGCCGGATATCCTGTGCGGCGTAGATCAGCTAACAAAGACGGGATGTCCTTGGCGTTTTTCATTTTTTCAATGTACCGCTGTTCTCCGACGCCTTTGCCGGCTCCCTCTTCGCACTGAGCCGGTAGAATGAAGACCCCGCCAGGTTTCACGACTGATGTTGGAGCAAAGAACAGATAGCTAGCTGCTCTGCTTGCCTGATATAGATTTACATCTTTGGGAAAACCGGCACCGCAGACAGCAACATCGTACTGTTGAGGGACTGGCACCTCGTAGACACTCCTGGCGAATGCCACCAGTTCTGAGAAGGTTGCTGTTGGCTCCCCGGCACGAACAGCCAGCACTCGCTTCTCATCGTCCATAACAACATTGATGATGAAGCGCAATCCAGCTCGGCGGCCCGCCTCGGCAACTGCCTCTTGGAAGAGGTTGCCTTCGATTCGTCCCAATCTTGTGCTAGGGTGATCTATCATTCTTGGACCATGGGTGTAGGCGATCGTTGCCTCCCCTGCAGCACCTACAGCCAATGTCTTGGCTCCGCCAGAGTACCCTGCGTACTGATGGGGCTCAACTATTCCTGTAGCCACAAGCATGTCGGCTTCAAAGGCGATCTTGTTGACAGACAGAGGAATTCCGCTCTTGGTTGTTCCTAGATCAACAAGTGCCTCCGGGTTCTGTGGCTCATGGTCCACAACGCGGTAACGATTCACCACCGTCTTCCCTAGTTTTGCGACCTTCTCCTCCAAGGTGCTGGGCCGGTGCATTCCAACGCCGCACAGTAGCGTAATGTCTTCATCGCGGACTCCAGCCTGCTCCAATTCGGCCAGGATGGGGGGTACAAGTTGGTGATCTGGAGTTGCACGAGTAATGTCCGTGAAAACGATGCAGACTTTGTCGCGTCCCTTGACCAATGATCGCATTAGCGGTGAGTTGACAGGTCTTTCTAGCGCTGCCCTTATCGCGGCTGGTACGTCTTTGATTGGCGGCCTTGATCTAGACACAGCGATCGTGCCCTTCATACCTTGAGGTAGTTCAAACTCGATCTCACTTCTTCCATAGGGAACGCGATACAAGGCCACTTTTCAGTCCCTCATCAACCAGACTGGATCCAAGAAGCAAGAATCAATGTGCGGAGTTTCCTTGGAAGTCGTACTTGACATTCAGCTCTCGTGCAATCGCTTTCAAATCAGCTTCGACCTTTGCATCTAGGGGAATACCCTCTTTGGCTCGGCGTGAGCTGCAACGGTATCTTCCATAACCGCATCAGCTGATGATCAATCATCTCGCAAGATTGATTATAGTCAATGCTTAAAGTATTCAGCAGAAACGACATTCCCACGGTTTAGAATCCAATTCGGATCGATTGCGCTCTTTATCGTGGCAATGGATTCCAAGCCTCGTATCCCGTACATGAGTTCCAGATATGGCTTCTCAATGCCGTCATCAACGTATGTCTTCTTTCCAACGCCGTGTTCCGCTGTAATGGTTCCTCCAAGTTCTACCGCCTTCCTTGCCAAACGATAAGAAGCTCTTTTCATCTGATCCAATTCAACGGTGGATCTCGGGAGGAAGTTAAAGTGCAAATGGAAATCTCCTATGTGGCCGAATATTGCGTACGCGACTTCGGTCTTGGAAGACTCGCGCACAATGTCAATTCTATCAGCCAATGATTCATAGTCTTGTTCTGACGGCTGAGCCTCAACATCTGGAGAGGTCCCACCTTCAGGCGAATGGATCCCCACGCGATCTTCAGCGAGCCTCACCTTTTCAGGAAGAGTCAAACTTTGAAAAATCTTACTGTCGTACTGCAAACCAAGATCAACCAGTACTCTCCAAACCTGAACCTCCAGTCCAATTTCCACGTGAAAGCGCATCATTTCATTGAACCTCTCACCCGGCACTGCTATGTCCGTAGCCACTTTGTGCGTGCCTTTCGACCGGACATAGTCGTTGATACCTTCAGGCAGCGAGTGTCTAATTTCTGTCAATTTCTCTTTGTCGCGCTGATCTATTGGAAGCCAGCTATTGGCCACGTGATGATGCTCGAACAAGGCGTTCCATTGCGAGAGGCAATCATAGAATCTCTCTTCCGTGATTGCTTGTTCAAACAGAATTGCTGCCTTGGCTTTCGAAGGGATATCTGGATGTTTGGCTCGTTGAATCTCCAGCGAACAACGGTCGAAGTACTCCAAGGACAACGGGGCGACAAGATCAAATTCTTCCTTTTTCTTGTCTCTTGATTTGGCGATTCGGCGGGCCTCGTCACAGAAACGCATAGCGTCATTGGTTGTGAGAAAATACGCGAGACAGTCAAAGATCCTCTCTGGCCGATCAGTTAGCGACACCTCTATTTCTGTGAACACACCTAGCGTACCTTCGCATCCTATGAATAGGTCTATCAGATCCATATGTCTCTTGGCGAAATATCCAGCTGCGTTCTTCACGTTCGGCATCTCGTAGAACGGTGCTTGTAATCGTATCTTTTCTCCTGAGCACAGCACTACCTCGAACTCATTTCGGTCATTTGAAAATACGTCGCCTCGTCTAATGTCGAGCAGATCGCCATTGGGTAACACAACGCGGACTCTCCTGATCCAATTTCGAGTCGGCCCATAGTGGAACGTCTTCGCTCCTGAGGCATCGGTTGCGACTGTCCCTCCGAGAAACGCAGTTTTCTCAGTCGGGTCAACTGGATAGAACAGCCCGTTTCTTTCAACTACTTTCTGGAGGTTCTCTATTGAGATCGCAGGTGGCACGATTGCGTAGTGTTCGTTCTTGGCTATGTAGAGTTCATACTCGACACCAGCAATCGGATCCTTGAAGAGAGTCGGAGACATCGAATCGCGTTTTGGAACCTTCGTCAAACGTTCGGTTGAAAGCACAATGCCACCAAAGGGAACACGAGAACCGGTTATGCCTGTACCAGCGCCTGAAACAGTCACCAGGATCTTTCTTAGATTTGCATCGTTCAGCAAGTTCGCTACTTGAATCTCCGTTTCCGGGAAGGCAACCTCCTCGGCCTGTCCTTTGAAAATCGCTGATTCGTCCGTCAGGTATTTTTCCACGATATCTGACCTATTTGAGCGCACCAGAGATCGTTCTGAATCCTCCCTTTTCGCAGATTGGGCGAGAATCCTGTTCGTTCTTGGATTTTCCATTGCGAACTAGCTTCTTTCTCTTGGCTTTCGAAGATCTTTAGCTACCTTGTGAGCTTTGGTCAATTCTCTATTTCTCTCAAGAAAGGAATAATAAGAGCTTCCATATCAGCGAGGCGCGGTCAATCATGCGATCTTTTTCCACCAACTTCACTTGAAGGAACTTGACAGCCCAGCAATCCGAGTAAACCTTGGCACGGCCTGTGATCCCTAGCTAAGTTCTGAGATCGGCGAGATTCACAGAAACCGATAAGTCTTCGGACACACCCGAATGATCACTGTTCTTAGCGAATCGCTGCCCTTCAAGTGAACTCGAGTCGTGTCTGCGAGGCGTTTCAGAAGGTATACGAGAAGACATATTCTGCGATCGCTTTAGCCCCCAGCTCTATCCTCTCCCTCGGCTCGCTCACAAAGGTCATTCTAACGTGGCGTTCTCCGCCTCTTCCGAAGAATGAGCCAGGAATGACGGCTACGTTTTTTCTGTAGAGAAGGCGCTCACAGAATGCCTCGTCATCTCTCTGCATCTTGGATAGGTAAGAGGTCATGTCCACGAAGTAGTAGAAGGCCCCAGCGGGGCGAGTGGTTTTGGCTTCTGGAAGATGCTTCTTTATGCATTCTCCCATGAACTTCATACGCTCCTTGTAAGTTGGGATCACCAGATCTCGCAGGTATCTCTCCTTCACGCCGTTGCTGAGGAACTTTATCATGCCTATCTGAGATATCGTGGATGGAGCTAGGCTTGTGTATTGCTTCATCTTCTCCATAGCGTCTATTATCTGGGGTGGACCCAGAGCATATCCTAATCTCAGACCTGGGACAGAGGCATCCTTTGAGAAACTGGAGAGCATTACTGTCCTTTCGCGGGCTCCCGGCAGCCTAGCGACCCAGACATGTTCACCCTCGTAGATTATGTGCTTGTATATATCGTCGGCTATGATCCAGAAATCATGGTCAGCTGCCAGGTCGACGAGGCCTTTGGTGAATGTTTCAGAGATTACTCTTCCGGTAGGGTTATCAGGTGAAAGCAGTATGAACGCCTTGGTTCTATCTGTCATCAATTCCTTCAGTCTTTCCACATTCGGCTGATAGCCTTCCTCAACTTTGACTAGAAGCGTTCTGACCCTGCCACCGGCCAGTTTGATTGCTTCACTGTAGCCAAGATATGTGGGATCAAGAATTATCACCTCGTCGTTCTTGTTGAGCAGTGACATGAACAGCGAGAAGATCGCTTCAGTGCCTCCGTCCGTTATAATGATCTCTCTTTCGGCTTTGTAGTCGAGCTTCCCGTACTTCTTGATGTCTTCAGATATGAGCTGCCTCAGCTCCGGAAGGCCCTTCGTGCCCGTATATGCTGACGACCTCAAGGATTGACGTTGAAGCTGACAACACATTTCATCTACAACTTCTTTTGCAGGAGGAAGGCTGGGAGCCCCCCCTCCGAAGGACACTATGTCGCCCTTCTTCCGAGCCTCATCAAGCAAAGCTGTAACGCGACGTATTGGAGAGATTCTTAGAAGTCCAACTCTATCTGATAAGCCAGCCATCAGAGTTCCTCCAAAGGCTACGAGGATTGTATTGTGCTCCCGTATAAGAAACAGTGCGCCTACTCTCAACAAGCGAATCGGAAAGACTATTTGGATGCCTCAACGAGTTCAATTAGGGCGGCAATCATTGTCAGATCAGAGAACCCCGCAGCCAATCTCGATCAAGGACCCAACCCTAGAAGAGGCAGCGTCCGTAATCAGGCGATCACTGTCCGCCCAAAGGCTTCTCATATTGGTTGGGAACTGCCGCGTCGAGTACAAAGGGAGGGCCTCCTCCAACCTTGATTGGGGACAAAGAGTTCTCATAGTGAAGCGTGATGGGTCGGTGCTGGTCCACAGGCCTTCAGGTTATGAACCTGTCAATTGGCAACCCTCGAAATGTGTGTTCCGAGTCGAAGTCGGACCAGAGAACCTGTCGATTGTCGCTGCGAGGCCTCAACAGAGAGAAACGCTTTCACTTTTCTTCAATCGAGTATTGTCAGTGGACTCCTACGACCTGATGGACGTTGGGGACTTCAATCTCTACGTTTCTGAGGAGCAGATGAAGGAAGCGATTCTCGCAAGGCCAGAGTTGGTCGAGAACGGATTCCATCCGTTGGCTTCAGAAAAGAATCTAGGAGAAGCTGGCTTCACTGACATCGTGGGAGAAGACTCGAATGGCAACTTTGTTGTTGTAGAGATAAAACGCAATCCTGCTGGGAGAGAATCTGCACTGCAGCTGAATAGGTACATGAATTCGATCAGAAAGAACATTGGTCGAGGCCTGAGAGGGATAATTGTTGCTCCAGAATTGAGGAAAGGAACTCAAGGGTTGCTTGTCTCGATGAACCTTGAGTTCAAGGCGATATCTCCACAGAAATGCTCAGAAGTCTTGGCACAACGAGAGACCAGAAAGATTAGCGAATATCTCCGAAAGAAGTAGAAAAACCATGGACAGTCGAATCAGCGATCAATACTGGGAGCATAAGAAGCGCGCTCTGACTGGATATGAGGCTGGCTTTGGCACATATGATCAGCTCTATGGCGAAGAACAGGAGAAGAAATACGAGCGGTGTTCACCATACCTCAATGGGCTGTCGGACAAAGTGGTTCTGGATTGCGGATGCGGGACAGGAACGGCACTGAAGCGGCTGTTTGGGCAAGGCGGATTCTTCGTTGGAGTAGACTACTCCCGAGCCATGCTCAAACTCGCGTGGGAAAGAGTCAGGCTGGCAGACAATGTCGACTTAGTCTGCGCTGACGCAGACAGCCTTCCGTTCAAATCTGCGGCCTTTGACCAAGTCATATCCTTTACCATGCTAGGAAACATGCCTGAGATGGGAAGAACTCTTTGCGAATTCATGCGAGTCGCGAGAGATTCGGCGCAAATCGTCCTATCGCTTGGCAAGAAGAACGTCAAGGCAGATGATGTATTGAGATTCATCGAGAGAGCCTCTATTCGCCTGAAAGAGTTCGTTGACGATGACGATATCAAGGATTGGATTGCGGTTGGTGAGAAGAGTCCTGAGGCGGCGTCGCAGTGAACACCCGCTCTAGCCCAAAAAGCCTTTTATAGCGACCCGGGGGCGTGTGAACACCTAACGAAGGGACACGAGTGGAACCATCGAAGAAGCCATTGAACCTCTTGGTCAAGAAGCTGAATAGCGACGTCAGCATTAGACTCAAGAATGATGTCGAATTTCGAGGAAGAATGATTGATTGTGACAGCCACATGAACATCATACTTGAGGGAGCCACCGAGTACAGATCTGATTCACCGGCTGCAAACTACGGAAGCGTCATCCTGCGGGGCAGCAATATTCTGTACGTCTGTGTTGAACCTCCCCGCTGATCAAAGGAAAGATGCGTCCGTCCACGCGCGCTCTTCAGGCCTTGACACCTTGCAGGGAAGACTCTCCTCTCACGTAGGCGAGGGTCTTATCGATGAGATATTTTACTCCGAACTTCCGCTGAAAGAATTTCAAAATGTTTGTCACGTCGCGCGCAAGGATGTCTGTTGCGTTAGGATGACTTACTCTGACAGACTGAGGCCAATCTATGAATAGAACCTTCCCGTTCCTCCTGACGATAACATTGAATTCACTGAGGTCAGCATGGATCAGATGCGCGTTGACATAGGCCTTCCTAACGTTGAGCAGAATATTGTTGAGAACAATTTCAGGTGCATCTATCGTTCCGACATCATTGAGCTCCAAACCTCTGATGAGCCCCATAACCACCACGTGGCGATTGTGGGCAATTGGACGAGGTACTGAGACCCCCGACCTGTGTACGAGTCTTAAGGTTTGAAACTCCCTTTCCGCCGCTAGTCTTGACTGATAGATCCAAGTCGTGTGAGAACGATCAGCAACAAACCCCCTCGCTCTACGGGTCTGCCTGAAGCTTGTTCTGCCTATCCTGTGAAACTTCACTGTCACCCTACGCTTGCGAGAAAGCCCGTCGTAGACATCGGCCTCCTTTCCTATGCCAAGCGGCTTTCCCAAAGCATCCAAGGCCCCGGCCTTGACAAGCGCGTTCAGGGCGAGGCAATCATACCCGGAATAATTCAGGGAATAGCCGTCGTACCCTATTTTGCTGGATGGAATCCTGCGCAACAATCCCTTTTTGGCGAGAAGGTCTAGCCTAAACTCGACCTCGTCGAGAGGTAGATTCGCATATTTCCTTATCTCCCCGACAGGAGGAAACGCATAACTCCCGTGCGCCAACTCAACTCCAGTCAGGACCCTAAAGTCTCGGCTTTCGAGGGTTCGAAAAGCTTTAGCTAGTTCCCTGAATGACATTGCCTAGTAAGAATCTTCATGCTAGTTAAAATGTCTGTCAGTGCCATAGCCTTTCATAGACCGAGATAGCTTTCCATCATGGATGAAGGTGCCAAGGATTGTGCCCGGGCATCGAAAGCACGCTCAATGATCGAACTCGATTCTACAAGAAGAAGACAAGTTGGTGCTGATACAAGTGAACACATGGCAGAAGATTGTTTTCGGTAACTGCAGAGACATGCATGAGATTCCGTCGGAATCAGTGCACCTCATGGTGACCTCGCCTCCATACTACAACGCTCCATTCGACTATCCAGACCTCTTCAAAGATTATGATCAATTCCTAGAACTGATCAAGACCGTCTCCAGAGAACTGCACAGAGTACTGGCCCCAGGAAGAGTTGCAGCCTTCGTAACAGACGACATGCTTGTGAAAGGAGAGAAGTATCCAGTAGTTGCAGATGTTACAAGAATCATGATTGAGAGCGGCTTCAGATACAGAGACAAGATTGTGTGGGTCAAGCCTAAGGGCTACACTAGAATTAGCAGAAGAAGCGGTGTGATACTGCAGAATCCCTATCCGATGTACTTCTATCCAGACAACATCCAAGAGAGCATCATCATCTTCCAGAAAGGAAAGTTCGACTATGACTATGCAAGAAAACTAGATCATGACGTGAAAGAAGCCTCGAAGATAGATACGCGCGAGTACAACAAGGAAGGATGGTATCTGACGGTCTGGAACATAACAAACGTGCTTCCAACGCAGGGAAGACTTGAGGAAGGAATAGCCGCATTTCCTGAAGAGATTCCCAGAAGGCTAATCAGGCTCTTCACATATGCCGGGGAAGTAGTGCTTGATCCATTCCTTGGGTCCGGCACCACAATGAAAGTTGCAAAGGAACAACACAGAAACTGCTGGGGTTACGAGATCGACTTGGAGCTAAAACCAATTGTCTTGAAGAAAATCGGCTTCCAACAAGACAGACTGACAGGAGGAAGCGAGGCCGTTGAGCTCATCGAGAGAAATGACGCAAGAAGAATGAGGGCCTTCTTGCAGAACATGGTGAGAAGACAGAGATCGGTAGCACGGAAGACAGGGCTGTGACTCCGATCAGAAACATTCTTCCTAACTGGAACTGCACAAGATATCCATTCTATATCGAGTGAAAAGCTACGCCCAGAACTGAGGTTTAGGTTTTCCAAACCTCTTGTCCAAACACGCCTTGATGAATCCATAGTACGGCGGAGACGGTCTGTTGGGTCTGGACTTGAACTCGCCGTGGAACTGTGTGGCAAAGAAGAAGTACTTGTTAGGCAACTCAAGGATTTCCATTCGTGTTCCCTCGCTATTTCTAGCTGAGAAGACCGCTCCGGCTTTTGACAGTTGGTCCAAGTATCTTGGGTTGACCTCGTAGCGGTGCCTATGTCTCTCGAATGTTCTTCGAGTTCTGTAGAGCTTCTCTGCGATCGTTCCGGGGGAGATTATGATTTCATGGGCTCCCAGTCTCATTGTTGCTCCTTTGTATCCCACCTCTCTTTGCTCCGGCATAAGATCAATCACCGGATGAGGTGCGTCTGGGTTTATCTCTGTGCTGTTGGCACCTTCAAGTCCGATGCTTCTTGCAAACTCAACTGTGGCTAGCTGAAAGCCGAGACAGATACCCAAGAAAGGCATATCCTCCAAGTGGGCGTGGTTGATTGCCCTGACCTTGCCCTCTGTGCCTCGCGCCCCAAAACCTCCGGGCACAAGCACCCCATCAAATTTGGAAAGATACTGGAGCTTCGATGCGTCATTCTCGAATATCTCGGTTTCTATCCACTCAATCGAAAGCTTTGAGTTACATAAGGCAGCTGCATGTCTTAGAGCCTCGTTAACACTGACATATGAATCTGCGAGTTCCGCGTACTTGCCACACATCGCGATCCTGACATCGTGTTTTGGATTGGTGAAGGAGTTCACGGTCTTCTCCCAATCGGCCCAGTTCACTTTCCTTTTCGGAAGCTCAAGCCTCTCCGTTAGGTAATCCCCTAGCCCTTGCCGGTCAAGAACAAGCGGGGTTTCGTACACTGTCTTTATGTCCGGGGAAGCGAAGACGGCTTTCTCTTCCACATTGCAGAAGAGTGCTATCTTCCTCTTTGGCTCGGCCAATAGAGGCTTCTGGCTTCTCGCTACGATTATGTCAGGCTGGATACCGATTCTTCTTAGCTCCTGCACGCTGTGCTGAGTTGGCTTGGTCTTCTGCTCTCCCACAACATCCAAAACTGGCACGAGCGTAACGTGCACGTAGAGAACATTCTCGTATCCCTGCTCAAGCTTCATCTGACGAGCCGCTTCCAAGTACGGTAAGCTCTCAATATCCCCCACAGTCCCTCCGACTTCGATTAGTGCAACATCAGTGCTGTTCCTAGATGCGATCTGAACTATTCTTTGCTTTATCTCATCCGTGATGTGTGGGATTATCTGAACACACTTTCCCAGAAAGTCCCCTCGTCTTTCACGGTCGATAACTGAAAGGTAGACTTGCCCTGTCGTCATATTGTGATCCTTGGGAATATTGATGTCTAAGAACCGCTCGTAGGTACCGATGTCCATGTCTATCTCGCCCCCGTCCTCAGTAACGAAGACTTCTCCATGGATGATCGGATTCATTGTTCCTGCGTCGACGTTCAGGTAGGGATCTATCTTGGCCGCAGTTATCTTGAAACCTCTCACCTGCAGTATCTTTCCAATGGAGGCGGCGGTCACCCCCTTGCCTATCCCCGACATCACGCCGCCAGTAACAAAGATGAATTTCGTCATGGAGTTTACTCATAACTCCAGACTTGATATTTAAGGGTAAACCAGCCCGACAGGATCACATTCTCGGAGGGCCGTTTGACCGTCCGTATGAGTAGTCCTGATGGCTCTGGATTATTCACTTTGATCATTTGCTGGTCCGAGCAGTGCCCCTTGAACTGAATGCTAGAACTGTTTCGACAATGGTCTGAGTTGCATAGCCTCAGGGTTGACTAAGTTGGGTGGCCTCTTTCCTTCAAAGAAAGCAATCAAGTTGTCTGCCGCCATATCCGCCATCTTCGATCGTGTTTCATGACTTGCGCTTGATATGTGCGGAGCAAGAACAACGTTCTCAAGTTCGAGAAGGGGGTTATCTGTAGGTGTCGGCTCTTGTTCGAAAACGTCAAGTCCTGCTCCTGCGATCCTGCCTTCTTTCAGCGCATTATACAAGGCCCTTTCGTCTACAATCGGCCCTCTTGAGTTGTTGATCAAGTAGGCTGTCTTCTTCATTAGGATAAGCTTCCTTGCATCCACTAGGTGATAGGTTTCTTTCGTCAAAGCGACATGGACACTTACGAAGTCCGACTCTCTGAACAATGTGTCTAGGTCAACATGCTTTGCACCCAAATCCCTCTCTAAATCTGGTCGAGGCACGACATCGTAGTAGAGAATTCTCATGTTGAACCCCTTCGCTCTTCTTGCAACAGCCGAACCTATTCTCCCAGCGCCAACTATTCCTAGCGTGGCGCTGTGAACGTCTTGTCCCAACAGCATGCTGGGGTGCCAACCCACTTTCCACTGTCCGCTTCGAACATAGTTGTCTGCCTCAACGACACGCCTTGCAACGGCCATGAGAAGCGCCCAAGCGAAATCTGCCGTGGTCTCCGTCAACACTTCCGGCGTATTCGTTACACATATTCCTCTTCTCGTTGCTTCCTTGACGTCGATATTGTCGAAGCCCACGGCCATCTGCGCAACAATCTTCAGCTTGGGTGCTGCGTCAAATACCTCTGCATCGATAGAATCGGATAGAAGAGGTACGAGGGCGTCAATGTCTCTAGCCTTTTCCACTATGACACGTTTCGGTGGAGGGCTGTAATCTTCCCATACATCCGCGTCAAAATGCTGACGTATCTTGCTTAGACCCCTATCAGGAAGAAGGCGGGTAACGTAGACTTTTGGTTTTGGCATGAGACTCACTAGGCATTGACTGAAGCAACTCTTTATTAACACTCACCTATCACAGGCCAGATGTCAACTCTCGGTAAGCCAATGATGAGTTATCGATATGACAACGATAACCAATAAAGAACAACTGCTCAAGAATGGGGAAACGCATCTTGACCGTGAAGCCAGAGCTCTAGCGTTGACCAGCCTCGAATCTGCAGTGAATGCAGCCGACCCGAAACGTCTACTAAAGTCAAGATTCTCGCTCGAAGACTCGACTATCCAGGCCAACGGATTTTCCTTTGACTTACAGAACTTCAAGAGAATCTACGTGATAGGGGGCGGCAAAGCGAGTGGCTCGATGGCCGAAGTTGTCGAGCAAGTACTCGGAAGCCGAATCACTGAAGGGCTCGTAACAGTTCCATATGGCAGCAAAGATAGGACGGATATCATAAGACTCCATGAATCGGGTCATCCAATTCCAGATGAAGCCGGTGTTGAAGGGACACGTCGCATTTTAGAAATCGCAACGCAGGCAAGGCAAGATGATCTAATCATATGTTTGATCTCCGGCGGTGGATCTAGCCTTATGCCGCTGCCCCGGAGCGAAATCCCGATTGCTGACAAGAGAGAGATCACGCAGGCATTGCTTAGATGTGGTGCAACGATAAGTGAGATCAACACTGTTAGGAAGCATATATCATGTATTAAGGGTGGCTGGCTCGCGAAAAATGCCTATCCAGCCACAATCCTGAACCTCATCCTCTCTGATGTTGTGGGCGACCGCTTAGAGTTTGTCGCATCGGGTCCAACTGTTCCAGACCCAACAACTTTCAGGGACGCCACAACGGTATTGAAGAAGTACGCTCTTCGGGATGCAGTGCCGGAATCCATTGGAAAGGTCTTGTCAGACGGAGAGAAGTGTCTCATTCCTGAAACACCCAAACCAAACGACGAAGCGTTTAAGAAAGTCTACAATGTCATTGTTGGAAACAATAGAACTGCAAGTCTAGCAGCCCGCAAGTATCTCAGATCGGCAGGCTTGAACGCAGTCTTATTGACTTCAACTCTTGAGGGAGAAGCTAGAAATGCCGGAATGATGCTGGCGTTCGTTGCACGTGAAGTTACCTCGTTTGGAAATCCTGTGCGAAAACCCGCTGGCATAGTGGCCGGCGGTGAAACCACGGTGACTGTTACTGGGAAGGGGATAGGAGGAAGAAATCAGGAATTGGTCCTGGCAGCTGCTCTGAAGCTAGACGGTATGGACGGCGTAGCTGTGGCCTCGGCGAGCACAGATGGTGTGGATGGGCCAACGGATGCGGCCGGAGCAATAGCCGACGGGAAGACATTGGCGAGGGCAAAGACGATCGGGTTGACACCAGAGGCACATCTAGCTGATAATGACTCATACAACTTCTTCTTACAACTTGGCGATCT
>Ga0209314_10000821_pt1 | contig 14146 bp, 11 predicted proteins | sample I19B2metaG_FD_184146 | JGI IMG/M metagenome (GOLD analysis project Ga0209314, IMG submission 184146) | Lake sediment bacterial and archeal communities from Gulf of Boni, Indonesia to study Microbial Dark Matter (Phase II) - ​I19B2 metaG... | ecosystem: Environmental > Aquatic > Freshwater >...
TTTTAACTCGTGCTCAAAAGGAGGGAAAGTTATGCCTTACTACTTGTATTAAGTAAACTTACAGACAAGGGGAGGAAGACGATCAAGGAGAATCCAGAGAGGATTTTCGAGGTAAATAAAGAGTTGGAAAAAATGGGAATCAAGGTGAAGGAACAGTATGCAGTACTGGGTCCCTATGATTTCGTAAATATTATTGAGGCCCCAGATAATGAAACTGTACTAAAGGCTTCTATTGAACTCGGCTCAAGGGGATCCTCGCATCCTCTTACTCTTGCTGCCATTCCCCTTTCTGATTTTGTAAAAAGGAGTAAGAAAAAATAACCTTATTCTAAAGAATCATATTTTGTAGCGGTTATAAAGTTCAATTCTTGTGGGGCAATGACATATATAGGAATATCCAAAGGATATCTTATAAGGGCAACTCTGAGTTTTTACCGTTTTTAGAAAACAGCCGTAAACTTCAAAACATCTGTCGATTGCGCATACATCTCTTGTCTCATCATCTAAACATTGAAAAGAAGATGGACATTTTGTAGTTTTTTCACGGGTTCTGTCACTTATTTGGCGGAGCATGTCACCCCCACTTTCTCAAAGAAATACCTTTTGCAGTTTTTTTAACATATGGAAAGTCACAGATTGCTTACAGATTAAATAATTACTGTAATCTTTATTAATTAACTGTTGGCAAGCTGGTTGCAAGATAAGACTAGTTTTGACACCTAATGAAACTTTATGATACTCTATGACACCCTGTAACTATTTAATTTTTAAAGAAACCCTCAGCTGCCGGAGTGGCGGAATTGGCAGACGCAAGGGACTTAAAATCCCTCGTCCCCAAAGGGCGTGCCGGTTCGAGTCCGGCCTCCGGCACCACAAGAAATATCTCGAAATCGGACATTTGGTGATGTTGTTGTGAATTACTGCCTGTCAGGAGCTACCCTATCCATTGAAATACTTTATTTATTAATCAAACTAAATAATTCATTAGCTTTTTCAGGATCAAGGTTTTTCAGTATCTTATATTCCTCTGATGCAGAGCCTTTATCATTTAATATGAGATAGGTGAGTCCAAGCCCTAGATGGGCCTTTGCATCATTAGGCTTTATCCTGACAACCTGTTTGTATGCTTCAATTGCTTCTTTATGCATACCTAACTCTCCATAAACAAATCCGAGATTGTAGTGAGTCTCTATATAATCAGGCTTAATCCTTATCGCCTCTTTGTAGGCAGCTACTGCATCAGAATATCTATCAAGTATGTTACCTGAATATCTTCCGAGTGTGCTGTAAACAACACCAAGGCTAAAATATGCCTCTGCATAATCGGGATTAATCCTTATAGCTTGCTTGAATGTCTCTATAGCTTCTTGAAACCAGCCCAATTCTCTGTAAACAAAGCCGAGATTATAGTAAGCTTCTGTATAATCAGGCTTTATTTTTATCGCCTGCCTCAATACGTCAACTGCATCCAGATATCTTCCAAGTTTATAGTAGGCAAAACCAAGATCATTATATATACCTTCAAAATCAGGGTTGATTTTTACTGCTTTCTTAAACGATTCTATTGCCTCGTTATACAGACTTAAATTGTTATAAGACACACCAATCATAAATAGTGCTGTTGCGTCATCAGGTTTAATCCTCATAGCTTGTTTGTAAGCTTCTATCGCCTCTCCATACATGTCTAAATTGAAATAGGCATCACCAAGATGTAAATAAGCCTCTGAACTATTTAGATTATCTATTACTTTAGCTTTAGCCTTCTCAAGCTCATCTGTAGACCCAGGAGTTGGAGGAGGAGTTGGAGCTGGGGTTGGGGTAGGAATAGGAGTAGGGCTAGGAGTAAGAGTTGCAGCAGGTGGCGGTGCAGGAATAAATGCAGTTGGTAAAGATGCTGGTAAAGATGTTAGCTCTATCTTCTTTTTTAATTTATTGTATTCATCGAGCAAATTTATAACATATTTTATAGGAATTGCAAACTTAAGGTTTTTTCTACCTTCAATCATGATGGTTGCAACTCCGATAACCTCGCCATTGGAATTAAATACGGGGCTTCCACTACCTCCCTGTGCAACAGGAGCTGTTATTTGCATAAGTCCACGCTTTCCCCCCACATTATTTATAATTCCACTTATAACTCTCGTTTCTAATCCTAATGGACTGTTTATCACAACAATGTTCTCACCAAGCTTTGGTTCATAGTCTTTAGCAAATTTGATTGTTGGAAGTTTTTCTCCTTCTACTATAAGCAGCGCTAAATCATTAACTTCATCAACAGAGATTAGGTCTTCTATCAAGGAATAAACACCATTCTCCATCTTGACAAGAAGCCTATTTTCTGAAGCCCCAAGCCATTTTTTAATTATATGGCAGTTAGTTACAATAACTCCATTTGGGTCTATGATAAATCCACTCCCTGTTGCAATCTGATTTCCATCTTTGTTATGGATATAAATTGTAACAACGGCCTTTTTCTGTTTGAGGACAACGTCAGGAATTTTTGCATAAGCTATCGAAATAACAAAAAGAAGAAAGCTGAGGATAAATAAGGTTTTTTGTAAGATTTCTTTATTCATCCCAACAACCATCTTCTTAGCAGACCCCTTATTGTTTCAAGAGAAACTGATCAGGAGTTACCATCCTCTCTCAAAGGTAGGCAATCCCCTGTTGTTAGGGTATCAAGTGCACTGGTTCAAGTCAAGAGGTTAAAGTTGTTGATTGCAAGTCTTTACTTTACATGGATACGATATTCGATGATTATTAATAGAATAAAGAAAAAATTGTGATAGAAAACAACTTCACAAGGAAAAAATGGATGAATGACTCATTATAACTTGCCCACAGGCATTATCACCAAAGGTTCTTCTTTAGGAGTCATATTCATAATACTTTTTACCACCTTATCATCAAAGGCACCGATAACCACTGTTCCGAGATGCAATGAAACTGCCTGTAAATAAACATTTTGGGCTGCATGGCCTGCTTCTATATGCACATACCGTATACCTCTCTCCCCATACTTCTGAGTCGTTCGTTCATAAACTGCTGAAAATACGATAACCGCAGCACCGTCTTTAACCCAGGGCTGTCCGAGGGCAGCAGCAGATAGCTCACCTCGTCTATCTCCTTTTGCTATCCTTATCAATTCATGTCCCTGTGATTTATACTTATAAACTCCTTCTGGAAGGCCATGCACATTTCCGGCAACTACATAAACCTCAAGGGGATAAAGAGCTCCTGCAGAAGGCGCAGTCCTGAAACCCCTCGGATCTGTAATTCCCTGTGCAGCCCACAGGAACTGCGAAATCTCAGAGAGCATCATGGGTCTGTTTTTATAATCTCTCATGGACCTCCTCTCATGTAGGGCTTCCTCGATTGATTTCTTGCTGCTGTACCTCGGCTCGGGCAGCTTCACCGCATCTTTAGGTTTTTCTCCTAAGACAGATTCTTTTCCTCTGAAGGGTAGCAAGATTATGATCAACAAAAACATTGAACAGATCATAACTGGTAAAAGTATTCCTTTCATCATAATTGTCCGTTTATATTTTAAAACTCTTCTCCTCACTGGTTAAAAAAAGGATTCAAGGATTCAAAGGTTCATTACATTTCACCCCATGAATCCTTATACCAAATAGCACCCCTTTGTGGATACCTTTATTTTTAATCTGTCATTTTTTATTTCCTTTCAGGATCGAAACTCCTAAGACGAGACAAATCAGCCCAATCACTAAAAACAGAAAGAAGAATTTAAAGACAAAGCGTGAACTAATGAAAAAAAGTATGGCTAAGATAATGAAGGTTAGAGCTTTTTTGGCCTGATTTTTTGTCATTCTGAATTTCTCCCTTCTTATTTCTTTAACTTTCCTCTGAAAAGATGCTATCACTTAGGCTTGAGTTTTTTCAATAAAACCTTTGAGAATATTATATTTTCAATATGTACTCCACTCCCGTATACGCAAAGAGCACAGAGTATAAAACAGGGAATCTTTAGTCTTAACTCTTTGCACTCTGCTATTTGCTCTTTGCCATTTTTCCATCAGATACCAAGAATGATCTCCCTTTCTTCTATATCAACTCTGTCAATCCTGACCTTTAACTCCTTGCCTATGCTGAATCTCTGTTTCTTATGAATTCCATAAAGGCTCAGGCTTTTTTCATCATAGCGATAGAAATCATCAGTCATGTAGGAAACATGAAGAAAGCCCTCAACATAATATTCTTTCAACCTTATCTTTAATCCGAATGGTGTTACGGAAACCACCCTTCCTTCAAATTCTCCACCTGCTTTATCCTTCATAAACCATACCCTCATTGCCTCTAAAACTGCCCTTTCAGCTTCTTCAGATTGCCTTTCCATCCTCGAAGAATGAAATGCGATGTCCGGTAAGATGGCCTCCAACTCCTGAATCCTTTTATCGGTAAGATGTTTCTTTGTAAGGACATCTCTTAATATCCTGTGGATAACGAGGTCTGGATACCGCCTTATGGGAGAAGTAAAATGGGTATAACATTCAGATGCCAGTCCAAAATGACCGACATTCACGGCAGAGTATCGTGCCTGTTTCAGACTTCTCAATATCATGAAGTTTATGATTTCCTCCTCAGGTAAACCACGAATCTGCTTTACAAGATTAGATAAATCTTTGGCTTTCGCAGCCTTTCTGCCTTTCAAGGTCACGAAAGAATTAATAATATTGATGATCTCATCCACCTTGGTAGATTCAGGTCCCTCATGTATCCTGTAGAGACCTGGCACACCATGGCTATCAAAATATTCGGCGATAGCTTCATTAGCAGCGATCATGAATTCCTCTATGATCATGTGAGCAAAGTTCCTCTCTGCCTTTATAATTGCTTCTGGATTGCCTTGAATATCAAGAAGAACCTCTGGCTCAGGAAGGTCGAAATCAAGGCTTCCCCTTTTAAGCCGTCGATCCTTAAGGGTATTGCACAATTCTCCCATTATCTCAAACTCATGGAGGAGGTAATTGTATTTTTCTCTTTCTTGTGTATCCCTATCGACGAGTATTTTTTTGACTGAGGTATATGTCATCCTTTCATCACTCATGATGATGCTCGGATATAACCTGCTGCTCAATCTCTCTCCATCCTTATCAAATTCCATTTCAACAGTAACGGCCAACCTCTCTACTTTTGGTCTCAGGCTGCAGAGGTCTTCTGAAAGCTCTTTTGGAAGCATGGGAATAACCCTGTCAGGGAAATAAACACTCGTGCCTCTTTTCCTTGCCTCTCTATCAATGGCTGAGTCCCATCCTACAAAATATCCAACATCAGCTATGTGAACCCATAATCTGTACTGATTATTTGTCCTCTGAATTGATACAGCATCATCAAAATCTCTTGCCCTTTCTCCGTCAATAGTAACAGTGGGAAGAATCCTGAGATCCTTTCTTTTCATTTGTAAGCCCCCCTCACCCCCCTTTAGCAAAGGAGGGGCGGGGGGGATTTTTGAATAAAGTTCTCTGGCCTCTTCGATGAGATTATGCGGAAACTTTCTTGGAAGGTTGAACTCATCTATAATCCCCTCTATCTCATCTTTAGGATTCCCCGGCTTATCTAAGATCTTGGTTATACGTCCAGTAGGTTGCCGTGTGTCTGTAGGATAGCTTATGATCTCAGCAATGACGCTGTCCCCATCCCTTGCCTTTCCTCTGTCTTTCGGAGCAATATGAAGGTCAAAGGTGACAGACTTGTTCTTGGGTCTCACGTAAAAACCTATCCTGCTTGCCTCAAATGTCCCTGCCACCCGCGTATGTGCCCTTTCCAATATTCTGATTATCCTGCCTTCCCTTCTGGCCGGTTTCTCAATCCTGGCAACAACCCTATCACTGCCCATGGCTCCAAGTGTTGCCCGCGGGGAAACAAAGATATCCCTCTTTCCAGGCTCCTCTGGAACAACAAAACCATACCCGTCTTTGTGCGCCTCGAAATAGCCTGTTACAAGGCTCATCTCCTCTGCAGGCCCATACAGACCTTTTCTTGTCTTCACAATGTCTCCATCTCGGGACATGTCTCTGAGGATCTTTTTGAGACTGCGTCTTTCTGATGAAGAAATGTCCAGGGAATACACTATTTCACGAAAGCTTAAAGGTCTTGTGGCTTTTTCTTTAAGAAAAGTGCGAAGTCGATCTTTCGTAATCATAAAATATATACTTTATATTCCTTCATCAAATCTGAACAAATACTTTTCATCTATTTCTATTTCTGCATACTTTTTCAGATGTAAAATTTCAGGCGGCCATTGAGATATGTCTAACTCAGTGAGGAATATTTTTATATGTTCATTCTGAAGCCCTTCTAATTCTTCCCTCGGCACTATGCCTTCCCCAATCAAGAATACCCTTGACATAATCATCTGAGGGTTTGCCTTTACTTCCTGGCACATCTTTTTGGATTCTAAATCCTTATCTTCTAATACTTGCAGATATTCATCCCATGGAGGACAATCAATAGCATGGTTAGATAACTCCTCAAGTACTTTTGCTTTTTCCCTGAGCATTTGAGACTGTTGTCTGATTATCATAGGGAGTTCCTGAGAGCCCATCTTTATACATTCCTTACATATATTTCCTATTCGTTTGTCACCTTCCAGTAAAATAGCCTCTACTTTTTCAATGACATACGTTGTTCCACAGGTAATACAAACTGTGGATAAAAAGAGAGCCGACTTATGGAGTTTCACTTTAAACATCTTTTATCATCTCCTCTTATAATTATCGTTTCTAAATAAATTTTTTTAGAGTTCACCTCTGAATTTTACCAAACACTACATAACATATTATTTTAGATAATTTAATGCATATTCTGCTTGCTTTACATTTGATGTGATATAATATTATCTTAAGATAAGTATGGAAAAAAGAATAAAAAAGGCTATATTCCCTGCCGCAGGACTTGGGACAAGGTTTTTACCAGCAACAAAGGCATCCCCGAAAGAAATGTTGCCTATCGTTGATAAGCCAATGATCCAGTATGCAATTGAAGAAGCGAGCACCTGCGGGATAGAAGAGTTCATCATTATAACAGGAAAATATAAACGTTCCATAGAAGACCATTTTGATTCTGCCTTTGAACTTGAAGAGAGTCTTAAAAAGACAGGAAAAAAGAGACTCCTTGAAGAGATCAGTAGGCTGAACCACCTTAACTTTGCTTACATCAGGCAGAAGGCAGCCCTTGGGCTCGGCCATGCAATATACTGCGCTAAACCATTTGTAAAAGATGAGCCTTTCGCTGTTCTCTTGAGTGACGATATTATTGACCCTGATGACAGCTTACTTCAGGATATGATAGACCTTTACAAGAAACTTAACTCCCCTGTCATTGCCCTGCAGCAGGTCCCTGTGGAAGATGTAAACAAATACGGGGTGATTGAGGGGATAAAAGAGGCAGATAATGTATACAAGATCAAAAACCTTATAGAAAAACCTAAAATAACAGAAGCCCCTTCTGACATGGCAATCATTGGAAGGTACATCCTCACACCTGATATCTTTGATATACTCGGGAATGTTGGTTTTGGAAAAGGCGGGGAGATACAATTGACAGATGCACTTCACGGTTTATTGAAGAAACGCTCCATGTATGGATATCTCTTTAAGGGAACAAGATATGATGCAGGTGATAAAGTTGGCTATCTTAAGGCAACCGTTGATCTCGCATTGAAGAACCCTGGTGTTTCCGAACAATTTAAAGAGTACCTTATTAAGGTTGCAAAAAGGATACAAGAGTACAATTAGAAAGTTGAGGAGATATGGTGATAGATTTAGAACATAAAGATGATAAAGAGATAGAAATACCCGACAGTCTGCCTGTGCTGCCTGTGAGGGATATCGTAGTATTTCCTTACATGATACTTCCTCTTTTTGTGGGAAGGGAAATGTCAATTAAGGCTATAGAGTTTTCCCTCAGCACAGATAAAATGGTACTCCTCCTCACACAAAAAGACCTCGATATAGAAAACCCAACACCTGAGGACCTTTACTCAATTGGAACAGTAGGAAGCGTCATGAGGATGCTCAAGCTTCCTGACGGAAGGGTGAAGTTACTGGTGAGGGGCATGAGCAAGGCAAGGGCATTGAGTTATTCTCAGACTGAGCCTTTCTTTAAGGCCGACGTAGAAAAGATAACTGAAGAGAAACCGGCAGTACTTACCATAGAAGATGAAGCACAGATGAGGACAGTAAAAGAACAGTTAGATAAGACTGTTTCTCTCGGAAAAACAATATTGCCTGATGTAATGGGGGTGGTAGAGGGGATCGAGGACCCGGGAAGACTCGCCGACCTTATTGCCTCAAATATTGGACTGAAAACAGAACAGGCCCAGGAGATACTTGAACTAATGGATCCAGTTCAAAGGTTGAAACGCGTCAGCGAAATATTAGGGAGGGAGATAGAACTTCTGACAGTCCAGCAGAAGATTCAGTCTGAGGCAAGGGGTGAGATCGATAAAACGCAGCGCGAGTATTATCTGAGAGAACAACTGAAGGCAATACAGAAGGAACTCGGTGAAATTGATGAAAGGGCAGAAGAGATAAGGGAGTTCAGGAAAAAGATCGAAGATGCAAAAATGCCTGAAAAAGTGCTGAAAGAAGCTGAGAAACAGCTCAAACGTTTAGAAAAGATGCACCCTGACAGTGCAGAGGCAGCAACGGTTAGAACGTACCTTGACTGGTTAGTTGAATTACCTTGGGCGAAGTCAACAACAGATAATCTCGATATAAAAGCTGCAGATAAAGTGCTCAATGAAGACCACTATGACCTCGAAAAGGTCAAGGAACGCATTTTAGAGTATCTCAGTGTCAGGAAGTTAAAGGAGAAAATGAAGGGTCCTATCCTCTGTTTTATTGGCCCTCCAGGTGTTGGAAAGACCTCTCTTGGCAGGTCTATCGCACGAGCCTTAGGAAGGGAATTTGTCCGTATGTCCCTGGGAGGAATGAGAGATGAAGCAGAGATCAGAGGGCACAGAAGAACCTATGTTGGCGCACTCCCTGGAAGGATCGTGCAGGGCATAAAAACAGCAGGAACAAACAATCCCGTGTTTATGCTTGATGAGATTGATAAGATAGGAATGGACTTTAGAGGCGATCCATCATCAGCCCTTCTCGAAGTGCTTGACCCGGAACAGAATTTTGCATTTGTGGATCACTATCTTACCGTTCCATTTGACCTATCAAAGGTTATGTTTATTACAACAGGTAACCTCGTAGATACAATACCAAGCCCGTTAAGAGACAGAATGGAAATAATCTATCTATCTGGCTATACAACCGAGGAAAAGCTCGGTATTGCAAAGAACTATCTCATACCGAAGCAATTAGATGAACATGGTATTAGCAGTAAGATATTGAGAATTACAGACTCAGGGCTCCGAAGTATAATCTCACAGTATACGAGGGAAGCAGGCGTCAGAAACCTCGAAAGGGAAATTGCAAACGTCTGCAGAAAGGTAGCAAAGAAGATAGTTGAAGGTAAAGAGAAAACGTTTGTCATATATTCACAGAATATCCATAAATACCTTGGTGTACCTAAATACCTGCCCGAAGAAGAGATGGAAAAGGATGAGGTTGGTGTCTCAACAGGCCTTGCATGGACAGAGACAGGTGGAGACATTATCTATGTGGAGGCAACGCCCATGAGGGGCAAAGGGCAACTTACCCTAACAGGACAACTCGGAGATGTTATGAAAGAATCTGCCCAGGCTGCCTTGAGTTATATACGTTCAAGGTCAAAGGGACTTGGCATAAAGGATGATATATTTTCTAAAACAGACCTCCATATCCATGTCCCTGCTGGTGCGATACCAAAAGATGGGCCTTCAGCAGGCATTACCATGGCTACAGCAATAGCCTCTGCAATCACAGGAAAACCTGTAAGGAAAGATACTGCCATGACTGGAGAGGTTACCCTGAGGGGCAGGGTTTTACCAGTTGGAGGACTGAAAGAAAAAACTCTCGCTGCAAAGAGGATGGGAATCAAAAAGGTAATTATTCCGAAGAGGAACAAGAAGGACATTGATGATATTCCAAAATACATCAAAAAAGATATGGAGTTTGTTTTTGCCGAAACAATGGATGATGTATTGAAGTTTGCCCTGAAAAAAAATAGCAGGGAGTCAAAAAAGACAGCCAATAGTCCTCCGTCGCCAGTCAAAAAGGCAAAGGGTTAAGAACAAATCCCTGGTCAGTCTATCCGCCAGAGGCGGACTGACTTATTTGTATATTTTGAAACCAAACAATCTCATCCAAAAAATAGCCGAGGCATCTTGCCTCGGTACAGATTAACATGAAGCTTTCTCAAATTGGAGAGATACCACTTTTAGAGCATATCCGGAAAAGGTTTGAAAAACATCCGCCCAATATTCTCGTAGGTATCGGTGATGATGCTGCCTTAATAAAACCTTCACATGAAAACCTTCTTATAACTACAGACATGATGGTAGAAGAGGTTCATTTCAGTCTGAGTTTTATAACTCCTTATCAGTTGGGTTTTAAGTTAGTCTCTGTTAATGTGAGTGATATCTATGCTATGGGAGGAAAGCCCAGGTTCCTTCTCCTTAATATAGCTATGAATAAAAATATGGACCAAAAGGTAATTGATAGTTTCTTTGACGGAGTTCAGGAAGCAATGAATCTCTACAGCTTATTCCTTGTCGGTGGAGATCTTTCTGCTTCAACTAAAGGCATGACTTTATCTGCAACAATCATTGGATATACAAAAGGATACACAAAACGCTCTGGAGCAAAGATAGGTGACAGAATCTATGTAACGGGAACCTTAGGAGATTCAGCCTGCGGCCTCGCCTTGCTCAAAAAGATGAAAAGACCTATTCCCCTTGAAAACACTACCACCCCTCCCCTAACCCCTCCCACAAGAAAAGGGGAATGTTTTAAAATTCCCTCCCCATCGAGGGGGGAGGGTGAGGGAGGGGGTGAAGGTCTGAGCTCCAAGTTCAGGACTCTATTTTCTAAGTGGGGATTATCATGGCATGACGTCGGGCCATTGCTCAGGAGGCACCTCATGCCTGTGGCAAGGGATCCGAGAAAATTTGTCAGGAATGCAACATCAATGATAGATATCAGTGACGGTCTTCTCATTGACTTATCGAGGCTCTGCGATGAAAGTAAGGTTGGTGCAAGAATATACACAGAAAATATTCCTCTGTCTTCTGAACTCAAAAAGGTGGCCTCATATCTCAGCATCTCTCCCATAAAATTAGCCTTATCAGGTGGAGAAGATTATGAACTGTTATTTACCGCACCTGCCAAGAAAAAGATTAAGGCAATATACATCGGAGATATTGTAGAATTAGAAAGGGTTATTGTAGATATTTCAGGTAAGGAAAAAATATTTTCAGCTGAGGGGTATCAGCACTTTGGCGTTCAGAGATAGACTCAGAGAGGTTATAAAGTTAAGGGAATCACCTCACAAGGTAGCACTGGCCTTCGCAACGGGTGTCTTTATAGGAATGTCTCCTTTGTTAGGTTTTCACACCCTACTCGGTTTTGCAGTAGTGTGGATTTTTAGACTCAACCCGTTCGCTACTCTTGCTGGTGTGTATATCACAAATCCCTGGACTATCGTTCCAATATATACCTTTAGTACATGGGTGGGTACACAATGTCTCGGTATAGAACAGATGATACCAGAAATAGACTGGTCAAACTTTACTTTCATCAATCTTCTGGATGATCTTGAGCCCCTTCTAATGCCTTTCATTCTTGGTACGTTATTGATAGGATCTATCACATCCATTATTTGCTACATTATTATTTATATGGCAGCGAAAAAGGTCCACCAGCCTTCATCATTTTAATCAGTAACTGCTTCTTCCCTTAAACCCTTCTACCAAGAGTTTTTTGGGATAAATATAAATGTAATTCAGACAATTATCATAATTATTTTCTGTCAATTTTCAAAAATAGAAAAAAACATAGAGTTGTAATATAATACTGCTTATTAAATTCATGGGTTTTTCTGGAGGTAAAAAAGATGGTAAAGATTTACTATGAAAAAGATGCAGATTTAAAGATTCTTAAGAACAAGAAAATTGCGATAATTGGTTATGGAAGCCAAGGCCATGCCCATGCTAATAATCTAAAAGAAAGCGGCATGGATGTGATAGTGGGCGAGACAAAAGGAGCAAACTGGGAAAAAGCGGTAAAGGCAGGTTTCACTGTCCTCACAGCTTCAGAGGCTGCAAAGAAGGCAGATGTGATGATAATGCTTGTGCCTGATGAGTACATGGCAGATATATATAAGACAGAAATAGCTCCCAATATCAGAAAAGGTATGTATTTAGGATTTGCCCATGGTTTTAATATTCATTTCGGTCAGATAGTGCCTCCATCAGATGTGAATGTATTTATGGTTGCTCCAAAGGGGCCGGGACATCTTGTCAGGGCTGAATATTTAAAAGGTAGTGGTGTTCCTTGCCTGATAGCAAACCATCAGGACCCTTCAAAGAATACAAAAAGTGTTGCCCTTGCTTATGCCGCTGGTATTGGTGGTGCAAGGGCAGGTGTAATAGAGACAACTTTCAGGGAAGAAACAGAGACAGATTTATTCGGCGAACAAGTTGTCCTCTGTGGTGGTCTCACATCTCTTATATTAGCTGGCTTTGAAACCCTTGTTGAGGCGGGTTATTCACCAGAGATGGCATACTTTGAATGTCTCCATGAGGTAAAGCTGATTGTTGATCTCATATATGAAGGTGGAATTTCTACGATGAGATACTCTATCAGTAATACTGCACAGTATGGAGACCTCACGAGGGGACCAAGAATTATAACAGAAGAAACGAAGAAAGAGATGAGTAAGATACTTGAAGAGATACAGTCAGGACAGTTTGCAAAGGAATGGATTCTGGAATGCAGGGCAAATAAGCCTGTATTTAATGCCCTTACAAGAAAAGGTGAGCAACATCCGATTGAGGAGGTTGGTGCAAAACTCAGGGCTATGATGCCATGGCTTAAGAAAGGGAAACTCGTAGATAAAACTAAGGCATAAAAAAGTCGATAGTCTACAGTCACCTAATACAAATCGGCAATTCAATTGAAATCCCCTCCCCTTGTGGGAGGGGATAGAGGGGAGGGGTAACCTTTCTAATTATATCTCACCCTCTCCTTAACCCTCTCCCATCAAGGGAGAGGGAACAGTTTAAGATTTTCTATCGGCAACTTTTGGAGTCGATAGTCATTGACACAAGGTTAAAAGTTGATAATTAAAAGTGAAAAGTTATGTCATTTTAGACTCTTAACTCACAGTTCTGAACTCTTAACTTTTTTAAGGTGTCGTATAAAAATTTTTCACCACCCTTCCCTGTTTATAATGACTAATGACTGCACTTAAATTTGCCCCTGAAGGCTATCCCTTTATTTTTGGATCCCTTATCATTGCAGTTATAGTATTAGTATTCTTCATCAGGGATTGGATATCTGGAATCTATGATTTCTCCTTCTACTTCTTCCTTTCTTCTTCATGTTTCTTAATTGGATTGACAATCTTTATGGCATTCTTCTTCAGAGATCCTGAAAGGAATATTCCAGAAGGGAAAGGCATTTTCGTATCTCCTGCAGATGGAAAGGTGATTCTTATCAAAGATGTTTACGAGAAAGATTATCTAAAGGCTGATTCAAAAGAGATAAGCATATTTATGTCCCTCTTTGATGTACATGTTAATCGTGCCCCATGTGACGGTAATGTGAGTTTGATAAAACACTCCCCTGGAAGGTTTCTGGTAGCACATAAAGATGCGGCATCAATGGAGAATGAAAACTCTGTTATAGTCCTCGACGGAAAGGATGGAAAGATACTCGTTAGGCAGGTTGCAGGCTTTCTCGCCAGAAGGATTGTCTGCAGGGTAAAGGTTGGCGATGTGCTGAGACGCGGAGAAAGATATGGCATGATTAAGTTTGGTTCAAGGCTCGATGTCTATCTCCCAAAGGATACAGAGATTAAGGTTAAATTAGGTGATAAAGTAAAGGCAGGAGAGACAGTAATAGGAACTATTTCTCTGTCATCCTGGCTCGTCCAGGATCTTTCTTCAAGAAGGATTCCAGACAAGCTGGAATGACAGTCATTACAAGAGCCGGAATGACAAAGTCGCAATCGAGATAGAACATTAGAT
>Ga0209314_10000822_pt1 | contig 14130 bp, 13 predicted proteins | sample I19B2metaG_FD_184146 | JGI IMG/M metagenome (GOLD analysis project Ga0209314, IMG submission 184146) | Lake sediment bacterial and archeal communities from Gulf of Boni, Indonesia to study Microbial Dark Matter (Phase II) - ​I19B2 metaG... | ecosystem: Environmental > Aquatic > Freshwater >...
ATCCAACACGCTCCTTAATGGAATAACCCAACCTACGGCGCAAATGAAGATCAGGTTTCCCGCCATACTGTCACTCATGAGCGCCGCAAACGAGCATAACCCTGTTCCCAAAACAACATCTTTCCTAGAGTCGCTATCAAGAAAGAAGCTGATCTTCCCTCGAAACAGAACTATCAAGAGGAGTGCAGCCCAATGCAGGACAGGATAAAATGGCGCATCCAGCCCGACCGGGCCGACATACCATAAGGTGTTGAGAGCCCCTAAGACCACAATAGCCAGCTTCCAGTCGAAGATCGCCTGCTTTGATCGTAGTGACCCCGCAACCAGAGCGGCGATGGCACCTGGTGGAACTAAAAGAAAGCCCAGCAATGTCGAAGGGGGAATCAGCCACGCGACTAAGTTGCCAACAAGAACCGTAATCGCCCCTGTTGACCCTCCAAGCAGGATTCCAACTATCGGGTAGATCACAACTGAAAGCTGCAGCTTGGCTCCTGGTGCCCCGATTATGGGGATTCCCGGAAGCCTGGTCACCATGACGATCAGCGCAGCAAATGCCGAAATCAACGCCACCTGCTTGGTCTCAAGCGTGAATCTCAGCTTGTGTCGCCTCAATCCAAGAACTGTAGCTCTTCCTTCTCAGTTGCAGCAGTTTACTGAACACTGCACATATAAGAATAGGTGGCCGAGTTTCGATCGGCCGACATCTCTGTTGATAGTTCTTACCACATGTTCTCTTCTGAAGCATAATGATCCGAGGAAACGGGCTTCTAAGGTGTTACAGTTGCCAGAGAATGGGCCTAGGGATCTTGACATCGGCCTTGAGTTCTATTAGGTCATGTATTGCACTACTTAGAGCTCGTGATCCAGAATCCGGCTAACAACTAAAAAGCCAGAGTAATACTAAGATGCTGCGGCTAGCAGCGACTTTGGAAGAGATGAATTTGAAGTCAACAGTAGTTGGGCCCTATCCGAGAGTGGGATCCAAGCGCGGAGATGCTCTCAGAAAGGAACTGAACAAGGCGTACGAGGGAACCGGGGATGCGCAGCTAGTTCAGTCGCTTAGAAAGGATTTGACAAGAGAGATCATCCAAGAAATGGTTACAGCAGGCATCGATTTGCCCAACTGCGGACTGGTGGAAGTTCACGATGAATTGACCTGGCCCTTGGAGAATGTTGATGGTGTCCAGTTTGGCGGCATGAAAAAGGTATTCCACACGAATACACACTATAGGGAGGCAATTGTCACAAACAGAATCTCAAGGAAACGTCGTCTCCTGAGCGATCTGTACGAAGTCGCTAGCGAAGTCCACCCAACCATAAAGGTGGAATTTCCCGGGCCATGTACAATGGCGAAACATTCGCTTCTTGGCAAAGGATCACCTTACAGAAACCTACGCGAGTTGGCTGAAGCCTATGCGAGTCTCTATAGAGAGGAACTGGCCGAGTTGAAAGGCACGCCTCTTGTTCAATTCAATGAGCCTTCGGTTGTTGCACCAAGAGCAACAAGTGAGGATGTGGAGATGCTCTCGGAATTGTACTCTAAGATGCTGCGAGGAGTGAATATTCCTGTCGCAGTCTGGACCTACTATGGCAAATACTCTAGCAGGCTGCTAGATGCTCTGTTCTCATTGCCAGTCGATGTGGTCGGCCTTGACTTCGTGTGGGATCCTCAAGTCGCCACTCTGCTTGAGAAGAAGCCCTGTGACAAGGGGATCGGTATTGGACTTATCGATTCCGGAGATCAAGGGCTCATCCGAATGGAGGATTCGAAGAAGGTTGGGGGCGCATTGTCCATGTTAAAGAGTCATGTGAATTTTGAGAAGTCGTTCCTATCCAGTAACGCTACCTTGGAGCATCTGCCAAGGGATCATGCCAGAAGAAAACTAGCCTTGATAGGCGAAGAGGCAAGGAGGATTAACAGATGAGACTTCCTCTCCTACCAACAACGGGGGTAGGGTCCTTTCCCAAACCAGATTACGTTACGGGAGCCAGAGGAGTCTTGGATGAGAACAGCAAGAAAGCTACAAGTGAATTCATTAGACGCCAAGAAGAGTTGGGCATTGACGTGCCTGTAGATGGAGAGTTCTACAGAGGGGATATGGCAACAGACTACTATCGCGCTTTAGGGCTTCCAATAGCAGATTGGACACGATCCTACGACAACCGATACTGGAAGAAGGGGATTGTTGATAGATCTCTTAGAAGAATAGGGTCAATACAAGTGGAACAGTTCAAGTACGCACAGAGTCTGACCACTCGACCAGTGAAGGCAATCTTAACTGGTCCCACCACGCTTGCCAACTGGGGATTCAACAGCCATTACGAGAGCAGGGAAGATCTTGTGTTTTCATGGGCTCAAGTGGTCAGAGATGAGGCTTTGGATCTGGTCAAAGCGGGCGCGAAATACCTGCAGGTGGACGAGCCTGCGGTCGCTGAAAGATATTGGGAGACTGAGCTCTTCAGGGAAGGGTTGAGAAAGGTGACCGAGGGTCTTGGCGTCTACACAATCACTCATGTCTGCTACGGAGAATTCCCTTTAGTCTATCCAAATATGCCTAAACTGCCAGTGGATCAGATAGACATCGAGCTTTCAAGTGAACTCGACCTTGGAATAGAGAAGTCAACTCTTCTCCAAATGATGAGGAAGGACCCCCTGACCAAGTACAAGGATGTTGCGGTAGGTGTAATAGATGTGAGACCTGGTGTGCCCGTCGAAGACGTGAAGACGGTTGAGAAAAGGATCAGGATGGCGCTTGAGGTGCTTGCACCAACAGACGAGGCTTTGAGGAAGATATGGATAGATCCTGACTGCGGATTCAGAACAACCAAGAATCAAGATGTTTCCTACAGCAAAATGAAAGTAATGACGGAGGCTGTCGAACAGGTCAGAAAGGGTCTGTAGGTCGGAATAGAGCCCAGATTGCTGAAGCTCGTCAACGGAGGGTTTGACGATGAAGATTAGAGATCTGCTGGGGGATAGAACAGGGAGAATAGTCTCAGTGGAAGTTGAGCCACCAACACTTGGGAAGAGCATCAACAATGTCTTCAAGATCCTCGACCCACTTGTTGAGAAAGGCATCAAGTACGTCAACATAACCTACCATCCTGAACATGTTCTCGGCTACGTTCAATACAACAATCAGAAGGTTCCCGTATCGCAGAGAAGAAAACCGGGGACTGTCGGAGCGGCAGGTGCGATTCAGGCCAGGTATGCAGCAAAAGGAGTGGAGGCGGTCCCGCATGTCATCTGCACAGGATTCACCACACACGATGTGGAGGAATACGTTATCGACCTGGCCTTTCTGGGCATAGAGAACATCATGGCATTACGAGGAGATACGCCGAGAGATTCTTCAGGAAACAGACTTCCCTTCACAAGAATGCCTGGCGGACATGCCTACGCAAATGAATTGATAGAGCAGATAGCCAATCTTAGGAAAGGAATCTATGTCGGAGCACAAGAAGGGGATCCAATAGATTTCTGCATTGGCGCGGCGTGCTACCCTGAAGGGCACCCGGAATCAAAGTCTCCCGAGCAGGAGCTGAAATGGCTCAAGGCCAAGCAGGAAGCAGGAGCAGACTACTTGGTTACACAGATGGTCTTTGACAATGATGTTTACAGGCGGTTCGTCGACAAGGCCAGAAGCTCAGGAATAGATATTCCCATCGTCCCCGGAATCAAACCTCTTGCCTCACGTAGACATCTGGAAATACTGCCTTCACTATTCCACTGCTCAATACCTGAAGGACTTAGAGCAAAGGTTCTGAAGAAAGGAAAGGACGAGAAGGAAATTGGAGATGTGGGCGTGGAATGGTGTGTTGAACAGTGTTTGGACCTTATTCACTGCGGAGCTCCGGGAATTCACCTCTATGCAACAAGAAGATCGCCGATAGTGGAGGTCGTGGATAGACTGCTCTAGAGCCTTCATCGGCATGTGCGCTAGCTAACTGGAGACACGTATGCGATCTGGATGGCAGTAGATATTCATCCTTCTTCCCCTAACAAAGCCAATCGCGGTCACTCCGCATTTCTCCGCCACATCTATGCCTGATGATACGAGAGCAGATATAGAGGCGACGACTGGAATCTTGACACGAGCTGCCTTCAGAATCATGTCTCCTGTGAGCCGCCCTGTGGACATAAGGAATCTTTCCTCAAACGAGCATCCAGCACGAACACAGCTCCCTATCGCCTTGTCGACAGCGTTGTGCCTGCCAACGTCTTCTGCAAGATGCTCAAGCGTACCATCGCGAGCACATATCGAGGCGGCGTGAACCCCTCCGGTTCCTCGGTAGATCAAGGCTTCTTGATTCAATCCAATGGCTGCACGCTGAACTGCAGAGGCATCAAAGAGCATTTTCCCATCTACCTTCAGGCGTACAAGTCTATCCATTAGTTTGACGAATGGTGATGATGGGCTTGTTCCACAGTCTGTGGTCACTATCCTCAGGAATGGAGTTGCTAGGCCTAACCTTTCCTCAAGATCAAGCTCAGCTGTGAGCGCCACCTCACACTTGTACTTGTCGAGTATGCGTACGTCTGTCAGCTGATCTGGTCTATCGATGATTCCTTCCGAAAGCAGATGGCCGGTTACCAGATCAAGCAGCCTCTCAGGCGTACACATTATCGTCAGGCAGTGAATCCCATTTATGGTTATTTGGACCGGGGACTCAACGGCCACTTTGTCGTCCCCGAGTTCCGGTGGGAGATTGGCCGATTGAAGCCTAAGTACCCTACGGTTCTCAATAGCGCTCATTCAACACGTCCCTTGGCCTTGGAGATCATATACTTGGCAATCTTCTCCGCAATGTCGACTTGGGTTACGCTCTGTAGACCTCTCCAACCAGGCTGGGAATTGATTTCAGCCACGAGAAGCCCCTCCCTACTCTCCAGTAGATCTACTCCAGCTATTTCGCTCCCAATGATTTCTGCAGATCTGATTGTCAGCTCCTCAATCTCTGCTGTGCATTTGAAAGCAGTTGGTTTTGCTCCTCTGCTCACATTTGTCTTCCATGAAGTTGAGATTCTGTACATGGCTGCAATGACTCTGCCGCCGACCAGAAAGACTCTGATGTCTCGAGTTCCATGAGGCACAAACTCTTGCACGTATAGCACATGCCTATTGAACTGAAGCGTCCTGAAAGCCCGCTCAGCTATGTCCTCGTCCGAGATTCTGGCTGCTCCTATTCCTCGAGAACCGAAAACCGGTTTCAACACCACATCTCCGCCAAGCTCATGAAAAGCCTTGATTGCTTCAGAGATATTCTCTGTGACGACTGTTCTAGGGACCCTAATCCCCTGCTCAGAGAGAAGGATGAGAGTATGATACTTGTCAACGGCCTTCTCTATGCTTGATGGATGATTGACGACTGGCAGGCCACTTCTAGAGATGGTGTGCAGGATGTTGAGCCGGTATATTATCTGGTCGAGTGATCCTCTTCCAATGGGTCTTACAAGAATCGCCTTGACCTTCTCTTGTATGCTTGCTCCATTAAGCAGGATAGATGGTGTAGAGGGTATCCTTGATACAAGGTCTGTGAAGGTGAAGCATTCCGCGTTTGCAGCGAGTCTTTTGAGGGCTTCCCTAAGACGTGATGAGCACCAAGCCCTCTTGTTTCGTGTGAGAAGTCCGATATTCATCCGTCGAATCTCCAGTTCAGAATGTTGCATGTCAAGATTTAAGTCAGAGATTCAGCGCTCAAAATGACCTGCCGAGAATGGCCTCTAAAGCGATTCTGCAAGGAGGATACTCACTGGGAAACTGGAGAAATCATGATTGACGCTTGTCAATACGCTTTGTCTCTACTCGGACTTGAGAGCCTCCTTCAGATGAATCTTGAAGGGCCCAAGTCTTCCTCCGAAATTGACCGCGGTTATCTTCTTGACTCCAGGCATCTGAATTGCAGCTCTTATTCCTACAGCTGTGGCTTCTCTGAGTAGTCTCGGCGTGAGGCCGTTGAACACAATCTCGTAGATGCTGTTGACTCCCTCAGGGACTTTGGATTCAGGCAGTGAATGCCGCAGTCTCGGACAGAAGACCTCATTTGTAGAAGCTCCGAGTTTGTACTTGCTTGATCCGACCTTTGATCCCGATCTGCAAATGCCCGCGGGAAATGAGAGGATCACTCCTCTCAACTGTTGAATGGCCTTAACAGCTTCCTCAGCAGCATACAACCCCGTCTCCTGTGATTCAGCCATTATCAGGAAGTTCCCCCCGGCCGCTGCTCTTTTGACACCAAACCTGTCCTCAATCGTAAACTCTCCTTCCATAACTGGGATTCTCCACACTTTTCTACCTGCTACAGTATCGCTTCTTTCGAATCCATCACCGAACATCCTTACAGCCCATCCGATTCGGATTCTCTTCTTTGCGTCGGGCATCGCGTCAAAAGCCGCGGTAGTCGGACAGGTCAGGACGCATTGGCCGATTCTTGTCAGCATCTGAATCTTCCATTCGTGCCCCGTCCTTTGATAGATCTGGATGATCGCTCCGGGTCTTCCATCAGGAGTCTCTTCAGGAGGAACTGCCCGACCTTCAATTCCAGCTTCAGCAGGAGACATTATGATTGATGAAGCGAATCCGGTTGCAGCTCGCGCGGAGATTAGTGCCCATTTCTCGCTGTCAGCTGTAATCAGAACGCGCCCAGCAATCATCGGGAAGACTTCCGCGAAGGTATCTTCGATCTCCACCTCGCTACGCACATTGTATCCCTGATCCTCATTATGAGTGGGTCAGCGGCTTAAGATTTGAGATATGTGAGCGGCTTCGTTCGTCGAGATGTTCAGCGAACTCGGGCTCAATGCTGTCCTTGTTCTTGGTGGGCATTCAGCCGAAGAATAGAATCCTTATAGATCGCATAGATGACCTTGAGGCAGTGAAGATTATGAGACCTCGTGACATCTGTTTTTTCTAGACAGCGATGAGTATGCCAGCCCATTTGATATTTGCATGGCATATGATGCTGGGTTCGATGTTGTCGTTCCATATGCTAGGGTTACTGTAGATATTGCCAAGCAGCTAGTGGAGGATGCAATGTTCTCCAGAGGGCCTAAAGGTATGCGGCATACTTGCTTCCTAGTGGGCGGAAGTGATCTTGCAGAGTCCAAGCAAATATTCAATACAATCACAGCCACCATGTTTCCACCTTTCTACGCAAAGGTGATAGTTGATCCAAGGGGTGCGTATACCACTGCAGCTGCTCTAGTAGCCAAGATGGAGTACAGCTTGAAAAGACTCAGAACCAAGTTTCCCGCTAAGGTGAAAGCAGTCATTCTAGCCGGGACTGGACCAGTCGGTAAGATAACAGCGGTTCTGTTTGCCAAGCTTGGATACGACACATATGTGACATCCAGAGACGACAGTAGGATTAGGTCAGTTGTACGAGAGTTCGCAGAAGAATCTCGATTGCAGATAGGTGGATTGAAAGCGTCCAACGCAGCTGAGGTCCGTGACGCGATAGATGATGCCGGAGTCGTAGTTTGCGCAGGGCCTCCACGTGTGACAATGGTGTCGGCTGACATACTGGCCCAACTCGAGGGACCGAAGCTCATCCTAGATGCCAATGCCATATCGCCCTTCGGAGTCGAAGACTTGAACCCAGAAGACGACCTACGTGAAATTCGACCCCAGATATATGGCATCGGCGCGAATGCTACTGGTAAGCTGAAGTACAGAGTGGAGAAGGAGATTCTTAAAGACGCAAGGCAAGCTGTGAAAGGAACGTACGACTATGACTATGCATTCCATAAGGCGCGAAAGCTTCTGAAGGGTGCGCACTAACAAGGGTAAGACACAAATAGGAAACGTCAAAGAGACGGGTGGACTGTCAATCAGGAAGTTCCTTCAATTGGCTCTCTTACGCTCCGAATTACATAACTTGATGCAATCCTGCAGAGAAGCCCCTCATACGTGCCTAGCGCGCGAGGTCATTGTTGACAAAGAAGTTGCTGTCGATTCAGCTGGAGTACAAAATGAATACGCCAAGGTCAAAGCGACGGCGTCGCTTGATTGCGGGACATTGGGCGAACAATATGGCATGTGCGATGTGTGAACAGTCATGAAGAAGATCTCGGCCACGCTCATTACAGGAAGAAGCTTCGGCCAAGGAATAGGCAAGGAATACGGCCGGTTCTCGGAGAAATACCTGTATGTCGTGAAATCCTGTGAGATGAATCCTGAAGACATGGTTGCGCTCGGGGTCAAGAGAGGTAGCCATGTCCGTGTTAGGAGCGAATTCGGAGAGATAGTGGCCAGAGTCACAGATCCAACACAAGAACTGCCCAAGGGATCGATATTCATGCCATACGGTCTATGGGCCAATACGCTTGTTGACCCTGATAGCCAAGGAACAGGCATGCCTCTGCTGAAAGGCATCCCTGTGGAACTTGAGCCCTCGGTTGGGATCGAAGAGCCCGCAGTCACAACGCCAGAGGAGATTGCTGGACTCCCTCGAACTGAGGGCGCCAAAGTCATCCGCGATGTTGTCTGTCCATTCTGCGGCTGCCTTTGCGACGACTTGGAGGTCTACCTCCGGGAAGGGAGGATAGCCACTGTCGACAATGCTTGTATTCTGAGTCTGACCAAGTTTCTCAACTACGAACGCGAGCGAATCCACAGCCCAGTCATCCGGAAAGGAGGCGGGGCGAAGCAGGTGGACTTGGATGAAGCGGTGAATCATGCAGCGCGTGTCCTGGCAAAGTCAAGATACCCGATAACCTACGGCTGGAGCACCACAACCAACGAAGCCATCCGAATTGGCATAGAATTGACTGAAGCCATCGGTGGCGTATTCGACAATACTACAACCATATGCCACGGTCCAGCAATTCTAGCTGAGGAAGAGACGGGAATCTCCACCTGCACCCTCGGCCAAATCAAACATAGGGCAGACCTCATCATCTACTGGGGCTCCAACCCCCTCCAATCTCACCCCAGGCATTTGACCCGATACTCAGCCGGATCAATAGGACGATTCCGCCAGTCACGCGATGACCGAACCCTAGTAGTCATAGATGTAAGAAAAACTTACACTGCGAGAGTCGCTGACTACTTTGTTCAGGTCGAACCGAACAAGGACTACGAACTTCTCAAGGCCCTGCGAATGACTATTCGGGGCGAGGACCTAGAACAGGAAACCCCGGGAGGTGTTCCGAAAGAAATGGTTGAGGAGCTCGCCGAGCTGATGGTGAACTGCGAGTTCGGAATATTATTCTTTGGTGTCGGGCTAACGATGAGCGAAGGAAAACTCCGAAATGTCGACGAGGCCATATCACTTGTCACCGACCTCAACAATTGGACCAAGTTCACAATAATGCCCATGAGGGGACACTTCAATGTCGCCGGAGTAAACATGGTCTTATCGTGGCAGACAGGCTACCCATTCGCCGTAGACTTCAGCCACGGCTATCCCCGCTACAATCCCGGAGACACCTCGATCATCGATGTGCTGTCACGTGGAGACATGGACGCAGCACTAGTGGTGGGATCAGACCCATTCACAACCTTCCCCAGCTCGGTAGCCGAGAAGCTTTCGGAAGTCCCACTCATTGTAATGGATCCTCACAGAACCCGCACAACCGAAAGGGCCGATGTTGTAATCCCAACAGCGCCAGCCGGAATCGAAGCCGAGGGAACGGCTTACCGAATGGACGGGGTCCCAATAATGCTCAGAAAACTGCAAGAGCCGCCTGTCGGAGTCAGGTCTGACATGGACATTCTCCAGATGATCCTCGATCGCGTCAAGGAATTGAAGTCATGATCTAGGAGGATTCGGAGAACCATGGGCTTTCTAGGCAGAGGACGAATAGGCAAGTTCAAGACGAAGGCGCAGATCACCCTAGACCGACGGCTCCTGTTCCGCCGGTATCAACTAGTTTGGAATAGAGACAAATGCATCGGATGCGGCATCTGCGTGGACATGTGCCCGAAAGAAGCAATACTTTATGTTCCGGCGCAGTTTAGGATGGGACGAAGAGTCTCCGATCGGCCTCAAATAGACTTCGATCCTGACAAATGTATTCTCTGCGGTGAATGCGTCGTTTCATGTCCAGCGGACCAGGCTCTCATCATGAAGGTCGACGGCAAGAAGTTTGTTCCAGTAATAGATGCGAACGCGTTCGCTATGGTGACGAGAAGGACAAGTCTCTAGTGAGGAGGTGAGTCGTTCGAGCAGACAGATCGCTATCAAGAACGGGTATGTCTACGATCCAGCCAGCCGGATAGACGGAGATAAGATGGACATATTCGTTCGCGACGGAAAGATCGTTGAGAAGCTTAGCGGGGATTTCGAGCAGATAGACGCCTCAGGTATGATTGTTATGGCAGGCGGTGTGGACATACACAATCTCACGAGAGATGTATAGAGCCACATTGCCGGCTCAGAAGTGAATGCGGGCAGAATCCTAAGACCGGAAGATCATGTCAACGATGTTGAAGCCAAGACAGCTACGACTAGGTCAGGAGTAGGCCACTCTGTCCCTTCCACTCTAACGACTGGCTACCGATACACGAAGCTCGGCTACACGACTGTGGTCGAACCTGCCACTGCCCCACTCAAAACAAAACACACGCATGAGGAATTGAATGATATCCCTATTCTCGACAAGGCGTGTTTCCCAGTCTTCGGAAACAACTGGTTGGTTATGGAATATCTCTCCGAAGGAAAACTCGAAGAATGCGCAGCATTCGTAACGTGGCTGCTTCGGGCGACAAAAGGATACGCGATCAAACTGGTTAATCCAGGCGGCATTGAGGCTTGGGCCTGGGGAAAGAATGTCACCAGTTTGGACGATCAAGTACCGCACTTCAACATAACTCCTCGCGAGATTCTGCGTGGGCTCTGCAAGGTTAACAGACTGCTTAACCTCCCTCACGCCATTCACGTGCATCCGAACAACTTGGGCAAACCAGGCAACTTCCAGACCACAATTGACACGATGGATTGCCTGAGAGACTTGAGAGAAGATCGGCCGATTCTGCACATGACTCATATACAGTTTGAAGGCTATGGAGGAAAGGATTGGTTTTCAATCACCTCAAAGGCTCCGGAAATCGCTGACTATGTGAACACCTATGACCATGTGACAGTTGACATGGGTCAAATAGTCTTCACCGATACAACCACGATGACCTCAGATGGCCCCTTCCAGTACCAGCTTCACCTCCTGAATGGAAACAAATGGATGAACTATGATGTTGAGATTGAGTCAGGAGCCGGGATTGTTCCCTTTCGCTACAGACGCTCCAACCTCGTGAACGCGGTCCAGTGGACCGTAGGGTTAGAGCTAGCCCTTCTCGTTAACAGCCCTTGGAAGGTCTATCTCACCACCGACCACCCCAACGGAGGCCCCTTCACCTCATATCCGAGAATCATATCATGGCTGATGAGCAAAAAGGCTAGAGAGGCCGTCATGGCGAAGATCCCGAAAGGAACCAGAAGGAGAACATGTCTAGAATCGATTGATCGAGAATTGTCCTTCTCCGAGATAGCGGTCATGACAAGAGCGGGTGCGGCGAAGGCGCTGGGCCTAAAGCATAAAGGTCATCTTGCAGTTGGTGCTGACGCCGACATTGCGGTCTATCCAACTGATCCTAAGTTTGTCGATCCATCTAATGACTACAGAGAATTGGTGAAGGCCTTCAGAAACGCGTCATATGTACTGAAGGAAGGGGAGATCGTGGTCCACAAAGGAAACGTTGTGAAGTCAACCAATGGAAGAACCTTCTGGGTCAATGCCACAGCCCAAGAAGATCTTCTTTCAGCGATACTGCCGGAACTGGAATCCAAGTTCGCTGAATACTACACGGTGAAAATGGAGAACTACTTGGTCCGAGAAGAATATCTAGGCCGATCGGATCCGATCCAGACAGCCCTATAGGTGAATCGAGGGAATCCTAAGAAGATAGAAGAACAGCTTGCGCATATGAGATATGAACAGCATTTATCTCAAGCGCTTTCGGGTGAAATGGTTGAACAGAATCGTCTTGGAGCTGAAGAGACAACCTCGGGTACCTGTTGATTCCAAGACGATATCACCCAATGTTCTCTCAGACAAGCCACTTGAAGAGATAGCCGTGCTGGAGATATGGGAAGGAAACAGACAGATCGGCCTAGGCGAGCTATTCAACATCAAAGGCGACACAGGGGGCCCAACCTCAGACTTCCATGTCGTAGTTTCTGGCGATACTAGGAAGATCCGCTGCCTTGGGTATCGAATGAGCTCTGGATTGTTGAAGATAGAGGGTGACGCGGGAATGTACGTTGGGGAGGAAATGTGTGGAGGATTGATTTCGGTTGATGGAAGCGCTGGGTCGTGGCTTGGTTCAAAGATGCGAGGAGGCAGCATCGAGGTATTCGGAGACGCGGGCGACCATGTCGGCGCAGCATATAGAGGAAGTCACGAAGGAATGACAGGTGGCCAAATAAGAATCCATGGAGACTGCGGATCTGAGGCTGGGAGCTGGATGAGCAACGGCACTGTTAGGGTAGAAGGAAATGCTGGAATGTTCCCGGGGGTACACATGTGTGGAGGGATTATACTCATAGACGGGAACTGTACTGGTAGGGCCGGGGCAGGAATGACTGGAGGGATGGTGATTATCCGCGGAAGAATGGAGACAATACTTCCAAGCTTCTCAATCGAACAGATTAGAAAGAGAGTAAAAGTGCGTGAGGAAACAATCGAAGGCCCATTCTATGTTTTTCGGGGCGATGTCGGCGGTGCAAGAACCGGTCGAATCTTTGTCAACGTGGCAACAAATCCTCAACTGATATGGTGCGAGAAGTACCTGGAAGCCTGGTGAGTCGTTTGGCTCCAAGCGTAAACAGACGCGCCTTGATGCTTGTTCATGAGGTTATGGGAGACCAGGAGAAGTTCTGTGTTCAGATAGAAAAAGGTCCTCTAGGATGCACCATTATTGATGCCGGAGTCAATGCGAGAGGCGGGTATGCCGCTGGAAGACTTGTCACGGAAATATGTCTTGGCGGATGCGGAACAGCTTCAATAATCCCCATGCAGTACGACAACTTGACGCTTCCCAGCATCTTCGTCCAGACAGATTTTCCAGCAATCGCAACTCTAGGATCACAGTTTGCCGGATGGAGGATAGAAGCAGACGACTATACGGCCATGGGGTCGGGCCCTGCGAGAGCATTGTGCCAGAAACCGAAGGAGGTTTACGAGCTGATACAGTACAAGGATCATCACGATACCGCTGTAATAGTGCTAGAAGCCGCGTCTCCTCCTACAGAAAAAGCTGTAGAGATCATATCAAGAGAATGCGAGATAAAGCCCAGGAACCTCTACGCAATAGTGGCACCAACCTCATCCACCGTTGGCTCTGTGCAGATAAGTGGAAGAATTGTTGAGACAGGCATTCATAAACTATCCCAGCTTGGGCTTGATCCAAAGCTCATAACCCATGGATCTGGCTATGCCCCGATCCCCCCTGTTCACCCTCAAACTGCCGCGGCCATAGGAAGAACCAACGACGCGTTGTACTATGGAGGAGTAACCTTCTATACCGCCAATGTCGAGAATGACATCCTGCTAAAAGATATCGTATCGAAAACACCTTCGTGCAACGCCACCGTGTACGGAAAACCTTTCCATGAGATTCTGAAGGAGGCTAAGTTCGACTTCTATGAGGTTGACCCCAACATATTCGCGCCGGCCATGATTACCGTCAACAATACAAGAACCGGCACAACAATCAAGTCTGGAAAAATCAACGCAAAGGCCCTCAAGCACCTGATGGGCATCATTGAAACATAGCCTCTCACGGCAGACCCCAGGGCTAGGCGCAAAGCTGCCCTGCCGCTTGGCCTATGCACTAGTGAAAGACTAGGTTTAGCTTGGGAAGGACTTAGCTCCCGTTGTTCTCGCTGGTTCCTAAGTTGTCCTTTTTCTCGTTGAAAAGGTGAGCGCGCTATTTGCGCTCAAGAGCAGATTTCATGCTGTCATAAGCTTTCTTTGCTTCCTCGACAGCAACCCCGTCTTCTAGCGCTGTGACATCTCCAAGAGCTGCTCCTGCGACAATTGCTTTCAGCAATCTTCTCATGATCTTGCCACTTCTCGTCTTCGGAACTGAGTCAACAAAGACTATTGTCGAATCAGATGCTACAAGAGGC
>Ga0209314_10000823_pt1 | contig 14126 bp, 11 predicted proteins | sample I19B2metaG_FD_184146 | JGI IMG/M metagenome (GOLD analysis project Ga0209314, IMG submission 184146) | Lake sediment bacterial and archeal communities from Gulf of Boni, Indonesia to study Microbial Dark Matter (Phase II) - ​I19B2 metaG... | ecosystem: Environmental > Aquatic > Freshwater >...
GCGCCTTAGTACGCTACGTTCTCCGCTTTGACAGTAGCCCTCTATGAATCTGTCTACGAATTGACTTAGACCTTGAGTCATAAGAGGGGAATAGTGTCCCGAGTAGAATAGAAACTCAGAAACATCCCACGCCTTGTCTCCTTTCTTAGCAGCCTGTTCGAGATCGAGTGAATAGATCTTGCTATCGGTGGAAACCACAAAGTTCTCTGGTTTTGAGTCACCGACCGTAACCCCAACAGAATGGATTTTCGCCATGGCCCTTCCGATTTGAAATGCCGCTTCATAGTCTTCAGAGGGAAGCTGATCAGAGGAGGAGGCAAGTTTCACCAGACTTGCAACGTTTCTCCCGGGAACATATCTTTCCAAGAGAATTCGATCCGGAACGCTTATATGGACTATGTCCGGCACGGGGATACCTTCTTTAGAGAGAATCCTATTCATCCCATATTCATTTGCAAGTCGGGAGCTTCCTACAACGGAGAACTTCTTCGTACCAAGGGTGACTAGATTGATGGTGAACCATTTCAAGCTGAACCAGTCAGTATACTTCTTTGCTACAAGTTGCTCTTGATCAACAGACACGAGATAGACATCGTTGAGCACCCCCGCCAGTGGCGTGATCGCTACTTTGGCGCCAGGTCGGAGCTTCAAAGCAACATCGACAACGGAAGACCTTTCGTTCAAATTCACTGTTCCTGTCGATGTCTTGAGAAACAGGTAGTCTCTTGGATCCTCAGGTTTCTCTATCAGGGCTCCAAGCTGAAGACCTCTCTGCAGGGCTGATCCCAATTCGTCCAGTATTCGCTCGAAGCTACGTGCATGTGTGCGGCCGTATGCCAAATACGAATAGAACGCTCTTCTACTCATCTCAACAACATTGACGATTTTCTCGAACGATCTCTTGGGAAGAATCTTGTCTATGAACTTGTCTTCTAGGACAAACCTGTGATCTTCGAACCTGATCAGCCCTGCCTTCCGGAGATCTTGTAGTGCGATTCGATAGCCTTCTAGGATGGATTGCAGGTTGGCTTCTTTCAAGTCGTTTCTGAGCATATTGGAATAGCTATCGAAAAGAGCAGGATAGAATCTAGCCCTCTTGCGTAGTCGAGAGAGAGCGAGGTAAGCGGGGTCTATAACCAACCCACGGGAGATTTCCCCATACTCGACGACAAGATCCCTGAGTTCCTCTTCGGCAACTCTCCTCTTCGCGAGAATCTCCGTCTCCCTTAAAAAATCAAAATTCTCTACGGCCACATAGGGACCCAGTAGCCTGGTGCACAGGAACTCGCCCAGACCGCCATCCTTCGCGTCAAGCTCGAAGAGCTTTTTCTCCACGGCTAGAATGGTCGCATAAACCTGATTCATCCTTCTGTGATAGAAGCCTGCACCCTTTCGATAGCCTTCAAGAACTAGAAGAATGTCAAAGTCACTGTCAGCTCTTGCGTAGCCACCTGCTCGTGAGCCGTAGAGACAGATAGCGGCTATGTTGGAATTCGCTGCAATCTCCTTGCATAGATGCCGGATCGACTCGGCATGATGAAAGGTGGCCACGTCTTCCAGGTTCCCATGGAGGATTAATGTTCTTGAATATTGTCCGTAACGTCGGTTAAAATGTTGCCATACATCGGCCCGATGTCACTATCTCGTCAGTCGGTTTTATTAGAATGACAGACGCATCCAAGCTTCGTTGGATCCAATGAGTTCCCACGAGATTTCAAGAATAGCAGTTGCAATGATCGACTGTATTCTTCTTGTCGTGAGTGTCATTCCATTATGCGGTATGTTGACCTATGACGCGAAAGGTTCTGTGGGGGAACTCGGCAATCCTGGGGCGAGCTGGCGTGAAACCCCACCGATAAGGGTAGTCATGAAGTCGACAGCAGATTGGGCAAGGATAATGTTTGACGATGAGGTGGGAAACAACACCAACGGCATTCGCTTCAAATATGTGATAGCTTACGGGTGGCTTAAAGGAAATGACAGCGATGATGAAATCAGCATCGGAAAAAGCGCCTGGTACGATATCCTATACAATGTAACCGTCAAGAAGACGGGAGACATCGTAGCATTCAACAAGCAAAGGAATGACTTTGATTACACGGAAATGTATGCTGACATAGTATTCGAGACTGATATGGGCACCATCACAGGCTACGTCTGGCTGATGCTGGCTGGCCAAGGTATAACAACGTTCCAGCTCATGAACCTCGAAGGCCGATACGTCGTTTGGGAGGAAACCCTCTCGGGGACTGGCCACACAAGGCATGAGAAGAGATATATCATGATAGATTCATTCTTCAGAAGATGGGAGATTTCGCCGACGTCAATCGCTGTTCTCACATTGCTCGTCATACTGGTCATGGTTCTTCTCGGTCCGGTGATCCCCTCAAGAAAGAGAAAAGTTCACAGCATGAAGATACAACCTAGCAATCTCCGTATCTTGTCCAATTTTGCCTATGAGCCTAACTGAATAGTCCGAAGAAGCCTTTGAGAGCACGAGGAGCAAGGCGCATGAGTGAATCGGTCGCCGAGAAAACCGTGACAAAACTCACAAGACTTGCGCTCGGGGCGACTATCATGATCAACCTCGTAATGGTCTCAGTTCGTTTTCTCGACGGACTTCCTCTCGGAGTGGACTCCACTAGTCACCTGTTTCGAGTCATGCTCATGTTCAAGTCATACACAGAGAACGGGTATGTTCCTCAATGGAACCCAGACTGGTACGGAGGCACAACGATTTTCCTTCTCTACCCACCGTTAAGCTACTACCTCACTTTTGTTGTTTCACTGGTAAGCTGGGGGCCGATCATAGCTTACAAGCTGGTGGACTCAGCATTCTTCCTTTTGGGGCCTGTGGCGGTATACTATCTTGCACGCTATGTTGGAGGCAACAAGAAAGAAGGAGTCTTAGCTGCTTTTCTTTTCTCTTTTTCTCCAACGATAGTGGAAAACTACCTGTTCTATGACAGGTTCCCCAATATTGTATCCCTTCCTCTTGTCTGTCTCTTCATGATAGCATTATCACAAGCCTTTGTTGGTAGGAGGAAATCGCTCTTCCTTATCTTTTCTGGAGCACTCTTCGGCGTGATCATTCTCATTCATCATCTTTCGGCACTTTGCGCTGCGTTGCTTGGGCTTCTCATTGCTCTTACGAATGCTTTGAAAGCCAAAAGGTGGCGCATTCTTGTGTATTCCATGACTGTTCCTGCAATCGTTTTTCTCATTGGACTCTTCTTGTCTTCATTCTGGGTAGTTCCTTTCGTAACTGCCTCTGGCCAACTGCTCAACAACCCGTTCTACAACCGCAATGTTGAATTCCCCTTCATCAGATTGAGCTATTTTTCCATAAACGTCACCATATATGCCTTTGGAGTCGCTCACCTTGGTCTTGCCCTGTTCGCCCTATGGACGCATTCTGCAGAATCGGGGTTCAATAGACGGTTTGTTCCAGCCACAATTGCTTTCATGTTGATCGGAATGGCACTGTTCGAATTTGGAGAGAGGATTGGCATGACACTCGCAAGGGTTTTTGGCCAAAGTGTTGTCGTGTTCTCGCTTCTAGCTCTCTTTTATGCTGTTTGGCGCAATAGTGGGGTTGGTTCAGATCAAGGTTCGAGAACGCATTTCGTGTGGATGTCGTTTGCTGCATTCTTTTGGCTCAGTCTCGGAAGCTTCGCGTTGCCGGTTGTCGTTTTGCCGCCTTTTTCATTCATTTGGCGGGCGCTTGATGTCCACAGGTTCTGGCTTTACTTGAGCATACCAATGAGTATCCTTTCTGCAATAGGCTTGCAACAGCTCTTCGTGAGAAGAACTCGCTTCCTCACCAAGAGATACTGGTTCCTACCTGTCGCCTTGATAGGAATCATCGTGTCAGGCGGCTGCGCAAAGGTCTTGTATGCAACGACACAGAACATAAGCGAATTTCTACCGTACCCTGCTGCAAATAAGGACATTCCAGCGGGATTGATTACCTATCTAAGGTCCGATCCTACGTACGCCAGGGTACTCGCGGTCAGATGCCCCCTGTGGGTATACGCGCTTCCATACTACACCAACAAACCACTGATCGACGGCTGGTACCCGCAAGACAAACTGCTGAAACGCCTGCTGGAGATAGATGACTATAGAATCCTAGATCTCGAATCCGCTGGGCCAGTAGAGCCTGAATCACCAAACAGAACAAGAATTTGGAAGGACCTGATCCTCAAGTCAAGGCTGCTCGCAATCAAGTGGGTGATAGTGGGGAAAGTTGCTGAAGACACAAGATTGAACCTTTTCAACGGATCATACTTCGAGTTGGACGCGCAGTTCCCGTACCAAGAAGGCACAATTACTGTATACCGATCGTCTCAGCAGATAGAGATGGTCGAGCTTATTCCTCCAGATGCGGGAGAAGTCGTCTTGAGACGTGATAGCCCAGACGTGCTTACGCTGAAGCTTGATATTCGAGGTAATTCCACGCTGATCATCAAGGAGGCGTACTTCCCTACTTGGCGTGCGGTCTCAAATGGCGCCCCTCTTGACATTGCCGGCAACTCAGAGGGCTTTATGACCATGAAGGCGCCACAGGGAGCCAAAGAAATCAAGCTGTATCACAAGCCGATTGATTTCACCGTCTACTATCTATCGGCAGCCACTTTGGCAGCCTCGTTACTGTTCGTAGGATTGGATCTTGCCAAAAGAGGAATTGCTGCCAGGAGGCCTTGAATGCAGTGGGCAGCGCGGCTTTCTCGACAAGTGATGAAGCGATTCTCAGAATCGGATACCTTTCAACAGGCAGTTTTTGTCTTTACGAGGGGTTTCAAACCTGGGTGCGCGGACAAATCGAGTCAAACCCAGAGGTGGTCATATGCTGTCTTGCGATATATGCAATCTCCTTCACAGCGCTTGCCTTGGCGTTCTTCAGCCTCACGCATGCCGAAAAGCTGAAAGATTTCATCCCAGTATCGCTTCTGGCTGTTATGCTAATTAGCGCCTATGTCTTATTTCAGATCCACTATAAAGGGGCATACAGAACCGACGCATTGGCGTTCAGCCATTACGCCGCCGATATCTTCGTTGAGAAAGGGCTGAATCCTTACCCACTTGACCTGCAAGATGCTTTGCGTGAATTCAAGGTCGACCCACTCTACATAACGTTAACACCTTCAGGAGACATATCGACGAACCTGGCCTATCCGGCACTTCACTTCCTTGTTTTCGTACCGTTCGTTGCTGCTGGACTTAATGACATGAGATGGGTTCTTTTTCTGTTCGAAATAGCCACGGCGGCCACTCTCTACTACAAAGCGCCTAGAGAGCTGAGACCGATTGTGCTCTTGCCCATATTTGTGAGCGCAGATCTCGCGATTGACTTCAATGCTGGATCAGTCACAGACTTCTTATGGGTTTTCCCTATGGTGTGTGCCGCCTTCTCTATGCACGATCCATTTCGAAGCGGTATCTTCTACGGAGTTGCAGGTGCCATGAAGCAGCAACCTTGGATCGTCGCTCCGTTCGTACTCATAAGGATGTTCAATCTCAAGAAGGGGAGCCTGATAGTGCGAACTTCAAACGTGCTCAAGTTTGTGGGAGCAACTGCATTCGCCTTCGCTGTGCCGAATCTTCTATTTATCTTTAAGGATCCGGGCGCATGGCTCTCAGGTATACTGACACCGGCCTATAGTGGGCTAGTAATTCTCAGCCAAGGGCTATCAATGTTGACACAGGCCGGGATCGCAGCTCTGCCGCCGATGTTCTACATAGGAACCACGGCTGCAATCTTTCTAACGCTTGTAGCGAACTACTTTGTGTACTTTGACAAGTTGAGACATCTGATTTGGATCTTTCCGGCTGTGACGATGTGGTTCTCCTATAGGGCTCTCCAGAACTACTTCATGTATTGGGTACCAGTAATGGTCGCGGAAGCACTCATACTATGCTTTGAACACGAGAACCGTACATGAGCAGAACGGTGAGAAGGGTTCTTTCAGGATATCAAAGTCGCATGGATGATGTTACATGATCGATTGGAGTCAGGCCATGAGCTTTCGCTGTGTATTCCACCAAGCATTAATATCGCATTGGTAATGAACTTGCAATAAGGCGGATGATCTTGGGAGCCTCAGATCTCGGCGACGAGCATGAAAGGGTTGTCCTGGCACACGGGATTTCAAGCACACTCCGGGCGATTGTCTCAGAACGGTATCTTATGAACACTCTCTCTTGGCTTTCTGGAACCGCCGCGATTGCCGTACTTTTGGCAAACACCTTGAAGGCAACGCCGCCGTACATTGTAGGAGACGCCCTTGTTTCCGTGGAGGTCTATGTCCTTCCCGGAATATACATGAAGCCCATGACGCTTTTCACTTTTCTGTTCTTTCTGTCTTACGCTTTCGGACTTATCTCTACATCTGCAAGGAGACGATTCATGCAAATGCCCTCTCTAGTTAGGAGCATTGTGTACGTGTCTGCTTGGCTGTTCGCGATGGGCAGCGGGTTTGAGATAGTCTACCACATTGTTCTCTGGTCTGCGGCTCTGGCAATTCAGGGCTTGCAGAATCCGGATGTCATTGTTAATCCTTGGCCCAACAATCCTTATCCCATAAATGTGGTGTTTTCTGGAAAGCTTGTCGTCTTGATCTTTGCCCTCTCATGTTTTACAATAGACTACGTTAGGAGGATAGAAAGCGAGAAAGAGAGGGAGGAGCTGAAACAGCAGGTACGTTAGATTGATTTGATTGGAAAGGCCTCAGAAACGTTTCTTGCAGCGCGTGATTATGTGTTCCCGGTGACGGCTAGATCCTAATTAGACAGACGATACCTTCGGTGAGAAGAGCGAGGAAGAATGCCTGTAGTTCGTTCCGTCTGCCGTGATGTGAGCAGACATTCTAGGAAGGTAAATGTGACCTTGCCAGGCGGGATCGAGTTTCTTTTGATGATCCTAACACCCGTTGCGGTTTTGTGGATGGCCGCCCCGGCCAGTTTCATTTCGGGCTGGAATGAAGGACGTAGCGGCCTCCTATTCGCTGCATTCTTTGTGGTTCTGGAGTGGTATGATGGACGAAGGGAGTTTCACAGACGATTGGACAGGAAGGTCTTGATGACATGGCTTTTGGCAGTTTCGTTCCTTGCGCTGTATTATGTTGCGGTCTTCTTTATGGGCTTCAACGATACGATTGCCAGGACGGGCGTACTGCTCGGATTGCCTGAGATGCCAAAGATGTTCAGTTGGGTATCGATGTGGGAGCACCTAGTTTTTGTCGCGTATCTCTTGGCTATCTTCCTTTCTGCCTACGGGCCTTCCAGGCTTGTTGGCATGATAACTCCCGTAGCGTATCTACTTGGTATGGCGATGATATTCTTTCTCGATGCCACCTTCCCATATGCTTCACTGGGCCCTCTTCAGGCTGTTGTGTATGTGATCGTACCGATAGATGTGTCTCTTCTTGGACTCTCAGGGATAAGAGCCATCTGGGATTCTGGGTCATCGAGACTCTTCATTTTCGTAACAAGAGAGGGCGTACAATGGTTCAAGGGAGCACTAGATTTCTTCTGGCCTTGTGTGGGTGTTCACAGCATGATAATCTTCTTTATGATCATCTCTGTACTAGTCGCTAAGATTGATGCTCCACGAAAGAGGAAGGTCATGTATTCGGCGGTCGGAGCTCTAGGAACATTTTCACTGAATGTGTTCCGAATCTACCTTGTGTCCTACTACGTGGCAACTGAAGGAGTTGCCAGAGCGATAGCTTTCCATGAGTCTGCCGGAGAGATATTGTTCATGGTGTGGGCAGTTCTGTTTTTGCTGATCGTGGTCAAGACAGAAGATTTGATTTATGCCAGGCGAGCTACAAGAGACTCCGCTGAGGGAACTAGGGTCGGAAATACGCTGCCGTTCTTGAGCGCGCAGGGTGACCTATATGATGAGACATAGAATGAAGCTGAAGTACATGTTCTGTGTTATCGCTTTGTGCGCAGCCTATTCGATGCTATTGATGCCTGAGTCGTTTTCAGAGAACGTGTCAACTGAGCCTACCGTTTTCTACCTTCATACAGGATACGTTGGAGGACTGCCCTGGGGAAGAATCCTCAGCACAGATCCACCGTACGGCGTCCAAAGATGGTCATTAGTGACAGAAACAGCAGCCTTTATTCTTCATCCGCCACTTGGTCGACTTGCAAGGATAGGCGGTACGGTGACGTTCAGGCTTTGGCTTAGAGCCGCCAGTTCTGGCATTGCCATAATCAATGCAACCCTTGTGGAACTTACAGATGAGGGGAGATCTCTTCACGTGTGTGGAATTGAGGCCCCAGTGCTGGTGGAGTCTACATTGAAGGAGCAACCCCACGTATTCGCAGTCGGGCCGATCATTCGAACAATCGCTGCAAGGTCAATGTTGGTCTTGCAGATTGTTGTCAAGAGCACAAAGTCTTCTGTCTATCTCCACTGGGACGACAATCGTACGCCGAGTCACTTGGCGATTCCCTTCGTCGAAAGGTACTACCATGCAATGAACCTAGTCACGAGAGACTTTCTCGACAGGGAAGTGAAAGGTGCGAATATTACCGTGACTCAGAACGAGACAAGGGTCTGGACCGGGATTACAGATGTCGCAGGTTCTGTTGTGGCACTTCTTCCTTCAACCGAAGGCACCGGCCCTTACGGCATACGGGTCTACTGGAAAGGAAGCGTTGTCAACGAAACGCGAGGCATCAATCTCATGGATGATATGCAACTGGTCCTTAAGTGCGAAGTATATGATCTGACGATTGCTGTTCAAGATTTTTTTGGATTGCCCTTATCGCAAGCAAGGGTTGATCTGATTGCAGCGGAAAGGACTATAGCGTCCAACAGAACTCGATTCGATGGACTATTAGTCTTTTTACAGATCCCTAAGGGGGATTATGTTCTTGTACTAGACTACGATTCATTCCAGCATGTCACAAGAAGCATCATTCTATCCGAACCTACAAGATATACTGTGAGCTTACAGGTTGTTCCCGCGTGGTTCTATTATGGCACGGTGACCCTTGCTGGGATCCTAGCTGCGTCTGTGTTGCTATTTTCAAAACGTAGACAGAAAACTCAAAGAGTTCCCTTTGAGTTCTTGAACGAGCTTCTTGGCGAAGAGATACCTGCCGAGGGAGCCATCATGATTATGGGAAACCCTGGATCAGGGAAGACCGTGCTTATGCAAAAGCTGATGTATGATCAGCTCAACATGGGGAGGACATGTGTATTCGTCACAAACAACGATTTTCCGAAGAAGATTACGAATGATATGAAGCAGCTGGGCTTGGATGTCTCTAGATTCGAGGGCAAGCAACTTGCGTTCATTGATTGCTATTCGGGCACAGCGGGACGGCCATCATCTGAGAAATATAGTGTTCAGGTTGTTACCGACCTGACGGGTCTGGGAATGCAGATTTCAAGTGCATCTAGCGCCCTTGGAAAAGGCACAACATTCTTCTTCGATTCTATGGCTCCACTCTTCACCTCGCTGAAGCCAGATCCAATAATGACTTTTGTGCACTCTATTGGGGCCAGAATCAAGGGACAAGGAGGAAGCCTTTATTTTTCTGTCGGGACCGGTCTAGACAGCGACACTCTGTCTAGGCTGGAAGGATTATCGGATTGCATCATTGAGTTGGAGACATTCGAGAAAAAAGGAATCTCCTGCAGACGATTGAGAGTAAAGAAGATTCGTGGCAGAAAGCATTCCTATAGATGGGTGGAATTCTCTATCGAGGCTCCTGAAGGTATTGTTTTTCACGTTGGCAGATAGCAGCATTTCAGGGGAACTGCATCCTAGCGGAACACACGATCTCGTGGAAACACCTCGATGCCTCCCGCAGCAATCTGATATGGCCTCCACTGCATATCGTGTGAAATCCCCCTCATCTTCTCTATCTGGATTGCTCTGACAACGTTGCCTTCGTGGAGGCGTGAGTGAAGCAATATGACTCCTTGGGATAGAAACTCCTCAATCTGAAAGCTTCTGTATAGCATCGCTGTTCTGAGCTCTGTTGTGACAAAAGAGGAGCAGCCGGTCGACGCTAGGGCATCAAAGAGCATTAACATTGCTCTTCTTCTGTTTGAAGGCTTCTCGTATCTTAGCATGATTGACGTAACGGGATCAACAACTATCCTCTGGATCTTCTCTTCATCTACGACTCTGCCCACGGTTCGGATCAGATCCTTCAAGGTCAGCTCCGGAAAAAGCACTGTTACGCTGGGCAATACATTCTGCTCGGTGAAATCGGCCATTCTAGTCCTGACACGTCGCATTGGTGTCGCGTCTATGAAGAAGAGTTTCCCTTCTCGCTCCAGCTTGTCAAGGTCCCAGCGAAAGGCTGAAAGGTTCTCTTTGATCTGGTCTGGTGATTCGTCCATAGTGACGTACAAGCCTCTCTCCTCACGCGTGGTCCCGTTGCGGAGAAACTGCATGGCTAGAGTGGTTTTTCCAGAACCTGGGCTACCGACTACCAAGATGCATCTCCCCTTCGGGATGCCTCCCCCTAGAAGCTCGTCGAGGCCGTCTATGCCAGTAGGGACACGATCCATCCAACCACCAATCCATCACAATAGGTTAAGTGGGCTTTTAAGAATGACATCCTTGTTCTTACTTGAATGGATCTTGGCATGATGAAGTCACGTCCAATAGCTCTCCTTTCCTGATCAGCGGTTTGCTCCTCAGGGAAGCGTACCGTCCGCGTCGGCGCCTATAAGACTCAGAGATGCAAGGATCACAAAGAACGTTGATTTCGCAAACCCAAATGAGACGCTAAGAGGGACGACTATTGGATAGCAATCGCTCGACAGTGCATTCTCTGAGCCAATCTCCCAATGGATGCCAGGATTCCAGAAAGCTCTCCTGTCCTTTTGCATACCTAGGGTCGAGTCATCGGTATTTTGCATCTGGTTGATTTACACTAACAAACTTCCTTAAGAATTGGGGGACAAAAAAGATGCCCAGTGGTTCCGCCTAGTCCAGCTTCTGCACCCTGATCTCTATTGTTGACACATTTCTAATGTCGTCGCCTTCGCCAACGGCCTCCGTTCCTATCGTTATGTCCTTGACATTTAGCTTCCCTGCAAAGAACCTTCGAGACACAACCTCCACAACGTCTACTGCTCTGCTTATAGCTCGTCCTCTTGCCTTCACCGTGAGCTCTTTGGCACCTGTCTGGAAGTGCATCATCACAGCAGTGCAATAGCTCATTACGGGCTTCTTGCCGACAAAGATCGTGTCAGGAGGAATTGGCTCTCTTGGCCTTGCTCGTCTTTCCGTTTCCGAAGGCACCGTGTTTTCGCTCATTCGTTGTTCACCTCCGCATTCCAAAGCACGCAGATGCTTTGCCGAAATCCCCCCTCTAATGGCGGGCTCTTGTCTTAAGCCTTACCATAATTGCGGGCAGGAATGACGTCTGGGTATGGTCAGCGTATCATTCTTCTTGGCTATGTGCAGAAGGCCTGAGTTACCCATGGTGACCATGGAGAGGTATTTAAGCAGTGGCAAGAGTCCTTAGCTGACGTTCATGATACGAAGAAAGCAGTCTGCTTCACAATGTCGAGACTCTTCGTTACGTCGGAATGGAACGTGAGAAACTCGATTTAGCTCAAATCTTGTTTTTAACATATTTCTTATACTAACTTTGAAAGGCTTCGCAAGGCTGATGGTTGGATCACAACTCGACTTGTGCTCTGCACAAGAATGGAACCCAGGAAGGCAGACCTTATGATCAAGAATTGGGAGAGAAATGATAGAGAGACGCTAATCAACCGAATCGAGAGCAAGATTCGCCTATCAGACAAGCCCATGCGAGACAGGCTAACTGCTGCTGTGTTCAGGCTCAAGACACAGCAGAACAAGCTAGAGCTTGCCAGTCTCAGAATGCAGCAAAGGGACAAGGAGCTATTCAAGAAATGCGTTGACGCACAGATAGGAAAGGACAACGCGAGGGCGTCAATGTACGCAGAAGAATGCGCTGAGATAAGAAAGATCGCAAAAGTCACTCTCCAATGTCAACTTGCCATAGAACGGGCAATGTTCAGATTAGAGGCTGTTCAGGAATTCGGAGACATAGCGTTCCAAATGGCACCGGTTGCAAACGTTATTCACTCCTTAAGGACGCAGATCTCAGGAGTAATGCCGGAGGTATCCTACGAGCTGGGATTGGTCGGAGAAACGCTGAATGACATCGTCATCGAAGCCGGGGAGGCCACGGGCACCTCACAAACGCCAGAGGTCACAAGTCAGGAAGCACAGAAGATCCTCACTGAAGCCAGCGCAATTGCTGAGCAAAGAATGAAAGAGAAGTTCCCTGAGCTGCCGCCTCCTACATTGGTACAAACGGATCAAGAACGTTCATCGCAACCCTTCCTGTAGGAACCGGAACCCCGCAAAGAGGGGAGGATTGCGCGAAGATGAATTTGCACATGGATGTCGCGAAGGACCTTCTGGGCCGATCCGTCTTGGACAACTACGGCGCAACGGTCGGAAGAATAGTCGGAATCTCAACCGATGTTAGGAACAAAGTCACCTCTGTCGAAGTTGAGCTTGGCAACGGGCAATTCCTGAACTGCCCCCCATCTCAGATCGCCGTCAACGAGAAGGGCATCACACTCCTGGATGAATGGAAACTAGAAGCTGACAGCTTGAAGACTGAGCTTGACCTGGCCTTGCGACGGCTAAGAGCGCTATCAGACCTCCACAGGCAAGGTGATATTCAACCCGAGATCTACGAAGATTTTCGAAGAAATCATGACTCCAACCTGAACGAGCTTGAAACAAGAAGAGTTGCCCTCACCAAGAAGCTTGCATTGGTCAGTACTCGACTCGATCAGCAGATCAGAGAACTCGAGACATTCCTCGCAAACAACAAGATGCAACTGGCCGCGGGAGAAATTGATCCCCAAGCATACAAGATAGCCACAGACTCTATCGAGAAAGGGCTTAGCCGGGCCTTCTCCGCAAGACGTGATGTGGACGAGATATTGCAGGATGCTTCTGCACTTGGCTCACGTCTTTGCGATCAGCCTCGGCAGATGCCTGCTAGCAACATGCTTCTTCAGGAGACTCTTTCGAGCGCCGGCAAGCCCTTTCTTCCGAAGTACGTAGGCGCGCCGAACCTTTGAGAGGTAGCCTGCCATCTCGTCCTTCGTTGAACGAATCCGAGGCAAGAAGAAACCTCTCAGAGAGAGGGTTCTGTATGCCTTGCATCGGCTTAGCGTTCAATATCAGAAATTGCAGGACACAGTTCTCAGACTCCAGCAGAAAGATCGCAACATGTTTCAGAAGTGTGTTGCAGCCCAGCTTTCCAAAGACTTGCCTCATGCGCAGCTGTATGCCTCTGAGTGTGCTGAAATCAGAAAAATGGCGAAGATAGTTCTTGAAAGCGAAATCGCATTGGAAAGAGCGATTATTCGACTTCAAACGGTGGAGCAACTAGGAGAGATCTTGGTTCAGATGCTACCTGTAGTGAGCGTCGTGAACGAGACAAGAGGAAAGATCGAAGGAGTAATCCCTGAGGTCGCAAGCGAGCTTGACGCGGTGCACTCCCTCCTTGACGACACTGTCAAGGAAACTGGGGTAATACAGCAGACAGACAGCGAGATGGTCCTGCGAGATGAAGAAGCAAAGAGGATCTTCGAGGAATCCAGCGTCTATGCCGAGGAGCAGATAAGAAAGCAATTCCCGGAGCTCCCCTCAGCAGAAAGGAAGCAGGAGACAACGCAGGAATTTGAGAGCGTAGATCTTGCTGAGACAATGTCGTTCCCTAGCGCCCCGTCCACAACGAACGAGGTAGCACTGGAATCCGAAGGAGCCATAGAAAGCCCGGATCCTGAAGTTCAGGAGTTGCCTTCTCGCGTATATGCGTATATCAATGATCACGTCGGGTACGGGGGGAAGCTGAACCTTACAGAGTGCGCCAGGACATTGGGATTTCAGAGAGACGACATAGTGAAAGCTGTGCAGTTGCTTTGCAAAGAAGGAAAGATAGTACTCCGACAATACGGCCAGCTCGGTCAGCCTCCAGAAGACAAGGCGTCTGGTGAGACACATGGCATATGAAGATCTGGAGAGACTGGCTACGAAGAACGTAGCTGAGGCCGTGAGTCTAGACAAGCAAGGATCGAGAGG
>Ga0209314_10000824_pt1 | contig 14125 bp, 10 predicted proteins | sample I19B2metaG_FD_184146 | JGI IMG/M metagenome (GOLD analysis project Ga0209314, IMG submission 184146) | Lake sediment bacterial and archeal communities from Gulf of Boni, Indonesia to study Microbial Dark Matter (Phase II) - ​I19B2 metaG... | ecosystem: Environmental > Aquatic > Freshwater >...
ATGATGGGCGTCTTCCTGAGCCTAGCAAGCTCACTTCTCTTCGCCCTCTCCCCAAACCTGACCACAGCAATCTTAGCCCGGTTGGGCCTAGGTGCATCCGGCGCATTGATTTACGTGCCCACGGTCCGCTACTTGATCTCAACCTTCGAAAAGGAGAGACGAGCATCTGTAATGGGCTGCCTGGAGTTCGGTGCTGGCCTTGGCCATACCTTAGCTTTGATAACACTGCCTGGCGCCATGAGGCCTTTGGGACTTAGAGGAGCCTTTCTCATTCCGCCCGCAATGGCTGCGATCCTGGTTGCAGTAATCGCCCTGAGGCTGAAGAGCAGCCGGTCAACAGGAACGAGCATTGATCAGAAGAGGGATGTTCTCACGTCACGGGCTTTCTGGTCTTTCTTCGTCTTCAACTTTCTGGGGATGTTGGCTGGATACGCGGTATCCGGTTGGTTACCCACATATCTGCGCCGAGATTTCGAATACGGAGCGGTTGACGCAGGCCTCGTCGCTGCGCTAGTCAGTGGGGCACTAATGATTTCCTCGCCTCTGGCTGGAGCCGCCTCTGATCGGCTCGGCGCTCGAAAACCCATTCTAATGGCAGGTTCGGCTCTCGCGGTTGGGTGTCTAGCCGCGATGGTAGCGAGCCACGACATTGCTATTGTGATCATCGCAGCGGTCCTTGTAGGCGCCAGCCAAGCCCTCACAATCCCCATAGGCATGATCTTTGCAGGAGAAATCTTCGCCAACGCCGGCGCAGGTCTTGCCGTAGCATTGACCGCGACAACAGGCCAAATCGCCTCGTCACTATCCGGTCCACTTTGCGGATACATATTGGATCTCACCAAGAATTTCATCATAGTGTGGGCGGTGGCCCTGGCCTGTTCAGTGGCCAGGATTCCATTCCTAATGGTTGTGAGCGAGAACAAGAGCATCAAAGATTCTCAGAAACCGTAGAGGTCGAGTAGGCTAGGCATGGCTCGACGCACCCCCCTCAAGCGGGATATCATGTCAGCCGAGTGTACACCTATCCTGCTGTTAGGCGGCTTGGCAGAGTGGTCCATGTGTGGAGGCCGATGCTTTGTTTCAGCTTTGTGTGGGGTTGACAAGGTTATTGTCGGCTTTCTTCCGCCATTCGGGGCTTTTCATGGCCTGTCGCTGCGATAATAGGTGACTGTGTAGCCGTGTCGGTTTCAGGAGCCCCACGTGCGCTGGAATTGGAAGATGGGGTTCGTGTCGTGCTGGTTTGTTTGGGTTGAAAGGCCTCAATCCACGGTTGGAGTGGAGGGGGGTAGGAGGGGTGGTACCACCCTCAGCGTGCCTCCCTCCCCCCAGGCAGGGGGTAGGGGCTGTATACACCTGCCTAACTGGCCCCCCGGGGGGCTGTCTACACCTCATGCCTCAGGCATTAGGGCCGTATTCAGGTATGCACGTCATCGATTCTTGGCTTGGATGAGGCTTGAAGGCTAAGATTGAACCCGGAACGGTGAATCGAAAGGATTTCGTATTCATCACTGTGACGGCGCCGGGAGGGGGTAGGGGGTGATATCACCCTCGATGCCTTACCCTTCAACTGATCCATAGCGTTCCGGTCTAGCGGGTTATTCTTTGGATTGGCATGAGGTCAATGTGGTTTGAGGCTCGCATCCTCTTAGCGGAAAAGCCTAGTAGAATGCCCTAGGCCTGTCTTGAATCTCCTTCATCTTGCTCATTTCATTGGGCCAAGGAGGACTACAAGTTGCTGTGGCGGAGGTGGAAATTAGATGCAGCTGCTCTTGTCAATTCTCGTACTTTCTAGGTCTACAAGTCATCCAATGGGAAGATGGGTCTTTTCACTTTCTTGAATGGGTATCGTTTCAGGTTTGGTCCTGTAACGCCGGGGGTATCGACTTCTATGATCTTTTTGGCGATCGGGCTGTGAGCTGCCCTGAAATGCACGTTCGATTTGACAACGATTATCTGCCTTTCTGAAGGCTCTATTCCCACGCTTCGATACAGTTGCAGATCGACTGGCTGCAGTCTCAGCTCCGTCAGAATCACCTCAACACCTTCACAATCAAGAACTACGGTTCTCCCCATTCTGCTTTCTACGCCTGTCGACATCGGCCCACGGTTACGGAACAAGCCATCTGAGACAAGGCGAACATATCCAGTGACCTCTACAGGTTCTCCGTGCAATTTGTCCGTTTTGCCTCCAATCTTCATGGTCAACCTGTGGCCAACTCCTGCTTGGATGGCGTTATCAACTGCCTCAGGATCTCTTATGACGGCGATGACAGCCTGCTTTGCACCTGCCTTCATCAAGGCCTCCAGCAGTGCAGTTCCGTCGGTAGATCCTCCTCCACCTGGGTTGTCCCCGAGATCGGCCAACACAACTGGGCCGGGACCGGTCATCGCTTCCTTCACAGCCTGATCAATCGGCGTAGGCTCAACGATGAAGTCTCTGCGATGATTCCAGACAAAGTCTGAGAGCTGTTTCGCCTTCTCCTCTGCGAGTTTCATGTTGTTGTCTGTTGTGACGATGAGAGAGATGCCTGTGTCTGGGCTATCTGTCATTGGGAATGACGCTGAAACTGTGACGTTGAGAACATCTTTCTGCTGTTCTACCTTGTGGGCGAGCTCTATGACTTTGTTCATTGGGTACCTGCCTGTGAACTGGCCTTGAAGCGGAGGAATCAGGGGTGGTTTCTCGATCGCAGATGTTGGCTTTGCCTGGCCCTTGGCTGTTGAGACCAGTATTCTAGCTGCAGTGAGAGCGCATTCGTACGTGTCAACATGAGGATAGGTGTCATACCCAATCAGGGCGTTGGCCTTCTCCATCATCAGCTGACTAACATTCGCGTGAAGATCGAGCGTGCTCACTATAGGCACCTTCTTCCCCACAACACTTCGAACCTCTTCAAGCACCTTCCCCTCCAAGTCGTTGTAGACCTCGCTGTAGCCGCCGCCGTGCAGGCCAAGCAGGACTCCGTCAACCTTGCCCCCTTTTCTCAGCGACTCGAGAAGCGCTGAAAGCAGATAGTCGAAGGCGTTTCCGGTCACAACCCCACCGGGTGTGGCGTTTGCCCATATGGTTGGAACTAACTCAAAACCGAGAGACTTGGAGGCATCTATGAACCCGCCGGCAACGGATTTCGTGTCGGTGAACTCGTCGAAGAAATCTTTTCCGCCAAGATATCCGGTTTTGATTGAGCGGGGAGCGTGCCTGTCGTACTTGAAGTTGTCTAGGGTTGTCGGGTAGGCGCAAAATGTGTTTGTTTCGTGAGAGATTGTTCCGGTCGCTATTCTCAATTCAAGAAACCCAAATGTCTGAAGCCGGTTTTTGTATTTAACGATTTGAGTTGCCCGTTCAGTGGAAACGGAACATCATTTCCTGAGTCAATCTGAATCCTGGTGATTCATAGAGAAGGTTGATTTGCGGACGCGCTGGATCCTTCATGCAGCAACCTATTTTTCAAGATCTCAGACTCAGAAGATTTTGCAGGGCCACTTATTGACAAATTACCCGCTTCGTATGTTCCTACTTTTGACGGAGTCTGCTGCCAGCTCTACTACATCGTACATCTGCACAGCTGCGCCTGTCTCGCGTATTGCATCTCCAAGATTTCTTTTGCAGAACGGGCAGGCAGAGGAAAGAACTGCCCCTCTGGCGGCTAGGGCCTCTTGCACTCTTTTCTTGGCGATGTTGAGTGAGATCTCGGGGAAGGCGCCTCTGACTCCTGCTCCTGCACCGCAACAGGTGGCTGTGTTCCTGTTTCGTTCCATTTCGATCAGCTTTATTCCAGGTATTCGGTTAAGGAACTCCCTAGGCGCTTCGAATACTCCAAGGTGTCTGCCGAGGTGGCATGGATCGTGATATGTGACTGTGGTGTTCATTGGTTTGGTGAACTTGAGACTATCGATCTCCAGAAGATATTCGGCAACATGTTTCAATTCATAGCCCAGAGAGGTCCTCGTGAGTTTTGGATAGTCGTCAGCGAATGTCTTGTAGCAACCTGGGCACGAGAATACGATTGTTGACGCCTCGACTTCTTCAATCATCCGAATATTCCTTTCAAGCGTCTCCTTGCCCAGCTCTCTCATTCCTGTCCTAAACATCACGGAACCGCAACATGCCTCCTCAGGCATGATGGTGAAGTCAATCTTGGCCGCGCTCAGAAGAGCGATGCTTGATGCAGCCACTTCAGGTAGTCTGAAGGCTGAGGTGCAGCCAACAAAATACAGTATATCAGCCCTTTTTGGCAGATTCAGAGATTGAGGAACCCATGTGAAGCGTTTTTGCGGTTGTTCACCGTAAGGGTTATTGCACCTCTTTGTGGCTTCTGCGAAGTCGAGGTGAATTCTTGGATGGCAGTTGTTTTCAACAAAGCGAGCCCTGGTGGCCATTATTGCCTCAACGGTCTTGACTCCTGGCGGGCATCGCCATAGGCAGTAGCCGCAGAGAGTGCAGTTATAGATCCTGTTCATGAGGTAGTCGTTGGTTTGGATCTCCTTATCGATCAGGGCCTTGATGTTCTGCATTCTGCCTCTCGGGCTATTGGATTCGAATGCCATGTATTCCTGCACGGGGCATAGGGCTACGCAGAAACCGCACCTCATACACTTCTGAACTTCTTCTCTAAAATCGTCAATCGAAGCATAGTTGGCAGGCATGCTATTCTCTCCTTATTGGATAGGGGCCTCCCTTTCCCTTTCCCGGGTTCAGAATCAGATTCGGATCGAACAGCTTCTTTATCTCCCTCATCCATTTGAGAGAGGTCGGATGCTCCTTTTCCATGAATGTTGCTCTGATCAGACCGATACCGTGCTCAGCGGTGATACTTCCTCCTATCGGAAGAACGATTTGATTGTAGAGAATATCTAGTGCCTTGAAGAAGGCGTTGCTCTGTTCTTCGATACGTTCATCGTATAGAAAGGTAGGGTGCATGTTCCCATCGCCGATATGCCCGAAATTGCCCAACTCAAATCCTGTCACCCCTAGATGCCCAGGTATCTCCTCAATCTTCACTGCTGTCTCAGGAAGCTTCGCAGGAGGAACGGTGCAGTCTTCCATCGAGGTTGTTGGCCTGATCCTTGCCAAAGCGGGTAATGCAGCTTTCCTCGCCGAGATGAACTTCTCTCTATACGCCTCGTCAGTTGTCTTCTCAAAATGCTCGGGTTTCTCCTCTTGACATATCCCGATGCACTTGTCGAGGCTTGAAGCCACTGAGCCCTCTGTGTCCCCGCCGATATCGATCATCATGAAGTTCCCCCTTGGGAAATCTCTTATTCCGGCGTACTGAAAGGCAACTTCCATTGTCTTCTGGTTCATGAATTCAATCATCTCAGGGATTATTCCAGTTCGCTTAATCTTCATCGCCGACCGCACCAAACTGTCAACAGAACTGTAGCTGAAGACCCCTGTGGCGTAGTATTTCGGCAAAGGAAGTATCTTCAGACATATCTTCGTGAAGACCCCAAGGGACCCTTCAGAACCGACAAATAGACGTGTCAGATCGAATCCTGAAACAGACTTCAATGTCTTAGATCCGGTGCTAATGACTTCTCCAGTCCCAAGTACGGCTTCAAGCCAGAGAACAAAAACGCGAGTCGAACCATACTTCATGGCCTTGTTTCCAGCTGAATCATTGGCCACCATTCCACCAATCGTACAAGCAGGACTGCTGGCGGGATCGGGTGGAAAGAAAAATCCGTATTTCAGCAGTTCATCATTAAGGGTGTCACACACCACACCAGGTTCAACGACAACGATCTGATCATCGATATCGACCGAAAGCATTCTACTCATTCGATACATGTCTAGGATAATTCCGCCGACAACAGGTAATGCTGAACCTGCCGCGCCGGTTCCGGCACCTCGAGGAGTCACTGGAATGCTCTCCCTGCAAGCTAGCTTGAGAACAGCGGCAACTTGCTCCGTGGTAGCTGGTCTGACTACTACATCAGGTCTGTGTTTGAATGGGGATGAGTCTCGCATGTAGCAGATGACTTCTTCGGTTCTCGTGGTGACGTTTTCAGATCCTACGATCCTTTCCAGCTCTTTGAGGACTGAGTCTGTAGCTTGACGATATCGAGGCATGTGACCATCCAACAGTGAATATTCTGGATGACGCTAAAAAGGAGTAACTACCACAACGGAGATTGGCTGGCAGTTCAAGTTGGAAGGGGCGCAGACTGCGCTATCATGCAAGATAGAATACCTGCTAGGGAACGCATTGTGTTATATAGGTTTCAGAGGGCAATCGTATGTGAGGACTGTTGACTGAGAAACAAGCGGAGCCAAGAATACCAAAGGATCTGGCTGAGGTTCTTCTGGTCGCCGGGCTTATCCTTGCCTTCGGGTTTTGGGAGCATTTTCCTCCTGTGAACCCGAATCACTATACCGACATAGCGAGCATATTCTGGAGGGAGGGCATAGGAAAGGGCCGCCATGGAATACCGTACTATGATTATGTTTTCGAGTATCCAGTAGTCGTCGGTTTCTTCACATACTTCACTTCATACTTCGGTAGAAGTATGTCGAACGATTTCAGCATCTCAATGGCGTTCTACAGTGTGGCGATGAATCTTGTCATCATCGCCTTCGCGTTGGGGACGGTGGTTGTGATCTACAAGCTGTGCGAACTTATCGGCACAGATAAGAAGAGAATTCTTCCCTACTTTCTTGTCACGCTTTCTTTCATTATGTTCACGATATACAACTGGGACATATTTGCAATCTTCTTCTCATCTCTCTCGATCTACTTCTATCTTCTTGGCAAGAAGCGTCACTCTGCCATAAGCCTGGGGCTTGGGATTGCCTCGAAAATCTACCCTTGCGTGCTCGGGCCGATCTTTCTGCTTGAGGAGAAAACCTGGAAGGAGAGGGTGACCTTCTTCGCTATTGCTGCCGGCGTCTTCGCTGTTCTGAACGCGCCCTTCATGATCTTGAAGTATGATGTGTGGTGGGGCACATGGCGTCACCACATGACTTGGGGGCTGGAGAACTCCTGGTTAATCTACGTCTTCGAGCAGATGGATATGAGTGCGCACTACGCTAGCCTAGCTGTTCTCCTCTACCTAGTGTATAAGGGAATAGCTGGAACGTGGAAGAGGAGCTATGATTCACAGGCCTCAAGGATCATTGAACGATCTTTCCTTATGTGTTTGGCGTGGCTGATAGGATCCTACGTTTGTCCGCCGCAGATGGCGCTTATGATTCTGCCATTTCTCGTCTTAATGCCACTGGCGCCGCTTTGGCTTCTCTACCTAGCAGAGGTCTTCAATGCGCTAATAATAGTGCTCTGGTTCACTCCTCAACTGAACCTCGGCAATCCATTGATCGCAAGCAGCCCGGTCCAAGCCTTCTCTGCAATGAGACAGTTCATATGGCTCGTGTTCTTCCTACGCGTGCTGTACCCCGGGAAGCTGAGGTTCTGGACTGAGGATCTGTTCAAAAGGATCAGATGATGCGCCTCTTGAGGTTTCGAATCTCTTATATCAGCTCCCCGGACCTATACGCAACCAGTTGAGATTGATGAAACGTCACACGGGTTCCAGCGCAATAGTCACCTTGTTCCTGCCCCTTCTTCTGTTCACCTCATGTTACGCGCAAGCCGCTGAGCTGTCGGTGGCTTGGAAGTGGAATGATGGAAATACGCTTCCTCAAGGACGTGAATCCTCATCGGTGAGCATAACTGTCTCAAACACGGGAGCAAAGCAATTGAGACTTGAGTTCGTTGGACTACACTTCGCCTGGATGCCTAATGACACATACACCTATGGAGGAGGAAGCGAGAAGACAAACATACTCAGCCCGGGCCAAAGCGTAACCTACACAATTCCCTTCGGCATGCCAAAGAACCTGGCCACGGGTTCCTACAAATGCTTCGCCGCCGTCATCTACCATGTCGCAAATGACAGCTCATGGACAAAGGTGCAAAGCGCACATCCCGCACCGCAGAACCTAGAAATCGTCCCAATCATGGTCGTGACAATCACATCGACAACGACTCTTACTCAGCCTGCTGATTGGACGGTGGATTTCGCAGTGCTGTTGGCCTTCACGATCATAGGCTTGGGTTTGCTTGCAACATTCAGATCGATGCGAAGAAAGGATAGGGATTCAGGTTAGAGGCGGAGTAGACTGGGGGTGAATAGAGATCAAGATCAACCTAGGGCTATCGGGCAAGAGCCTCACCCTCGACCTAGATCTGAAAGACCAATACGACAAGGCCTTTCTGTACCTGCTCCTTGCAAGTCTTGTTCTGAGGGTCGCTTGGCTGGATTCGCCACCGGGCAGCCTAATCTTCGACGAGAGATAGCCTAGTCGGCTATCCGTCAATGGTACTATGTTAACGCTGCCCGAAACATCCTAGGTTTACCTCAGAGCATTGGAGGGGAGGGTAAACCTCCTTACCCTGACGCCACACCCGGCTTCGACCCGAACAAGGAACATCCGCCTCTCGCGAAACTGATAATGGCGCTTTCAATGCGTCTGATAGGCAACAATGGATACGGGTTCAGGATTCCGAGCGTCATTTTCGGAACACTCTCAATCCTGTTCTTCTATCTTGTGTTGAAGAGAGTCAGTCGCGACAAGCTTCTTTCGCTCATAGCCACCTTCCTCTTCAGCTTCGACAACCTTGTATTCGTCCACAGTCGCATCGCAACCTTGGACATATCGGTCCTGTTCTTCATGATACTTGGATTCTACTGGTACCTTGGAGGCAGAATGGTGTTCAGCGGAATCGCATTCGCGCTGTCAACACTATGCAAGATCGGCGGACTCTACGGGATATTGGCGGTGGCCATCTATCACCTGGGGAAGGTGCTTCTCACCAAGAAAGACAACCATGAACAAACATCGCTCTTGCGGAAGTTTGATGATCTGGAGCGGCTCGTGATTGCGTATGGTCTCAGCTTCTTCGGGCTGCTCTTCGTAATGGACAGGTTTTGGGTAGGATACCCCAGCCCCGTGGAGCATCTGAGCTTCATTCTCAGCTACACCAAGGCCTTGGTGGCGCCTTATCCAACCGGCATCCAAAGCTACCCGTGGCAATGGCTCCTGAACCAGGTCCAAATCCCATACCTAAAGGTGGATGTGAACAAGATGGTTGAAGGTGCGGTTGTGGGAAGCTACACCTCGATACACTTCAACGGTGCCATGAACCCGCTGATAGTCTACCTGACCTTGCCTTCTGTGCTGTACGCGGGATACCTGTTCTACTCCAAAAGAGACGATCTTTCGCTGTTCGCGATTGCGTGGTTCGCGGGAACCTATCTCCCATTCATCCCGATGGCTCTTCTATTGAACAGGATCATGTACCTGTTCTACTTCCTAAACACAATCCCGAGCGTCTGCATGGCCATAAGCGCAATGGCTCTGGATCAAAGACCTCCGAAAATAGTGATGGGCCTGTATCTGCTCGCCGTCATCGCCCTCTTCGTAATGATGTTCCCATTCAAATCCGTGCCATAACAGATCCAGAGAACAAGTGCTGCCAGTCCGACCCGTCACAGCTCCAACGCCATAACAACTTCATCCACACACAGATCCCCTTTGCGTATGGCTTTCGGCATTCTTCCCACCTCTCGAAATCCAACCTTCTCACAGACATGCCTCGCGCGAAGGTTCGTCTCAAAGACGCTCGCGCACAGAAGTCTAAGGCCAGCCCTCCTCGACTCCTCGATGAGAAGTCGTATCAGCTCTGTTCCGATCCCAACGTCCCGAAAACCGTCTTTAATCGCTATCGCCATTCCGCCAACATGGCTTCTCCTGCCTGTTGCCTTACGGATCTCCGAGTTCGCAATCAACTTCCCACCAACCTCCCCCACGATGCAGATCGCAGAACCTTTCTCTAAGTCTGCAAGCAACCTCCCAAGCCAATCTGCTTCCGCCTCACGACTCCGTCTATCCTCAACCGGAACCTCCGCACCCTCATCAACAAGCGAATTGATGAACCCGAGAAAGTCATCGAGATCGTCCATGCTTGGAGCCCGAAACGTTACACTTCGTCCATCTATTGACTGAAATCTGCGGTAGATCTTCTCCATTCCCCACTCATCCCGTGGACTCTCTCGACAGAGAACTGCTCCGATCTGCGAGTTGAGGCTTTTCATCTAGCCCCTAATACATTTCCCGTGCTTGAATTCGATTTGCTGGCGGTTATGCGTCTTTCAGAGAACGTCAGCTTTCACGAAATGGTATCTGGTCCAAGACGGCCAATTCCCTGGACAAGGCTCATCGAAAGCCACCTTCAGTGCCAATCCGATCTTGAGCTCTTTCTCCGGTACGCGAATCATGGCAGGGAGTCTAGGTCCTTCAGCAAGCTCCACGATTCCTACCGTGTAGGGCACAAGAGCCTGAAATGCGGTAGGAGTGACCTGAATGACTGAGTAGGTGAGGAGGGTTCCCGTTCCTTTAAGCTGCGTCCATTCCATCTCGGCTGAATTGCATTTCGAACAACGCGGCCTCGGAGGAGAGGAGACCTCTCCGCAACGTTTGCATCTTATGCCCATCAGCTTTTTCTGAGCACAGAACTGATAGAAGCTCTCAATCGTTGGAGCAGGCTCGCAACTCATCTCATTCTCGCCTCTTGTAGATGTGTACGACGGCGGTTGATCCTGAACCTCCAACATTGTGGGTCAACCCTAGCTTCGCTCCCTTGACCTGACGCTGTCCACCCCGGCCTGTCAGCTGAAGATAGATTTCGCATGCTTGGGCTGTGCCAGTTGCGCCGACGGGATGGCCTTTTGCCTTCAGTCCGCCGCTGGTGTTGACTGGAAGACTGCCGCCCAGCCGTGTCTCTCCCCTCTCAACGAACCTTCCACCTTCTCCTGGTTTGCAGAAGTCAAGGTCTTCATAGGCCATGACCTCGGCTATCGTGAAACAGTCATGAACCTCCGCCACATCTATATCCCCAGCCCTCTTCCCAGCCATCCTGTAGGCCTCTCTGGCTGCTGATCGAGCAGACTCCATGTAAGTGACGTCCTCCCTCTCGTAGAGACCTATAGTTCCACTTCCCTGTCCGCTGCCTATGATGTCAACCGGCGAATCACTGTATCGCCTTGCCAGCTTAGGTTTGGTGAGGATTAGGCAGCTTGCCCCGTCACTGATCAGGGAGCAATCGAAAAGCTTCAAAGGCGACGCTACAGGCCTCGACTCCAATACCTGTCTAACGGTGATCTCGCGTTGAATCTGAGCCTTCGGGTTCATGCATCCATGCTGATGATTCTTGACAGCAACCATCGCCAACTGCTCCTCCGTGGTTCCGTATCTACTCATATGCGCCCTAGCCATCAACCCGAATAGAGAAGGAAATGTGACTCCGTTCCATTGCTCGAACGGAAAATCAGCCGCCATAGCCAAGTATTCTGTCGCATCGGAGGTAGACCGATGAGTCATCTTCTCAACCCCGCCCACGAGGACAACATCGTACATTCCAGACACGATCGAGAGGACCGCGCATCTCAAAGCCACACCCGATGATGCGCACGCAGCCTCCACATGGGTTGCTGGAACCGGGAGAAGCCCTACCCAGTCACAGACGGAGGGCCCCGTATGTCCTTGATGCTCGAATGACTCGGACATCTGCCCGACAAAAAGAGCTTTGATGTCCCTTCTCGGGTCGAGGTTAGGGCATTCTGCGAAGGATTCTCGCGCAGCCTCCAGAAATATCTCCCTGGAGTATTTCCCTTCGAGTTTGCCGAACTTGGAAAGGCCGGCTGAAACAATTGAGGCCAGAGGTTTCCCGTTCACATCAACCACCTCAAGTCAGCCGCAATCTTCATTATTCGACTGTATAACACTTTCAGAACCAGCCATCCCTTCGGTATTCTAGGCTTCATCACCTAATTCATTGAGGATCATTGACATAGGCTGGCGAATCGAAGTACCCAGATTCAAACAGATGAAAGAGCCAGTTAAAACTGCTCTGGCGGACGAGCGCTCAAAGAGGCCTGCTAGGTGGAGAGTGCATCATTCCTCATGCCAGCTCCCGTTTCTCTCCATCTGCCAGAAAGAGACGGAAATCCAGCCGATTTGCCCTGCAGTGCCAAGAAACACGCTAAACAGGCGCTTTAGATGAAATTCTGACCCACCATGGCGCCAATTGCATCTGTAGCGCAGGGAACCTCCTAGCGGCAGCCGCCTGCGCCACTCACTTTCTTTGGATAGACCTTCAACTGGCAGAGCAAGGAACGGGAAAGCTTGCCTGAGTCGATGCAGAAAGAACCTAAACCTTATCTATGTTTTCTAGCCAATTAGTACCGTTCTCCCGAAGGTGTGAAGATTTTGCCTAAGAAATTGAAGAAGGCAAAGAAAGCGAAGAAAAAGCTGAAAAAGGTGAAACGTAAGCCGAAGCCAAAGGCTGCTCAGAAGCCCAAGCCAAAACCCGTTGAGCCCGCGGTTCCGTCATACGCCGTCCCACCCCCTGAGGCACTAACAGGCTTGCAGCCTCCAGACATTACGCCTACGACCCCACTTGCATAACAGCCCATATGCGCATTCAGCGCTCCCCCATCTTTTTTGGATTCATACCGCAGCATCATCTTCGCTGTCTTTTCCAGTCTGGGTTTTGGGAGGCTTAAATCTGTCCAGCGGAGGTGTTCCTGAGAATCTTGAATGAGGATGAGCGGATAGAGGAAATCAGAAGATATCTTGACGCGACACTGGAAGAATTTCAGAAACTAGTGGAGAAAGCTGGCGGGTTCGAAGACAACAGAGTTGGAAACGGTTGGCAGCCAGCCAGCCTTGTGGAGACTCTTTCAACAGTGGCCCCGATGCCTCCCTCTGAGATTCTTGGAAAAGTGAAGTCAGTAAGATGGCGAGCTCTCGGAATGGCGCTGAGTAACCTGCCCAAGGCCAGAACGCTCAATATCGAGTTTGAGAAGCCACACCTAGAGTACCGACCTTACTGGATTGCGAAAGGATACCATGAATGCATCTTCTTCAGGGGTGCATCATACCGGGTGCCCACAACTGAGGATGTCTTGGCTGTGGAGGTTGATGGAAAGCTGCGCAACCTAGTTCTTAGAGAGACGAAGCCATATTCATTCTTGAAGCAGGTCAAGGACAGCATTGAATGGGTTACAGGTCTTGCATCAAACAAGCCAAGAGAATTCATTCTGGATGGAGTCACGGAGCTGGCAAGGAGATACAAGAAGGCATCGCTTCACTTGGACGCCTACGGAAGAAACGACAGGCACATGGAGCGTTTCCTCCGCCGAAACCCCCCGCTTCAGATTTCGAGCCTAGATCAGATCAAGCGAGAACATCCATCTGCCGAGATTGTGCAGCTGCACGAGAACAAGGACTCGGTGATAAAGAAACTGAGCGATGCTGTAGTTCAGGCGCCTAAGATCTTCACGCGGATATTGAGCAACAGGTTCGAGGTCACGGACCTCATGCTGCTATACCTTCCGGTGTACAGGGTCAAATATCAGTATGCCAAGAAAGAAGGAGTCGTGAACGTTAACGGCTCGACTGGGGAACTGATTTCGTAGAGCATTATCCAAATAGCCTTGCGCTGTTCCACGACCGTGCTCCCGCAACCGTTCTATTGACTTTATCCGTCAATTGTCGCTCTCTGTCTCCCTTTGATTGAGGACAGGGCGGGCTTGACCTTCAATGACCTGGCTCCATCGTCATGCCTCGCTCTGCTGGCTGAAACCTACTCCTTTCCGAGTCACCGATGTTTCTCGGTCGGAACATTAATATACCACAAGCTGAAAACAAGATAGAACAGGGAAGACGGGTGTCAACAAACGAAGAAGTCTCAACCTTCCTCGAAACCCTTACAAAACCGCCACAGTTCAAAGTCCTGAATGCTCTCGCGGAGAAACCTACACAAGAATTCACCAAGACCGAACTAGCCGCCAGGTCGGGGATTGGCAGAACCACACTATACCGAATCTGGGACGACCTCGAGAAAATGAAAGCCATAACTGCTTCCCGCCAAGTCGGACCCGTCACCCTATACCGCCTTAACCCGACCAGCCCTGTGGTTCAATCCATTCTCTCGATCAGAGAGAGACTTGCACAAATTCAAGGGGCGGTGGAGAAAATCGAGCTTCAACGTCTAGAGAAAACCAAACAGACCAGGACCGAAATCCCACCCGCATCCGCTGTACTGATGAAGCTGTTAAACAT
>Ga0209314_10000827_pt1 | contig 14069 bp, 8 predicted proteins | sample I19B2metaG_FD_184146 | JGI IMG/M metagenome (GOLD analysis project Ga0209314, IMG submission 184146) | Lake sediment bacterial and archeal communities from Gulf of Boni, Indonesia to study Microbial Dark Matter (Phase II) - ​I19B2 metaG... | ecosystem: Environmental > Aquatic > Freshwater > Lake...
CCGGAGGGATGTTCCTGCCCGATGGCGAAAACAACAGGAAATAAGGACAGGTTAGGTTGTTCTGCATCTGGCCGGTCACGAAAACCAAGCAGGACTAAGCATGTAGAAAGCATATGGCTTCCGTGTTTGGACGCGGGTTCGACTCCCGCCAGCTCCACTTGAAGTCTATCCAAACTTACCTCTAATCTCTCGTTAGGGAGATTGGCTTATGAGTTGAAGAGGAGATATGTCTGGCTTTCCGGACATATTTTTTTCAGGAATACTATTTCCCCGATTATATAAAACTCACGGATTTTACTTATATTCATAAAATTGTAAAATCATTCTAAATCCTATGAGCACAAATAAATCCGGTTTAGAAACCAATAGTCATCCTGAAAAAACAGAAAAAGAACTGGCAAAGGCGGGAATAAACCGTCGTGCAATACTCAAGCTTGCATCAGTCACCCTCGCCGGTGCAGGACTTGGTAGCCTGGGCATTGTCAATGGTTCAGACAATAATGCAAGTCCGTCAGAACACCGGCAGGAAGCCGACCATCTGAATTCCTCCTATTCAAATTCATCAACGAGGAGTGTAAAGTATGAAGAGATGCTCCCGGATGAACTTGAAATGTGGCTAAAGGAATATCCGGTTGCATATATTCCTTTTGGCTCACTTGAGTGGCATGGAAGACATTTACCTTATGGGAACGATGCTCTCAAGGCTCATGGGATTCTTGTTCGAACTGCTCAAAAGTATGGCGGAGTTGTTGTACCGCCAACATATTGGGGACACATGGGACACTGGCATATCGGAAATCACCCTGGTCTTACTTCCAGTCTGACGGACCAGTTGTTTATTGAAATATTCAAAGGTCTTGTACTTGTAGGCTTCAGGGTAATTATTGGGGTGACAGGACATGATGTCAAACCCCAGGTGGATTCTTTACAAAAAGCAGTTGATTCCATTTCAGTTTACCTGATCTCTCCACTTGGAAGGACAACAGGTTTTGCGATGATGGAAGGATCGCTGAATCCTGATGACCCCGATGTAGGGATGGATCACGCCGCAAAATGGGAAACATCCATTCTGATGGCGTTGAGACCTGATCTGGTAGATATGAAAAGGATTGAAAAGTTGGACAGAAATGAAATTGAAACCGGCAGGGGAATGAATATCAAAGGATGCGGGATGTCAGGCAAGGATCCAAGGATTCATGCTTCAAAAGAAGTTGGAGAAAAAGCTATTGAAAAAATAGTCGACAAGATAGGACAAAAAGGACAGGAATTGCTTAAAAGCATAAACTGGATTAAATGTCAGTAGATTCAGAACCGGTTTCCTCTGTTCAAATCTCTTTGCCTGAAAAGCGCCGAATAAGGATTGCCGTAGCCCTGATATATTTCTGTACAGGGATAAGCTTTGCCACATGGGCAAGCAGGATCCCGGATATTAAAACTGCCTTGCACCTGACTGACGGTATGCTGGGCAGCATACTTTTTGCACTTCCTGCAGGTCAGTTTACAATGATGCCATTTTCCGGCCGACTTGTAACCCGTTTCGGAAGCTACAGGGTGCTTCTTTTTTCCCTCCCGCTTTACACATTATGCCTTAATAACCTGGGATGGGTGACAGAGGGATGGCAGCTTGCAGTTGCGCTCTATATGTTCGGCCTTGCAGGAAACATGAATAATATTGCGATAAATACACAGGGAATAGCAGCTGAACACCTGTATGAACGATCTATAATGGCTTCCTTCCACGGGATGTGGAGCCTGGCAGGTTTCACCGGGGCTCTGACCGGCCTCTTAATGATCAACCTGAAAGTGCCGTATAACATTCATTTTATAATTGTCATCCTGATGGTCTGGACAATTATGAGCATAAACTATCCTTACCTTATCAAGGGAAAGGCATCAGGGGCAAGAGATGAACAACGCAGGAAGTTCTTTTCCAAACCTGATGGTATGCTGCTGCAGCTTGGAATAATAGGATTCTTCAGCATGGCAAGCGAAGGAGCAATGTTTGACTGGAGCGGGATTTATTTTAAGGATGTTGTAAAAGCACCGGCATCATTAGTAATTCTTGGATATACCTCATTTATGATCATGATGGCCTCAGGTCGCTTCATGGCTGATCACTTCATTGCAAAAATTGGTCGTCAAAAGCTGCTCCGGATCGCAGGCATAATGGTATCGTCAGGGCTGTTTATATCGGTATTGTTTCCAAACCTAATTACCTGCACAATGGCATTCATGCTTGTCGGACTTGGAGTATCAAGCATTGTTCCAACAGTCTACAGCACAGCCGGCAAATACACAAAAGTACCACCGGGAATCGCACTGGCAACAGTGTCAAGTGTAAGTTTCCTTGGATTTCTTATGGGACCACCACTGATTGGCTATATTTCAGAACTTGCCGGATTAAGATATTCATTTGCAGTTGTAGGCATCTTCGGATTGGGTGTAACATTGCTAGTATCACGGATCAGGGCATTCCAGGTTACACCACGTGTCGCTGTTAAAAAAGATGTACCTGAAGAAGATCTGGATCAGGTAGCACCTTTTGAGATGTGAGATGTGAGATACAAAGTGTAAATTTGCACAAAACATTTTAGGAGAATGGCTGAGATTAAAATATTGATTGTTGAGGATGAACAGAGGCTTGCTGATATTTTAAAAAAGCAGCTTGAAGAAGCAGGTTTTCAGGCTGAAACCGCAAATGACGGGTATATCGGGAAACAGCTTATTGAAAAAAACAGCTATAACCTCATCGTGCTGGATATTAACCTGCCACTGATCAATGGTTACGATCTGTGCAGGGAGATCAGAAAAACCAACAGGGACATTCCAATTATCATGTTAACAGCTTTCGGAACGCCGGAGAACAAGATTTCGGGATTTGAGTACGGAGCCGATGATTACGTTGTCAAACCATTTGATTTCAGGGAATTACTGGCACGGATTAATGTATTCCTGAGAAGGTCAGACTTAAATATACCTGAATCAGAAAAGATTGTTCTTGCAGATATTGAAATGGACATCAAGACCAAAACAGTTACACGTTCAGGAAAAAAAATTGATCTGACAGCAAAAGAATCGCTTCTTCTTGAAACATTTCTCAGGAACCGCCATAAATTGCTTACACGTGAATTTATTATTGAGAAAGTATGGGGTATAGATTTTGATCCGAGCACCAATATTATTGATGTTTATGTCAATTACCTTAGAAAAAAAATAGACAGGGATTTTGAACCAAAGCTGATTCATACCAAATTCGGATTCGGATTCTATTGCAGTGACAAAGAGATATAGAGTATGAATATTAAGATCAGATTATCACTCCAGTTTTCGCTTATTGTTACCGGAATCCTTCTGTTTTTTTCTTTGCTTGTTTACTATTTTTCCTATTCGAGACACCATGCAAAATTCAGGCAGAACATACTCGAAAGTGCCAAAAACTATGCAACTCTGTTTATTGATGTGGCCGAAGTTGATTCAGTATTAGTAAATAAAATGCAGGAGACAGCCGTTTTATGGGAAAGGGAAGAGCTGGCCATTACAGATACCGCATACAATATTCTTTACAGCAACAACATTGAATACCTGGCAGACAGCCTGACTCTTGTAAAAAATGCCTTCAGAATATCACATTACTTCACTGTCGCTGAAAAAGAAGGTGTATTTTACAGGCATATGTACGAAAACCGGACTTACTATGTTTTTGCACTTGCATTCGACAAAACACGCGCAGCCTATCTCGAGGAACTTCTTAAAATACTGCTCTGGAGTATTCTGTTCAGCATCTCATTGTCGATTGTGCTCTCCTACCTTTTTGCACGAAGAGCTATAAGGCCGATATCTGAAATAATCAAAAGCGTAAAGGAGATAAATTCACTGCGCCTCAGCAACAGACTGGATGAAGGCGACAGAAGAGATGAAATAGACCAGCTCTCGGTTACCTTTAACCAGATGCTTTCTGACCTCGAAATTGCTTTCAGGAACCAGGAAGATTTTGTTTCCAATGCTTCGCATGAGCTACGAACACCTCTTTCTGTTATGATCAGTGAAACGGACTATTTTCTGAGCAGGGAAAGAACCAGGGAGGAATATGTTGGGCACATCACGGAACTTATCAGGGATCTGAAGAAAATAAACACTCTGCTTAACAGTCTGCTTGAATTGGCACAGGTTACCAAGGATAAGAATATTGGCTTCATCCCCGTGAGAATCGATGAAATTGTATTTGATGCCATACACCAGGTAAAGAACAAGTACCCCGACCATAAGATCATTCCGAAAATCCAGTATCCGGAAAATGAAAATGATCTGATCATTACCGGAAACGAGGGTCTTCTTACAATTGCCTTTAAGAATCTGATTGACAATGCATGTAAGTTTTCAAATGAAAATGTAATGGTTGAGTTTAGCCTGGAAGGAGATAATATTAATGTAGTTGTTGCTGACAACGGGATCGGTATTCCGGAATCTGAACTGCAGAATATCTACAAGCCATTTACCAGAGGATCAAACGTAAAGTTTATTGGCGGATTTGGTATCGGACTTACAATGGTCTCAAAGATAATTCAGCTGCATAAAGCAGAGATAAATGTGTCGAGCAAAGAGAATGAAGGCACCCGTATAAGCCTGCAGTTCAAAAGGTCAAACCAGGTTATTTAAGGAGTTTTTAATCAATTTCTAATTATTTTCTAATAAGCATCCCCGCAATTCATTCATAGCTTTGCACCTGTTGAGATTCAGAAGTCAATTCTCAAAAGAAGCCACAACTTATTACCAGTTGCGAATGGTAATAACGTGTTTCTTTGTTTATTTGTAACTTAATTTTTTCCTGGAGGCAGTTGTCTGAAATCAAATTCGGACAACTGCTTTTGCATTATTTGGAAATGTATGTATCTGCTCTGAACGCTTCTTCTATTTTGCATTTTTCAGATAATCAATCAACCCATCGAGAATCTTTTGTGCCATCTCCTGTCTGAAACCTGGGTCAGCAAGCTTTTCCTCGTCTTCAGCATGAGACATAAATGCCTGCTCTACAAGGACGGAAGGCATCTGTGATACCCTGGTTACTGTATAATTAAATGATCCAATTACACCAAACTCTTTCAGGTTTAGTTCCAGAAGTCTGTCATAGATTTTTTCAGCCAATGGAGCCCAGAAAGGATTATGCCAGTATGTGCTTGTACCTGCAACTGACAAATATCCTCTTCCTCCGGCATTGGCGTGTATGCTTACCAGTATATCAGAACCGGACTTTAAAGCAATTTCCCTTTTCTCAAGGAGTCCCATGTCAATATCAGAATCACGAACCTGAACCACCTCAGCTCCCATTGATTTGCATAGCTCTCCCAGCCTTATTGAAAGATCAAGATTGATTTCCTTTTCAGGAAGGCCAGACAAACCAACAGCCCCGATACCTGATCCTCCATGTCCGGCTTCAATTGCAATCTTTAAACCACTGAGAGGTTTTTCATTACTAAGGTCATAAACTGGAGGATATTTTACACTGAATAACAGTCTTTTACCATCCTGACGAAGGTCATATCCCCATATATCAGAAGTATTGAGATTTACATAAATCCTGTAAGTTTCAGGCGTTGTCTGCTGCCAGGTCACCTTATCGATTATCTTCCTGTTATTCATGTGGGTTATCCAGGTACTGGCAGTCCTGACTCCAAAAAGAGTTATCACTATCCTCTTCTGGTCAGGTTCGGGAAAAACCTCGTAAGGAACAGGTTCAGGATATGGGATGGACAGGATATCAGCATTTGAAGATGGACCGCATGACATGTTTGTTATGTAATATGAAGGCTGAACCGTGCCTTCCGGCATCACTTCTATATCGTCTGCATGTATGAATCCGTACTCTGAACTGCTTAGCCGGATCCGGTAGTAATCACCAATCTTTCCGCTGGTTTTCAGTAGAACACCAGTTCCCGGTTCTGATCTTAACGGTCCGCCCAGCCTAGGCGCTCCAAGGTTATACGTAATCCTTGAGTTTTCATTTTTTACCCTCACAACGGGATAATCATCTTTGCTCCTTATCCTAAGTGAAACAGGCAATTCATACTCAATATCCTCTGCAGCTGTAATTGAAACAAGCTGAAGGATTATTTCTGAAACCTTCCCCGGTAAAAGCTTATCAAGATGAAGATCAGCCATATAAACAGAGTAATCTTCAAAATCCTGCCGTGAACATTTTATTTTTGTTTTGCCTGGCAGCACCTTTACAAATCCCTCCTGCCCTGCTGAACCCTTAAAGTTTATCCTTATATTATCATCCTGTAACAACTCCATACTGACAGCAGGCTCAACACTCCCCTTGTCAATCCAGAGCGGAAGCGGCTTCCTTGTCTTATTACGTTTTGCAGACACAATTTCACGCTCATAAAAGGTTGAAAGCGAATCAGAAGTTATTACAGTTGCCCTGACCCGGTTAACACCTTCATTCAGAGAAAGCTTATTAAAGAATATCCCTGTCTTATACTGCTTTACGGGGATCCCGTTGATCATCACAGTTGCAGGATAATCTGTCTTACATAGCAGATCAAATTCAGGGACATCAGTTGTTTCCCCTGGAAAACGTCTGAATTCCACCCATGGAGATTTTCTCCTCACTGTACCATCAGCCTGAACAGAATACCTGAATGGAGTGAACCAGTTTTTAGTTGATATACGGATGATTGCTGAACCTGTTTTTAACTCAATAGTATCTGATTTGAATGTGATAAAGTTAATTGATCCTTCAGAGTCAGTAACAAGGGTTTTATTTCCATTATTAATCTGAACAGTCTGACCACCAGGATTGCTGTGGAACAATGCTGACAGGTCGAGGCTGAAAACCTGTTCGGGTTTTATCCTTTTAACGCTGACCGGCAGTTTTATCCTCTCAGTGAAAGTATCAAGATCAGGGAATGAGACATCTTTGGCCGGAATAATCATATCTGCAGTACCTTCATTCAGGCATGCCAGAGCAAGCTGATAGTCATTCTCATTATAGATAATGCAGGTAAAGAGGTATGGTTTTATCAGCATCGATTCTGCGAAAACATGCTCAATCATTTCAGCTGACAGGCCTCCTGTCATAACAGCAATGCCATCTATATCAGTTGCTGCGGCTAATTTACTGACCTGATGCTTTAGCAAGGTCTTGATTTCGGCAGCAGACCGGTCCGTTATTTTCAATTCCTGGTCGGGCCGGTTAAAAACCACACAAAGCTGAAGCTTCATTTCATGTGCTGATATAACTGCTTCCAATATATCAGCATCCTCTTCTCCAGGGAAAAATAAAACTGACCGGGGGGCATGGCTGGCGATACCGGAAGGTACAATATCAACCTCCTTTGTATGCCGGACTGTTTTACATGATGAGATGCCGGGTATAAGAAATATGACCAGGACTGCCAGCCTTAAAAGTTTCATAACTCTCTTCATCGGTACAAAAGGTATTTCTGCCTTACGTTCATAAAATCAGCCACTTCATCCTGGCAGGACTTAACGATATCATCGACTGTCATACCTGGTTCTTCGAGTCGCCTGATCACAGGCGGAGGATTCCAGACAAGAGAGTCAGGTGATATTTTCCGGAATGTATCAAAAATATGGACAGCAGCTTCCACTGACCTGTATGATGCCGGTTCCGTAAGCATTATCTCCACCCCTCCACACATTTTATTCCATGGCTTCCCTCCTGCATTATTGAGTGTGTCTGCAATCTGAGGGATAAAATACACCGGACGGAATACTGCACCTTTTATTCTTCTGCTGTTCAGTGTATCTGCCGCCCTTTCAGCATCGATCCATGTCGATCCTGTAAGCAGGAAAGGTTTTGTTGTACCCCTTCCTTCAGAGATATTCGTTCTCTCGAACAGGCACTGTCCGGGATATACAACTGCTGTTTCGTAAGTGTCCATATTTGGCGAAGGCATCACCCATGGAAGTCCGGTCTCATCCCACATCATGCTGCGGCGCCATCCTTTCATTTTAATGACAGTGAGGTTTGTACCAAATCCTTCTGTCTCATTCCACATAGTTGCAAGCTCTCCATAAGTCATCCCATGCCTTAGAGGAAGAGGATGGCGGAATATGCTTCCAATGTCCAGCAACGGCCCTTCTACAACTCTTCCACCGAGTGGATTTGGTCTGTCAAGAACTAAGAAAGGAATTCCTGCCTCGGCACATGCCTGCATGGCAAATGACATTGAGTATTTGAAAGTATACCATGCTGATCCAACACCCTGGATATCAAATATAAGTACATCTATATTATTGAGCCACTCATTTTTCGGTGCGAATGAATCGCCATACATGCTGTAAACAGGTATGCCTGTGCGAGGATCAGGCTCACCCTCCTGGATGATCCTGCCCTGTTTTTCACCCCGGACACCATGTTCTGCACCAAAAAGTGCTACCAGGTTTACACCCGGAGTACCAGCAAGTATATCGATACTGCTTCTCATATCTGTGCCGACAGCTGATGGATTAGTAATAAGCCCCACTCTCTTTCCCTTTATTAGATCCAGGTGGTTTTCAACAAGAACATTAATTCCGGGAGTGACATCAGGTACAGGGATATCTGTTATTTTCTTAACAGCAGAATATCTGTCAAGTATAGATTCCAGTGACTGAGTTTCACTATGTGGTACTCTTTCAACCTTCAGAGTGGTAAGTGAACTTTCATTTCCGAAATGATCCACTGCAGAAACGGCAATGCTGTCTAGAGGTAAAAGAATTTCTTCAACATTCTTAATTGTTGCAGGATCGATGCGGTTAAGCAGAACCTTGTTAACCATAAATGCCGGTACTTTATCAGATAGGGTACCGGCACCATGAATATCATAGTTCCATTGTGCCCCATGCCTGAAATAAACCACCCATCTTGATACATCCTTAATGTTATCATGTTTCCATGTAACTCTTAGTGTATCATTTTCAACCGAGATACTGATTTCCGGAGGAACAGGAGCTTTTTTGTCAAGCCATGGAGACGGAGGTACCAGTGCTTTTCTGTTATACGGTCCATCAGACAAAGCACTTGCCAGCTTTTGGTTAGCGGCTATTGGACCAATGCTCCAATGAACAACTCCGGGACTCAGGGGAAGCATTCCGCGGGCTATCATTATCTGGTTCATGGTTTCATCGATCAGTTTTGACATAGGTTGTATGCTCAGGCTGATCCCGGGCCATAGATGCCTCCCTTTCAGGTTTTCCACATTCCACCATCCAAGAAGCAGCGGATAGCTCTGGGGTATCTGGTTGATCTGCCAGTAAAGCTGAGGTGAATAATAATCTACCCAGCCTTTGTTAAGCCATTTACGTGCATCGGCAAACAGCACATTATGCTGGTCGAAGCCACTTATCGACGGTGGATTGTAGGGTCGCCAGATCCCAAACGGACTTAACCCAAACTTCACCCATGGTTTTTCTGCCTTTATTCCTTTATATATACGTTCCACCAGCTTATTCACGTTTTCCCTTCTCCAGTCGCCCCGCGAGAGTTTGCCTCCGGCTTTCAGATAAGCCTGCCAGCTCTCATCATCGGGAAAATCCTTATCGTTATTATAGGATGGATAGGGGTAGAAATAATCGTCGAAGTGAATACCGTCAAGATTATACCTGCGGACAAGGTCCATAACAACGTTATAAGTCTGATCCTGAACAGCTTGTTTTGTAGGTTCCATCCACCAGTAACCCTTCTCAAGCTTAACAACAAGTTCAGGTCTTTTCCTTACAATTGAGGCATCGGTAACCTCTCCTCCTGCTAAATGGTGAGCCCTGTAGGGATTAAGCCATGCATGAAGTTCAATACCCCGCGCATGAGCTTCTTTGACCCAGAATTCAAGAGGATCATAAAACGGATCCGGAGCCTTGCCCTGAATACCGGTGAGATAATATGACCATGGTTCCAGCCCGCTCTGATACAGGGCATCACACTGGGGTCTTACCTGGAAAATAACAGCATTGAAGTTGTTATTATAAAGCAGGTCAAGAAGTTCGATTGCCTCTTTCTTCTGCTGGTCGACAGAAAGTCCTGGTTTGCTTGGCCAGTTGATATTCGCCACAGTTGCGACCCAGGCAGCCCTGAATTCTCTCTCAGCGCACGGGGTACGCCCCGAAGGGTCGCCTGTTGAAACCTTTTTCGTAACGGTACACCCTGTTGCTAAGATCAGCAGCGATACAGCCAGGGTAATGATTATCACTTTTTTTATCATAGCAATGGTTTGTTCTATTTACTTAATGTTATTAATCGTTTTAAAGACTATCCCTTCATAGGGAGACTTTACGCCCGCCTCAAATAAAAGGCCCAGTTCTCCGGTCTTTAATAATGTTATATCAGAATATGCAGATGGTCCTGTGTGTAATAACTTTGTTACGGCCCAGGTCTTTCCTTCATCATAACTTATTCTGAGAGTCATTTTTTCTCTCGAATCTTCACTTGCAGGATTTGTAAAGAAAAGCATTTTCTTTTTCGGATGATTGAAAAGGCTGGCCTGACATATTGGTTCAATAAGCACCGGATCAGACCAGAGGTTGCTCCAGGTTAAGCCTCCGTCATTACTCACGGAAACCTTACGTGTCTTCTGGGTACGGTCATAATTCCGCATGTTCAGCATTAGCTTTCCGCCGGTAAGCTCCGCAATAGTGCACTCATTAACCTGATCCTGGGGTGTTGTACCACCCGGGTTCCAGGTTTTACCGTTGTTGTCGGAATAAATAATATGTGAAAAATATTTTCCGGTAACTGCCTCAATATGATCGCTGGGGATAATCAGTCGCCCTTTGTATTCACCCGCCTGCACCTGTATACCATGACAGGGTCCGGTTGCATACCAGGTCCAGTTACCCTGCTTAACAGATGTTGTTATCTCTACAGGTTCTGACCAGGTTAATCCATCGTCTTCAGAAACTATGAGATAGATCCTCCTGGTGTCTCTGCTTGTCTTGTCAATGATCTGAGGTTCATGATCGCTCCCCAGATTCCAGGTAGAAAGCAGAAAGATCTTACCGGTTTTCGCATCCTGAACCGGTGCAGGATTACCGCAGACATTCTCACCATCATCCCATACAACCACCAGGTCGCTCCATGTTTTGCCATTATCTTCCGAGCGCTTCGTTACAAGATCTATATCACCTGTATCGGATGATGTATTCTTCCTTCCCTCTGCAAATGCCAGTATTGTACCGTTTTTTGTGGTAATCAGGGCAGGTATTCTGAAAGTATTATATGCTCCCGTACCGCTCTCAAATAAGTACTCTGGTTTCTTCTCTGCTGAATGTGACTGTCCAAATGATTTGAATGAGGATATCAGGAACAAAAAAAACAATGAAACCAGAAATGTCCTTTTCATATTGATTTATGTTAATGTATTCAAATTTATACTATAAATCGGATGTTTCTGTATTTCAATCGTAATGTGTATTATATTTAAGAATAATTTTTAACCACAGAGGACTCGAAGGATTCACAAAGAACACAGAGTAAGAATCTTTGTGCACTCAGTTTACAACTCTGTGATCTCTGTGGTAAAAAATAATATCAAGATTTAAACTTTTTAACTAACTATTATGTGGCTGATAATCCTGCTTCTTATTTCAATAGCATTTATAATCATCACTTCGACAAAATTCAAGTGGCATCCATTTCTTTCCCTATTGATTGCAGCAATAGGGTTCGGGGCATTTTCAGGAACTATGTCGCTTGATCAGGTTGTAAAATCAGTAAATACAGGCTTTGGCAATACCGTTGGTTTTATCGGAATTGTAATTCTTGCAGGATCAATTATCGGAACTTTCCTTGAAAAATCAGGCGGAGCCCATTCTCTTGCTGCAGGCACACTTAAAATTGTGGGTAAGAAAAATGTGCCGCTTGCACTAAGTATAATAGGTTATATTGTAAGTATACCTGTTTTTTGTGATTCAGGTTTTATAATCATATCACCACTGGCAAAAGCAATGACAAGAGAGGTAAAAATATCATTTGCCATAGGAGCAATTGCACTGAGTCTCGGACTGATAATCACGCATTCAATAATACCTCCGACTCCTGGTCCTATTGGAGCTGCAGGCATTCTTAATGCTGACCTCGGACTTGTTATTATACTTGGAATTCCAGTAAGTCTTGCCGGTCTGATTGCTGCATGGATGTTTGCAGTCAAAATTGTTCCAAAAATAAAATATGAATATGATCATGAATCTGTTGAAGAAGCCAGGGAAATAAAGGATTACCCATCTGCGACGAAATCGTTATTTCCGATTTTTGCACCTATATTGCTTATCATCCTCAGGTCAGTTGCACAGTTGCCCTCAGCTCCATTCGGAACTGGAAATTTATCCGGTATCATCAGTTTCCTCGGTCAGCCGGTTATTGCACTGCTCATTGGAGTTGCCATGGCATTGCTTCTTCCAAAGAAACTTACAAAAGACATGATTTCGTCAACCGGCTGGGTGGGCGAAGCAGTTCTGGCTGCCGCTACAATAATTATCATTACCGGATGTGGCGGTGCATTCGGTCAGGTTCTTCAGAGTTCGGGAATAGGTGATTTCATAAAGGATAACCTTTCAGGGGCAAAGAGTCTGGGAATTTTATTACCTATAATCATAGCCGCATCATTTAAAACAGCTCAGGGTTCAGGAACGGTAGCAATTATAACAGGAGCAGGTCTTATGGCTCCTTTACTTACACCACTTGGGATGGACAGTCCGATGGCCAGGGCACTGGTTGTAGTGGCACTGGGATCCGGAGCACTTATGGCCAGCCATGTAAATGACAGCTATTTCTGGGTCGTTACCCAGATTTCGAAGATGAATGTGAACCAGGGATACAAACTCCAGACTCTCGGGACATTTACCACAGGCATTGTATGCTCCCTTGCTGCCTGGATAATGAGTCTGTTTATTTTATGAGTAAATTTACAATAAGCAAATAAAGACCTTTCCGATAATACCACCCCTAAATCCCCCAGGGGGGACTTTAAGAAATCGGAAAGCCCCCCTTGGGGGGTTGGGGGTGGATTTACGCGAAAATTATAACAATAATTAAGTAGTCATATTATGAATTCTACCAATAATATCCGACTTACCAAAGTCCGGCAACACTTTCCAAAGAACGGACTTGCCGATGTGAAAGGAGAAGTTTCAAAAGAACTTCAAAGACTTAAGCCACTCATCAAACCAGGAGGCAGTATAGCAGTGGCAGTTGGCAGTCGCGGAATAAAAAACATTGTCCTGATTGTAAGGGAAGTAACCGGGTTCATTAAAGCTAATGGAGGTATTCCGTTTATTGTTCCGGCGATGGGCAGCCATGGGAATGCTATTGCCGAAAATCAGGCACAGATTCTTGCTGACTATGGTATTTCTGAAGAAACAATCGGAGTACCTGTCAGATCATCGATGGAAGTAACTGAGCTGCCAAAAGGTGATTCTCCGGTACCGGTATTTATTGATAAAAACGCATACCATTCTGATGGCATAATACTGATAAACAGGATAAAGTCTCATACAGACTATCACGGTTCATATGAAAGCGGGATGGTCAAAATGACAGTGATCGGACTAGGAAAAGAGAAGCAGGCATCGGCAATTCACAGCTATGGGGTATACGGACTTGCCGAACTGATTCCGGTTGTTGCCAGTGAAATAATATCTACAGACAAGATCATCGGCGGGATTGCTATTGTTGAAAATGCATTCGATGATACAATGATTGTTAAAGCTCTCAGAGCCGATGAGTTTTTTGAAAAGGAACCTTCACTCCTTAAAGCTGCAAAGGACAACATGCCATATATCCCGGCAGATAATATTGATCTGCTGATAATTGACGAAATGGGGAAAAACCTTAGCGGTGTTGGCGTCGATCCGAATATTATTGGAAGGATGAAGATTTACGGACAACCCGAGCCAGAAAGACCCAAAATCAAATCCATAATAATTGCAGATATTACAAAGGAGTCGCATGGAAACGCAATCGGAGTCGGACTGGCAGATGTTATACCCAGGAGCCTGTTCAACAAGATAGATTTCCCTTCAACTTATACAAATGGCATTACAAGCAGCTTTTATGAAAGAATAAAGATCCC
>Ga0209314_10000828_pt1 | contig 14068 bp, 12 predicted proteins | sample I19B2metaG_FD_184146 | JGI IMG/M metagenome (GOLD analysis project Ga0209314, IMG submission 184146) | Lake sediment bacterial and archeal communities from Gulf of Boni, Indonesia to study Microbial Dark Matter (Phase II) - ​I19B2 metaG... | ecosystem: Environmental > Aquatic > Freshwater >...
GTCAATGTATGTGCAAATGACATTGCAACAAGAGGAGTGCGTCCCCGATGGATTTTGATTGCTATACTTCTGCCAGAAAATTTTGACTCTAACAAACTGAGGAGTATAGCAAGTCAAATCGATGAAGCAACCAAAGAACTCCATATTGCCGTTATAGGCGGTCACAGTGAAGTAACCTCCAGCGTAAGCAGACCAGTTATTGTTACAACTGTCATAGGCGAAGCTAAGAAGGGAAAGTTTGTCACGTCTAGCGGTGCGCAAGTTGGCGACTCTATTATCGTGACAAAGGGTGCCGCAATTGAAGGAACAGCAATACTAGCAACAGAAATGAAGAAACTTTTAGAGACAAAAGTTGACAAGAAACTAATTCTTGATGCTCAGAAATTTATCAAAATGACAAGCATAGTAAAAGACGCGTTAACCGCTGCTAAAGTAGGAGGAGTTCATGCAATGCACGACGCCACTGAAGGAGGAATCGCAAGCGGACTTCAAGAAATTGCATGGGCATCCAACACAGGAATAATAGCATATGAAAACAAGATTCCTATCTATAGAGAAACAAGAGAAATTTGCAGGGCTTTACGCATAGACCCACTTAAGACAATTAGCTCGGGGACGTTAATAATTTCGGCTCGCAAGGGAAAAGCAGAGAAAATCGTGTCCACACTTCAGAAAAACAGTATTCAAGCATCTATCATTGGCGAAGTAGTAGAAAAAGCAAAAGGATGCTACATCATAAAGCGTGACGGAACTAGGCTTAATCTTTCACAATCAGTTAAAGAAGAACTATGGAAAATCTTAGAGAAACATAAATCCATGCTGAAATAACTTAGAAATGTTAAATAGTTAAATGAACGGCAAAAAAGAAATGAGGAATGGAGATGAATAGTTTAATCACATCGTCACCTACAACCATGCGATGGTTAAACAAAATCAAATTAGAGGTTGAGAAAAAAATTCCATCTTTCGCTTACAAAGAGTCTAAATACTGGGCATCATTCAAAAGTTCTGAGACAAACAGAAATTTTTGTTATTTGAACCCTCAAAAAAGCCAAATAAGATTATTTACAAGATTAAACTTATCTTATTCTGACAGTTTTCAACCAGCACCGTCTTCAGGTGGTTGGGAAAGAGAGTACCCATCACTTTTTGTGATACGCACTGATGATATGATAGAAAAAGCAATAGAATTGATTATCAGTTCATACAATTATGATCTTAAGCAGCAAAGAAAATAATACATGGGCAAATCAGTTGGCGGGCCCGCGGGGATTTGAACCCCAGATCTCCGGCTCCGGAGGCCAGCGTCCTAATCCAGACTAGACTACGGGCCCCTTAAACTAGATTACTCCTTATAGAAATATAAATTCAGAGACTGTAGCAAAAAGGGGTACATAAATAATCTTGGAACATACTTGAAAACTCGGTTATCAACAGTTATCATAGCGACGAAGCTAAACAGAACCCAAGACAGCGTCTATTTCAAAATCAGAAAGCTAGAACTAAGCTTTTTGTCGGCGGTTGATAATGAAAACAAAAATTTTTCTGAGTTTTCATCCTGAGAGAAGCCTTTTCTTATTCCTCAGCCAGTTCTTCGATTATCCACCATGCTTTCTTCTTTCCTGAACGTTCTCCACCATAAAACTCTATGATAGGTTTTCCAAGTTGCTTCTTGGAACGTTTTTGGATTTTTTTCAGTCTGTTTAGAGCCATCCATCTGTTGGTTCCGAGAAATGCTGAAATTTCAGATGTAGTTGCGCCTTTGTAGTTTAGCAGATAGTCAATAATTTTGTGGTCAAGGTCGTCTATGCAGAAGGCATGGGGATTCATTTTTCCCTTCTCAAATGTAAGAATCTCTAGCTCAGCTAAGTATTTCTTGATTTCTGAGAGGCTCTCTTCTAGAGAACCTATTTTCTTTTCCAGTTCAAGAATCTTGTCAGGTCGAGGAGTACTCTGCAATTTCTCCATTACAGCGTCACGAATAAAATTGCTGCGTTCTCCCTCAGGAATTCTTAAGGCTAGTTCCTTATGCAAGTCTTCTGGCATCTTAACAGACACAACGACAAGTTTGTCCATAACTGATTCCCATATTCTCTCTTGTTCCGAGAAATAAAACATTAACCTAAACCTTTTGCTCCATAAGTCTTTTTAATGCACGATTAGTTCTGATGAGGATTAGGAGCTGAAAATGGGCTTCATCTCAAACGATATACTACTGAAAAAAGCACAGAAAGAAGGCTATGCGGTAGGCGCATTTAACGCCAATAATATGGAAATAGTGCAGGCTATTATTGGAACGGCAGAAGAGGAAAAAGCACCTGTGATATTGCAGGCTAGTCAGGGTGCAATCAGCTACGCTGGGGTTGACTATATTTCGGCAATAGTTAAAGTAGCTTCAGAGAAGTCTTCAGTGCCCGTCTCGTTGCATTTGGACCATGGAACAGATTTCAACCAAGTGATAAAGTGCATAAGAGCGGGATTTTCCTCAGTGATGTTTGACGGCTCAAAACTGCCACTAAAAGACAACATAGCGATTACAAAAAAAGTTGTCGAAATCGCTCATCCAATAATGGTTTCTGTAGAAGGAGAATTGGGCAAAATTGGAGGCGTCGAAGATCAGGTCTCTGTGCAGGCTTTGCAGGCAACTATGACTGATCCGCAAGAGGCTTTAGAATTTGTTAATCAAACTGGAGTGGATGCACTTGCGATTGCCGTGGGCACGGTTCATGGAATGAGAACACGTGAGGCTAAACTTGACATTGAGAGAATTGGAAAAATAAGGGACCTAGTAAAAATCCCATTAGTGCTACATGGAGCATCTGGAGTACCTGACAACGAGGTCAGACGAGCTGTAAAAGCAGGAATCTGCAAGATTAATATTGACACTGAAATTCGCAAAGCCTTTGTCCGCGGCATAAGCACATTTATGAAAGAAAATCCAGAGGAAATTGACCCACGCAAAATATTGAATAAGGCGAAAGCTGAAATGAAAGAGGCAGTTAGAGAGAAAATGCGTCTTTTCGGCTGCTCAGGTAAAGCAACATAAAGAAAAGGGTTTGTCGAAATGAAGATAGGAGTCTTAGCAGGAGGCGGCGATGCACCCGGGTTAAATGCGGCACTTAAGGCAGTCGTGATGAAATCTAGCGAGTATGACTGGGAGATCATTGGAATAAAACGTGGTTGGGCAGGCTTACTTGATTGTGATGTGCAGGTGCTAAATCCAGACATTGTGAAACATATACATTCAGAAGGCGGCATCATCCTATACACTTCGAGAACAAACCCCTTTGCCATTGAGAACGGTCCACAGAAAATCATTAAGAATATAGAGAAGCTTGGTCTTAATGCTTTAGTGGCTATGGGTGGAGAAGACACTCTTAGCGTTGCCCAGAAACTCTATGAAATGGGCGTTTCCGTTGTGGGTATCCCCAAAACCATTGACAATGACCTTTCTGGCACAGACTACACAATAGGATTTGATACAGCCGTTTCTATAGCTACAGACGCCATTGACAGGCTTCGCACAACAGCCGAGTCGCATCAGAGAGTTATCATAGTCGAGGTGATGGGCAGAAACACAGGCTGGATAGCCTTATTTGCAGGTTTGGCAGGCGGTGCACACATGATCCTAATACCTGAAGTGCCATACAGTCTCAGCGAGATATATGAAATTTTGAAGAAGCGTCAGTCAGAGGGAGAAGTATACAGCATCATTGTAGTATCTGAAGGGGCAAGTCCAATCGACATGAAGAACGCAATAATAAGAAGCAAACAGAAAGACGAGTTTGGTCACATGCGGCTTGGAGGTATCAGCCAAGTTTTGGAAAGAATAATCGAAGAAAAAACTGGCTTCGAGACAAGAGCTGTGACACTTGGGCACACGCAACGTAGCGGTGCGCCAACAGCATGCGATAGAGTACTTGCGGCAAGGTTAGGTGTAAAGGCAGTAGACTTGATAAAGGAAGGCAAGTTTGGAATGATGCCAAGCCTGCAGGGGAATAACATTGTTTCAGTTCCTTTGAAAGAAGCTATAGCACGAAGAAAGACTGTTAGCTTAGAGCTGTATAATCTTGCGCAATCTTTTCTCAAATAAACGCTATTATGTTTGGATTGGGGGTTTCATTTTCGAAGGAGAAAGGAAAATATCTCTATCAACCCCCAAGAAAAATATTTGACTAATCGATTATTTATTGCTAGTGCTTAGAACAAAATGTTCTACTTTTAGAACAGAATAATCGCTAATAGTGAAATTGGTGAGAAAGTTTATAGTAAACAGACTGACATTTACAATTGAGGAAAGTCATAATGGTTGAGGAAAATGATGTCATAGGATTTTTGAAAGACCATAATAACCAAGCATCGCTAGATCAGATTTCTGAAGGCTTGGCAATTCCAAAGTATGGTCCAAGCTCTGCATACGCTCTGCTTCAATCTTTAAGGTCAAAAGGAACGGTGGACAGAAGAGGTGAAATGTGGGTACTAACAGCCCCAGAAACAACAATTTCTAAACCAGCCTCAACTCCAGAGACACAAGTGGAAGAAGCAAAGCCAGAAGCGCCTGAAGTTGAAAAAATCATGAAAGCAATGGCGAAAACATTAGCAGACGCCATGAAAGGCACAAGAGAACCCATAGATGAATGGGAATTAGCCGAAAAACCAATGAAGACACAAATAGAAAGGAAAGAAGAGAAACTCAGCGCTCTGGTTCTTCGTCCTGATAAGGCGCCCACGGCGAAGAAGCCGCTTGTAGGATTGGCAACAGGCACTTTCCTTGATACCCTCTTTCTAACACCAAAAGGAGACACACTAAACGGCGTACCAATCTGTGGTCAATTTGCAATAACTGGACTTCCAGGCGCAGGCAAATCCATTCTAGTTGAAGAAATTGCTGTAAAAGTTGCAGCTGCTACCAGAAAAACCCTTTATGCAACAGCAGAAGATACATGGAAGAGTGCAACTCCACGCTTTGACTTGCAGTCTCGTATAAAGCAGAAGGCAGACATTCTGGGGTTTGACTGGAGCAAAATTATGGAAAATCTTTTCATTTTAGACACGGTTATGTATCCAGAATTGCGAGACTGGACTACTTTTGCGGAAACTTACCGTTATGTTGTCGAGACGGAAAAGATTGAGTTAGCGATTATTGACTCAGTGACGGTTTTAGAATCGTATAGAGGTGCATTGAAGTATCGTGTCATGGAACTAGCAAGATATAATCAATTGAAAGGCGTAACTGGGCTTTATGTAAATCAGAGAAGCGCAGAAACATGGGACACTTATGACATGGCAGGAGGAATTGGATTAGCGCATAATCTTGACGGCACTATAATAGTCGATTATGGACGCGTATACTGGCAAGACCAGCAACTGGATTTGGAAGCTAACAGAGGCGAATTTGTAAGAATAGCCCGAGTCTTAGACTGCAGAATGTGCAACTTTGAACGCAGAAGACTCCGAATTGACATAACGCCAGAAGGCTTCATACGACCAATCGAACCCATTCCAAAGCCTGAAAAATAACTGCTCAGTGAAAACCCATGACTCTGGTGAGACCTCCATCTTTAGAGGAACTCATAAAAACCTATGGCAGCCCAAAAGCTGCGGTACAACACCTGATAGAGTCAGGGTTTACACCTGAAGAAATAGAGTGGAAGCTCAACATCCCATATTACTTGGTCAGATTATACATGGAAGGAAGGCAACTAACAGACCGCACCCCTTTTTCAAGCATAGTCAAAACTTATGAGCGAATAGCCATTCTACGAAGCAAGAAGGGAAAGGAAACCGAACTCGCAACCTTTTTCCAAAGAGACGATTTAAATCTAGAAGTGAAAGCACGTTTTGCTCTAGGTATTATGACAGACGAAAGCCTAAAGGTTGGTCCAGGCACTGTTGAAACTGCGATTAGCCTTGCCACTGGCGAACCTATTCGCAGAGTGAGGCAACTGCTTTTAGATTATGGAGAGCATGGCGAAGTAGCTTTTCTCTTGACAAAGCCAAAGGAAGCAAAATTGACAGTAGAAGAAGTTTTTGAGGCAATTAGACTTTTACCGAAAATGGCAAAGATTATGGAGCGGCATCTGCACATTGCAAGTCTTCTCAAGGTTAGCACACCGGAAGAGGCAAAATATATTGTTCGTCTTCTCTTAGGCGATTTGGAACTTGGCTACTACCAGCGAACAGTAGTTGAAGCCGCTGCAAAAGCATACGGCGTCACAGTAGAACTTATTGAAGGAGCTTCGGCGATAATTGGAATAACCGAAGGCATTATGCTAGCTCATGCAGGTGAACTGACACTTTCTTCATTGAAACTGCGTCCTGGACAGTTCCTGAAGCCTCAACTAGCTCACTTATACGAGCCAGACAAAGTAGAATATCCCGCTCATGCAGAATTTAAATTCGATGGAAGCAGACTGCAAATTCATAAATGGGGCACTCAAGTTTGGCTCTATTCTAGAAGGGCTGTAGAAAAATCGCAGACTTTACCTGAAATCGTTGAGATAGCGAAGAACTTCAAAGCCCAAACATGCATTGTTGACGGTGAAGTCATTGCGATTGATGAAAAGGGCGGTTTTCTTCCGTTTCAATCTCTTTTGGAAAGAACGGTTCCAAAAGAATTAACCAAAGAGGAACTAAAGGAGAGAAAAGAAAAAGTCAAGATAACCGTTAAAGTTTTTGACATTTTGTTTTTAAATGGCAGAGAGTTGACAGATTTGCCTTTTTCTGAGCGACGAAAATATTTGCTCGAAGTTGTTCCGGTCGAGTATTTGGCAGAAGGAAAGGACTGTAACAACGAAATTGAACTTATGAAATTCTATGAGGAAGCTTTGAATCACCATCTGGAGGGAGTTGTTGTCAAAAATCTCAATTCAAAGTATGAAGCTGGAGAAAGAACGTACACTTGGCTGAAATTGAAGCCTGAAAGGGACACAATTGACTGCACAATTGTAAAAGCATTGTACGGCAAGGGTAAGCGAACTGGATTTTATTCATCCTTCCTGATGGCTGTTCGAGACCCAGAAAAGAAACAGCTTTACACTATTGGGAAGGTTTCAAACTTGTCAGAAGAGGTTATGATGAGCATACGAGACATAGTGGAACAAACAAGACTCACCGGGGATGAAGAAGGAGTCTTTTTAAAGCCCTCAATCGTGATTGAGGCAACATATCAGGAAATACAGGAAACTGACGAATATACGAGTGGCTTTGCGCTAAGAGTTCCAAAGATTGTCAGATTTCGAAATGACAAGAAAGTGGAAGAAATCGATGACATAGAAAAAATGCGGAAACTGTATGAGATGCAGTATGAAAGGTATATACAACAAACAGTCTAAAGAATTATGGTCTAGGTCTGTGAGAGAGAACAAAATTATTTTTGCTTCATCATCATCTTCATCATCACAGAGAACGCTAATAGAATCCAAGTCTGCCAGTAGAGTAGAATTGTTTTTTACATCTTCCTAAGGCGAGTTCAATAAATTCTGTCAAAGTCTCATCCATGAATCTTCTTGTAGGTATTCCCCATGTTAGTCCCCGGCAAAATGGGTCAACGTAAACGAAAAAGTCTCTGTCTCCATAACGATAGATGGCTTCACTGTTTCTACCATACTTAGGCTGCTCATAAATCTTAAAAGGCCAAAGTCTGCAAGATTGCGGTTTATTTCGTTGCAATCCGCATAGCCATGAGCCATAGGAATTGTACAAGAAGACGCATGTACCATCGCTTTTTTTCCCCAAGCATAATCTAGCTACAGTTGGCTTAACGGCACCTACTCCAAAATTCTTTAAGATATTTGTCCATTCCCAATAGCCCAAAATTACATCGAATTCTTTGCAGCAAATGCCACAAGTAATGCAGTTCCAAGATTTTACGCGTCGCCAAGGAACAGGCTCCATACAACAGCCTACCAAAAATATTTCAAAAAGAAATGTTTCTTATAAATGATTATCTCTGGTATCTTTTCAATAGTAATTTGGAGTACGTGTACGAAAGGAAACATATTTCACTTTTCGTAATATTTCCGCAAGTGAAGTATCGATTCTTATAGAAGATTCTTCTATAACTTGGTGAAGGCATCATTATGCGAAAAGCAATAATTGTCTGGATATTCGGTTTTTTGACGTTTATGGCGATTTTGCACACTTTTGACGCTGTTCTCGGCTTGACTGTTGGAAACACAAATTTGCTTCTAAAACTTTATCCTTTCAAGAACCTATTAGCCGATGTGGATGTCGTAACATATTTTTGGGCGTCCTTGTCCTCTGCCTTTATTCTTTTCGGTGTCACCTGTGCTGTCGCATTTCATAATCCCATAGAAGCATTAATTAACAAAACACTCGCCGAGGTGGAATTGGAAGAGAATCCAGGCGACCGCACTCTTGAGTCAAAAGCAAGTGCTTTGGAAATGATTAGTGATACGTTGACTTCTAACAGTGTAGTTCTTCAATCGGTTAAGGATGATGTAGACGTTGTTAGGTATGATTTGTCCAATTTGAAGACAAGACTAGATAAAATGGAAAAGGATTTGACAAAATTGACGAAGTTGAGGAACTGTCCTTCATGTGGAAAAGAGATATCACCAGACTTCAAACTATGTCCATTCTGCGGAGAACTACTGCATCCACACATATTTGTTGACGTGCCACAAATGCACCAGATTCCAACTAGAACATCTTAATGAATCATCCTTCTACTCTTTTTGGCAAGTCTTATAGCAAGGCTCTAACGACGCCTTTCAGAAGAGACCTTTCATTCATTTTATTTTTTGTAAACGTAAATTGTGTGAGACGGATACCCTAATTTTGGGTTTTCGCAGAAATTATCTATTTTTACTGGTTTCCATCCTATGATTTCGTAGTCGTGGGATACAACTCTTGTTCCAGGTTTGAGTTCTGATTCCAGTTTTGGCTTTATTTTTTCGTTTGCGCTTGTTGTGAGGTAGAGGAAGACAACGTCTGCTGCATGTAAATCTATGTTGAAAAAGTCTGCTTGTAGGATTTGGGCTTTGTCTTCGATGCCAAGTTCAGCGATCGTGCTTAAAGCACGTTTGACAAGGTCTTCTCTTAATTCTATGCCTACAGCGTTTGCGCCGAATTCCTGAGCGGCCATAATAACTGAGCGTCCGTCACCTGCACCTAAATCGAAAAATGTTTCGCCTTTTCTTAATTCTGCTAGGACAAGCATTTGGCGAACTACTGGCAAAGGTGAAGAAACGTAAGGTGCTACAAACAACTGGTTTCCTCTTTTTGAAGCTTTGTCATAACTAAATGTTGTTTATTATTTATGTTTTCCGAGAAATTTTGGCTTGATTAAGCCACGTATGCAGATTTTTTGGGGATTGGTTGTTTCTGTTCTCCGCATTTTCTACAGCTTAGTAGGCAGAGTTCAAGGTATTTTTCTTCGCTTGACCCTACTGCTTCTGCTGCTTTGCTACATAGGTCGCTTTGTTCTGTGCATCCTGCTTCTTTGCATAGGGTTGAGATGAAGGTGCAGCATGTTTGGGCGTCTTTTATGTTGAGTGCTACTCTGTTTGTGCGGATTAGTAGGCAGAGTTCTCTGGCTAGGACGCATGTTTTGATGTATTTGAAGTGGTTTAATGTTTGTTCTCGTAGTTTTTGGCGGCTTAATTCCAAAGGGCATAATCTCCGTGAAGGTGTTTGTGGAGGATAGTATGTCTTTTTGTTTAGTGTTATTATATTTTGAGAATTTCAAATAGTTAGTTGCGTATTCTAATTTGTTGGCTGTGAAAACTAGGGTCTAGCAAAGTTTCTATAGCCCCCTTATATATAGGTGGAGTTCAGAGTGTGAGTGTTTTGTCTGAAGAAAAAGACGGTTTTGCTCCATATCAAACAATTTTTAGGCTTAAAACTATTCGTAATATATTAGTTTCTTATCTTCAAGCCTTTGATGAAGCTTATTAACAGCCAAATAAACATCATCCTCACGCTTGGCACCTGTGCAAACAAGTTTTCCACTAGCAAACAACAGAATCACCACTTTCGGGTCATCCATCCTATAAATAAGTCCAGGAAACTGCTCAGGCTCATACATTGTTCTTCCCAAATCATACGCCGACTTCTCCAAGTCTATTGTTCCACCTAAGCCAGCAGAAGCAACAATGTTCTGAATCTTTAACTCAGGCTTACTAATAATAATTATGCCACTCTTCTTCAATTCCTTAATAACCTTCATAACCGCCCTTCTTGCCTCTTTCTCAGATTTAGCACCAGTGCAAACCATCTTCCCAGAGTTGAAAATAAGTGTAGCAGTCTTTGGGCGTTTCAGCCTAAAAACCAGTCCAGGAAACTGTTCAGGACGATATTCCACGCCTGGATAACCTTTAACCACAGCATTCAAATCAACTCTCTGCTTCAAAGTTGCAGAAGCAACAACATTCTCGATGTTAACAGAAGCCTTAACCTTTGGCATATCAAATCCCTCTTCACTTCTCTTCGCTGCAAGCGCTTATAAATACTTAGTTTTTAAGCTTTAACTTGCTCCTGCTATGCCTCTGGCTCTTGCACTGGTTCCTGCTCTTTCTCTTTCTTTCTGGGAAATGGAATAAACTCTACAATTAGTATGACCACAACCAGCACAACAACTATTATTGGGTTATCATGGATAATCAGTGCAATTTGACCAATAACCGGCGCGTTAGCTACAACTTTGCCGATAACATATTCCTCTGGAAGACCTGGAAGAACAGCATACGAGGTTATGTTGTAATGCGTATCAGTGCCATAATTCGCATCTCCCTCAGTAATAAAGTAGATCTTCCCACCCGCAGCAGTCACTTTTCCTATAGCTCTATGCACCCAATGTTCAAGCCCTCGTCCTGAGGACTGGTGCCAAAACACTATTATTTCTCCAGGCGGGTTGGCAGTTTTTGGCGCCGCATAAACTGTAGAAGGATCTGTATATCCTTGAACAACAATGAGAGTCCCTATTGGCAAAGTTGGCTCCATGCTGCCTGAGGCAACAGCCATAAACGGGTATTCCGTTCTAAGAACTGCTCTTATCCCAAACCAAACGGAAAGCAAACCTCCTACAAAAATCGCAATTAGAATAGCGTCTTTTACATATTCATTCTTCAATGCCTTTCTCAGTTTTGATTGTTTTGCTGGAATTGTAGCCATTTGTACTCTATCCGTGCAGACGACTTTTTGAAGAGCTTGTTTACATTGGGTATTAAAAACTTAGCGTTAATATGGATATAAAAAGGGAGGAGGATAAGTATATCACAGATCTTTATTAGATTCTATCTTTTTTCCTTTTTCAAGACGACTCTGAAGGGACCGCACGCAGGGCATCTGAAGAGCCCTATCGTTAGCCAAACCTTTTTGCCTGATTTGTCAGGGCGACCTGCCATATCCCATTTCTTGCTGTAGCTTGCAACTTCTTTTCCGCATTTCGGACATTTAGCCATGTTTTTTCCTCCATTAATATACGGTCATCATGGTTTGAATGTTAATGAATAAAAGACTTTCCATTGTAGCAGCCAAAAGTGGCAGAAATCAAGCGTTTTTTTAGCCTTTTTTGGTTTCATTTTCCAAAATCCTTTTACATTTCCTTGACTTTGTATCCTTCTTTGCGACAGAGGCAAATGCTTTGGCAACTTCTTCGCGGTCAGCAAATGCTTTCGATTTATTAGTCAAACCCATTCGTAGGTTAATTGAGCAGAAAGAATTTGAGAAGCCGACTGAGCCTCAAGACGAAACGATTCCCAAAATTCTTGAGGGAAAAAATGTTCTTCTTATCTCGCCTACTGCTACAGGAAAGACTGAGGCTGCTGTTCTTCCTGTTCTGAATATGCTTATTCAGATGCCTGAAAGACCGCTGGGCATAAAGATTCTTTACGTCACTCCCCTTAGAGCCTTGAATCGAGATTTGCTTGAACGTCTTGAATGGTGGTGTAATAATCTAGATGTTAAGCTTGCGGTTAGACATGGTGACACCGATGTCAAAGAGCGTGCTAGACAGTCTCGCAGTCCGCCTGATATTTTGATTACTACTCCAGAGACATTGCAGGCTATTTTGCCAGGTCGCATGATGCGCCAGCATCTTCAACAAATCAGATGGGTCATTATAGATGAGGTTCATGAGATGGCAGACAGCAAACGTGGCAGTCAAATGGCTTTGGCTCTTGAAAGACTCAGATTAGTAACTAATAGGGAATTTCAGTTAATTGGCTTGTCTGCAACCATTGGAAGTCCAGAGAAAGTCGGTCAATTCTTGGTAGGCAATGGACGTGAAGTTGATATTGTTAAAGTGCCAGTTGCGAGGCTTATGCGATTGCAGATTATTTTTCCGCAGCCCAGTTCAGAAGATAGTGAACTGGCTTCCACTCTTTACACGCATCCAGAAGTTGCCGCTAGGCTTCGTATCATTCGTGATTTTATTGAGAAACACAAGTCTGTTCTTCTTTTCACTAATACTCGGGCTATTTCAGAGGTTTTGGCTAGTCGCTTTAAAGTTTGGGATATAAACTTTCCAGTTTCCATTCATCATGGCTCACTAGCCAAGCCTTCAAGAATAGCAGCTGAACGTGGATTGAAGAACGGTGATTTGAAAGGCTTAGTCGCTACTTCTTCATTGGAGTTGGGTATAGATGTGGGCAGAATAGACTTGGTGATACAATACATGAGTCCAAGACAGGTTACTCGTCTAATTCAGCGAGTTGGCAGAAGCGGACACAGAATTGGACACATTGCTGAGGGGCTCATAATTACGATGGATTCAGATGATACGCTAGAAGCTATGGTTATTGCCCGCATGGCTGGAGAAGAAGAACTGGAGCCTGTTGACGTACCGGAGAAGCCTTACGATGCTTTGGCACATCAGGTTGTCGGACTTTTAATGGGAAGAAAACGTCTGTACTTTCAGGAAGTTTGTGACCTATTCAATAAGGCGTATCCTTATGAAAACCTTAATTTGAAAGATGTGGAAAAGGTTTTTACATATATGCATTCTCGGTTTCCAAGATTTGCTTGGGTCTCATTTGAGGACCAGCTTGCTCTAAAGCCTCGGCGAACAAAGTCAATGTACGAGTATTATTTTGAAAATCTTTCTATGATTCCAGATGAAAAACAGTATCTTGTTGTGGATGAAGCGTCTGACACGGCGATAGGTGTTCTTGATGAAGCTTTTATGGCAGAGTATGGGAAGCCTGGAGTCAAATTCATTATTCGTGGAAGTCCATGGAAAATTCTGAATGTTTATGGCGACAAAATATATGTAAAGTCTATTGACGACCCAACAGGCGCTATACCGAGCTGGATTGGAGAGGAAATCCCCGTGCCATTCGATGTGGCGCAGGAAGTCGGTTGGATTCGACATTTCGTTGAAGAACAAATTGAGAAGGGAATGAAGACAGAAGAAATTGCCAATGCGCTGAGCGAAAAATATCCTGCAGACAAAGATGTGGTCTTGAGGGCGATTTTTGAAACACTAGAGCATGTGAAAAAGGGGTATACAGCGCCTTCTGACAAGCGGATTCTTCTTGAGAACTGGGAAGACTTTGTGATTCTTCATGCTAATTTTGGTTCACTTACAAACCGTGCGTTGGCTCAGTTGATTGGACACGTATTGTCTGAGCGAATTGGAACCACTATGGCGGTTCAACATGACCCATACCGCATTTTTATTCAGACAGCAGGCACAGCAGATGCAGATAGCGTTATTGCGTTGTTGAACGAAATGAAGCAAATGTCTGAGGGAACTTTACACGAACTGCTGACAACTGCAACTGTCAAAACTGGTTTGTTTAAAAGGCGACTGGTTCATGTTGCTCGAAGGTTTGGAGCGCTTAAGAAATGGGCTGAATTTGGTAGTGTAAGCCTTCGGAAAGTGATGAAGGGTTTTGAGGGAACTGCAATTTATGATGAAGCATTGAAGGAGACGCTTACAAAAGACCTCGATTTGGAGCATACGGTTCGAGTTTTGAACGAAGTTCGAAAAGGCGAAATTGAAATAGGGAAACTGGAAACCAATGGAGTAGCCTCTCCTGTTGCACGAGTTGGCATAGAAAGAGTCAGCATGAAAACAGATTTGATTCCGCCTGAACGAATG
>Ga0209314_10000830_pt1 | contig 14052 bp, 15 predicted proteins | sample I19B2metaG_FD_184146 | JGI IMG/M metagenome (GOLD analysis project Ga0209314, IMG submission 184146) | Lake sediment bacterial and archeal communities from Gulf of Boni, Indonesia to study Microbial Dark Matter (Phase II) - ​I19B2 metaG... | ecosystem: Environmental > Aquatic > Freshwater >...
AACCACATATCTCTCGTAGACCACCGGGCCGCTCTTCCTGGTTTTCACCTTGCTTGTAGATTTGAGAAGTCTAGTCGTTCCTTCAAGGACCACCGTCCTCGCCTCCACTTGGCGACCTGTCTCAATAGGCCTACATATAGATCTTTTCATCCGTAACACGAGGAATTCGGGACCGATTCAAAGACCAGCTCTCGCGGCCACACTCATTCATCTTCCATGACGGTCTTGTGTCGAGAGCGCCCCCGTCTGTGTCTTGGTTGCCGTTCTTGAAGCCGTCCGACGGGCGACTACCGAAACATCTATTAACTAACCGCTTAATCGTTAGTAGGGACCAAGCATGTGCGGTGACGGAAACGGCAGGTTCCTAGTCTAGCCGCTATGCCGTCAAGGGGATCGAAAGGGCGGAGCATGCGTCGGGCACTTTGCCCCGCGACACCTCCAGCACCTGCTCTAACGTGTGCTCTTCGTCGAAAAGCCAGCCGGCGTCCTCGCTGAACAGCTCATATGGCAAGGTATAGTTGCACGTGCAGGTCTGGTCGACCAGGCACAGCTTCAACTTCTTCTCGAATCCATCGCTATTCCTTGCGAGATACTCGACCGTTTCAGTGTAGCTGCTGATGGGGAGAACGGCCTGGGCCGTGTACAAGTCTTGACATGTCGAGACCGCGTCGAGCCATGTGAAGGGAAGCCTGTGGAAGACGTTTTGAGCCTGCCAGAGGACCTCGGGGCTGGGCTCCCTTATTTCTGCTGTCAGGTACAGGATCGATTTCCTCGCTTCAAGAGGCGGAGACCCAAACCACCGCACGACGTATCTCGAGATGAGCCTCCTTTTCTCGATGTGCTCCCTGAAGTGATACCGTAGAGTCTTGGGCTTCACGTGAAGTTTCTTTCCTATGTCCGTTAGAGATCGAAGACAATCGATCTGCATCTCCTTCAAGAGCAGCACGTCGATCTTGTCGACGTAGAATGCGCCTCCCTCCGCGACTTCTTGCTGCTGTATCTCAACGGGTGACTTCTCAACCTCCTCCCAATCGACGTTCCACTCCTTCTTTTCAAAGTCGAAGTACCGGGGATTCATCGATAGGTGGCGTATCCAAAGCACCGGATCCACGCGATAGGAGTCGAGCACGCCCGCCTGCACAATTTTCTCCAGGAAAGACAGGTAGCTCTTCAGCGCTTCTCGGGGAATCCTGATCACCGTGGCGAAGCTGTTCTGCGGCAAGAGGCGTCCGAAGAAGGTCAGGTATCCGCTTTTGGAGAGTACGCGAAGAACTAGGGGAGCGGTTTTCTTGTACTCCTTGGCAAAATCCATGTTCACCCAGTTCGTCGTCAACCCCATCTTCCCGTAGTCTACACTGGTCTGCACCGTGATACCCTTCTGGACCAACTGATTGTGGATCTTGTACCTGACGGTGTTGTCTGGTATCCCCGTAATGCGTGATATTGCGCAGCTGTTGCGGGGGCCGACCTGCTTGATCGCTTCGACTATTCGGGAAATCGAGCTTGCCTCCCCAGCGGTGCTATACTCCGGGCGCTGTGCGGGGTCGAGGCTCACGCGTCGTGGGTGGGTCTCTAAGCCTAAATAGGTTTCTTTGGCAAAATGCTCAGTTAATTCTGAGTCATGTTGTGGTTTCGCCGATTCGTAACGCCCGCCAAATCGATCTCATGAATTGGTAAAGGCGGGATCGCACTAACGGTTGATAGATATCGAACCTCCGTTGACGAGAATCCGCGGCTCTTCTAGAAGGCTCCAACAGCCTATGACGTTGACTCATCGATCGATCGATTATTTATGGCTGACAGAGAAGTTCCTGCATGGGGTCTTCGACGTGAGGAGCACGCCGAACGCATCGATGAAAGCGCGAGCCAGTCTGAGGACGGTTTTTGTTGACTTCGACAACACCCTTCACAGATCAGACGAAAAACTGGCCTCGTGTCTTGATGGATGGATGGGGAAGAGCGGCGGGTGCCTTCTAGAGGTTTTTCGAAAGATCCATCTCGAGCAGATCCACGCCAATTTCCCCGAGAGACACCTGGACATCCGCTTCCACTCCAGCTTGTTGCTCAGCTATCTTCGCCTTCCACACAACCCGACTCTCGTGCAGGACTTCGTGAATCGTTACCTGAAAGCAGCATCAGATGCATGGCTCGACCCGTGGTATTATTCCGACGCTCCAAGTTTCCTAGATGAACTGGCGAAGATGCGCGTCAAGGTCTGCTTGACCACCGGCGAGGACGCCGAAAAGAAAGCGGAGGGTATCTACAAGTTTCTGCGGTCACACAGGTTCGACTATGTCTTCGGCGAAGATGCGCTAGGAGTCTTGAAGACTGAGCCTGAGTACTTCACCAGGGCACTGAAGGAATCATGGTCCGAGGCCCGCTCCACCGTCGCGGTTGGGGACTCTCTAACGGCCGATGTGGTTCCAGGCAAGCTCGCCGGACTCAGAGTTGTCTGGGTCAACCGTGATGGGAAGCGTTTGCCGGCCGGCTACGAGAAACCGGATTTCCAAGTATCTGACCTGAGGGAAGCTTCAGAGATCCTCTGGCGGATACGTGAGAATCCACGTTGTAGATGAGGAGCTAAGGGGTTGGCCGCCTTTGCTCCGAACCCATCTTCATTCTCGGATTCATGGTCTCTTCGTCAGCGGGGGGCGCCTCTTCCTGGATGTGTGAGGGAAAGCGGCGTAGGATCCCACCTCTTTGTACGCTTTTCGGGCCAGGTCATCGGCCTCACCGACAATATAGTTACCCCAGTGCTTGAAGTGCCTGTAGCTCGAGGGCGATGTCCACTCCGGCGTGAACGCATCCAGGTCATTGATCCCTATGCAGACGCACACTCTCTCCAGGTTCTTGTGAAGGCTGAGCGGGCATGTGAAGAGACGCTGGGGATCCATCTCATTCTCGACAAGCATGGAGTACGCCTTGTGGCGTGCCGAGATCTGTTTGATCTTTTGTCTCAGGCTCTCTTGGACGTACTCTACGATGGCGTAGGCGATGTTGAGTGGATGCAGCATTGCTGCAAGCTGCGGCGACATCGATGCTTCGTGGAGGTGCACGTGGCATCCCCTTCCTGACCACTTCGCGTAGACGGATTTGCCGACGCCCTCGGCCTCCAGGAAGGAAACGATCTCCCTTGCGGCCTCGACGGTGGCTTCCCACTTCTCAACTTCGTTGTCTATGTCCCACGTTGGGGTGCAAGCCACCACATTCTCGAGATCGAGCGCGTCCTCCGCACTTTCGAGGCGACGGTAGATGTTTGCCGTTGCGTAGAACGTCCTCGGATGAAGCCCTCCGAACCTCTCCAAGAGGGTCTCGACGCTACGAGCATCCATAACCTGAATCGGTGTCCTGGGGCGAGCCATGTAGCGCAGGAACACATGCCTGCCGTTGGATAGAGCCTTGGTGCACTGTAGAGCTACCCACCTGTTCCTCGCAAACTTCGCGATCTCCTCTCGGACTATCGTACTCGAGTAGTGTCTCTGCACGAGGTCGGCGGAGTTCATGGTGTCACCTCCTCTTTCTTTCTCGGTGCTTTCCTTATCCTGCTTTGTTCTCCAGGAAGAAGCTGCGAGTCTTCTCTCCTTGTTTCCAGAGGCCGAACGATGACCAGCCGCTTGCCATCGCGAACGAGGATCTCATGCATCTGCAGGTTTATGATTCGATCGATCAGGAGTCTCTCTCCGTTAACAGATGGCATGGTTGAACAGACGGGATCAACCTATTTAGATTAGCTAATGTTTCCACTCAGCGGCAGGGGACGATCCAAGCTCGGCCTTATGCGCTAGCTTGGTATCAAAGGGGCGCCAGCGTCTTCTAGATCAGGCTGTCACCCTGGGTGCTTCGCAAGCTTCGCCTTTCGCTTGCTGGTCTTCCGCTTTCTCCCAACTTCGCGTGTGTGCCTTGCCTTGGGCTTCTTCCTCATCTTCCGCTTGGCCCTGTGAGTCTCACGCTCGGGCTTCTTCCAACCCCTGGGTAGATGGCTTTGCTTCAGGTTGCGGTATATGTATTGGTCCCAGGAGATCCAGTCGTTGGTTTCGGCTGTCTCCTCCAGCCTGTTGCGTATCTGACAGAACACACAGAAGTAGGGAAGCTCATGTCTCCTGATCATGGTTCTCTCAACTGGACACGGTGTCTTGTTATCCACGGGACAGGGAGCAAAGATTAGCTGTGACATTCTCTTCTTACCCCGCGATAGAGTATCCTCGAACGGTTTTGTGCCTTATAGCTCTTGGGTCGAACGAAGGCCATGGATAGCATCGATGGGAATCTCGGAGCTATGCCCGGCAGAAGGATGATTCACTGCCTTGTTTGTCAAGGATCCTTTTCTATCCTTGCCCCGGAAGCCACGTTTGAGACCCATCCCCTGTTGGCCCCTCCAGCCAGACCTGCCTCGACCACTTCGCGGCCTAAGCTCATGCTGTCGGTCAGGGCCACAAGGCTTCCTCCGAGGCCGGCGCCTGAGATCTTGGCTCCGTAGGCTCCAGCCCGGAGAGCTGCATCCCTTATTGATTCGAGGCGGGGAAGGCTCAGGTCGTAGAGATCCCTCAAGAGCTCGTGTTGGTAGTTCATTATTTCTCCTATTGCCCTAAGAACCCTCTCTCGCTCTGGGGAGTTCCAGATCCTGTCCAACTTCTCAGGTTGCAGAAAACTCAGGCCTATCGGGTCGATCTGTCCCTGATTCAGGATGTTCAGGGCAAGCATGGTGGATTGCTGCATCCGGATCGTAAAGAGTATGCGCTTCCTGCTCGCAGCGTTGGTGAGCGAAAGGTATTGCTCGATTTCCGGAAGCGTTATCTCAGCCCAGCGTGGCTGGTCGTAGCGGAACCCCAGTTTCTCCTTCAGGGTGCTGGAGACGTTCGGGCTTTTCATGAGGACTCGGAGCCCTTGATTGATCTGGTGCTGGCGCACAGGATGAATCCTCGCTGTGGAGTGTTTGATCCCCGAGTCTAGAATCACGAGGATCATGCCTCTGCTAGATATCTTCCTCACTTTGAACGGCGGCCTACAATCAAGCTCAATAACGCCTCCAAAGGAGGAGCCGTACTGGTCCAATCGGCCGCAGCCTGTGCCCATCTCACGGTTCTCACCCAGGAAGGATAGCTCCGCAATTTCTCCCTGGCTGAGTCCGAGTCCGAGAAGATGGTCGAGCAGCTTGACAAAGGAGACCTCCAGTGCGGCGCTGCTGGCTAACCCTGCGGCCACCGGAATCTCGCTCTTCACCGTCACGTCGATTGAAGGTAGTTGGTCTATGTGTTTCTCCTTGAACAGCACCCTAGCCACGGCTCGGAAATAGTTTCCGAAATGCCTTCGTCTTCTGAGGGCCGGCTGACCGCGCGCAGGGAAGGCGTCTCTGAAGTTCCTGCCCCTGGCGGCTAGATCGAGTGAAGTGACTCTAACGTAGCCATCTTTCGTCATCCTCGCGTAGAGATAGGTGCGCAGGTCGATGGCCACAGGCACGACCGGCAAGCCCTTGTAGTCTTGGTGCGTATTCAAGAAGTCGGCTCTGCCCGGTGCCGAGGAGACAACATCGGCTTTGCGATACAACACGTCTTTCGATCGATCGATCGATTCAGAGGTTCCCCCCGAGCCAATGCGCGTTCGTTTTCGAGTCAAGACCTTAACGCCTCGTACAAGGTGTCGGTTGATCGACGGGCTATGGTTCTATGAACCCTGCAGAGCTACGTAGCTCCTGAGCCCTCTCCTCTGGAACGTAGTCGAAAGTCGTGGTCCCTGCGCCCATCTCGACGCCGGCGAAGAACTTGATCTTCCCTCTATCTCTGAGCGGTGGATAGAACTCCACGTGAAAGTGATAGTGTGGGTACTCTCTTCCATCGGTTGGCTGTTGATGAAACACCATCATGTAGGGAAAGCTGAAGCCGAAGAGGTTGTCGAACCTCAGGACCGTGTCCTTCAAGATCAACGCGAATAGCCTTCTTTGCCGTTTGCTGAACTGTAGGATAGACGGCAGGTGTCCCCTGGGATATATGTGAACACCGTAGGGCCAGTGTGCAAAGAACGGCAGGAAGCAGATGAACTCGGAGTTCTGGGAGACGACGCGCCTGCGGGCGTCGATCTCGTTCTTCACAACGTCGCAAAAGAGACATCGACGTTTCGTTCTCCAGTATCTTCTCGATGAGCGAAGTTCAGCTTGAATCCTAGGCGGGATGAACGGTAAGCCGTAGATTTGTCCGTGGGGGTGGTCGAGGGTAACACCGATCTCTCGGCCCTTGTTCTCGAAGATGAACACATACTTTATGTAGCTTCTCTCCCCGAGCGACTTGTATCTTTCACGCCAAAGCTCAACAAGCTTCGTCATGAGCTCCACGCTCAGGCTGGAGAGTGAAGCGTTGTGGTCCTGGCTATAGAGAACGACCTCACAGACGCCTCTCGCTGGCCTGCACTTGAATGGAGGCCTACAGTCCACGCTTGGAGCAGGCGGTTCCTCGATTAAGGCCGGGAATCTGTTTGGGATGCTCGCCACATCCCATGAGGGAGGCAGCTCCGGGGATCCAGGGCAGAAGGGGCAGTGTCTATCTTGAAGCACCGGTCTGTGTTCCCGAATCCCTGAGACGATGTTCCATTGCCTGAGCAAGGGATCCCATCTTAGCTCCATTGCCTATCTCAGGCCGTAAAGCAGCAGAAACCGGTCTTAACCCTTGCGGCCCCGAAAGGACGCTGGCTCGATCGATCAAGGCATGGCTCTTCTGCGGCGAGGGGTGCCGCATCGGCCTCACCGCCCGGGGCGGCGATGATCGGACGATCCAGAGCCAGTGCCGACGCGCTGTCGATCGCGGTAAAGCTATTTAGGTCGTGAGGGAATGCACGCCTCATGGACTTGGAGGCCGCGGTGCGCAAGCTGTGCAAAGAAGGGGGCTTGGAAGCAGATATCCTTCGGGTGCTCGCGGCGCAGAACGGTGTCTCTTGGGGGAGTGAGGTGTCGATAGACTTGGTGGAGATGTATGACTTCCTCGAAACCAGCTCACAGGCATCAGAAAATGATGTGGAAAGTGCGCTGAAGAAGCTGGCATCGGAGGGCCTCGTCTCTCTTGAGAGAAGGAAGAGGGGATCCGGGGCCTCAGGTGAGCCCGTGAATGACGTTCTGGTCAACGTGAATGACCTGCGTGGCCTGAGATTGGCTTTGGCTGGGGACGAGGTGTACAGGCGATACAGCTACGCAAGGTACAAGCGCATCAAGGATGCGCTCGAGGGAAAAAGCCAATCCCAGCGATCTATCGATGGAGAAGACGGTTAGCGGTTCAGACTGTCGTACAGAACGGTTTGGGGAACGGGCTTGATTCGGGATATCGACGCAGAAATGCGGAAGCAGGGATTGGACGCTTTGATGGCGATTGGGAGTAGCACAGGCCTCGATGCACGTAGCACGGATCTCTTCTATCTCGCCGGCACCCACCTCCCCCGAGGTGGTGTGTATGTGATGGCACGGGACAGAGAAGCCATCCTCGTCGTGAGCAACCTCGATGTGGGTAACGCGAAGAAGGGTAGGGTTAGAGACATCCGTACCTACGACGACTACGGGTTCCTCCGGCTGATCAAGCGCCACGGCAGGGAGAAGGCCGCGGTAATGCTCTACGACAAGATCCTGAAGAGGGAGCGGATACGAGGTAGGGTGGCAATTCTCGGGCAGGGAGATTTGTCGAGGGCCGTTGGACTTGTGGATCGACTTCGGAGCCTGGGCCACAGTGTTCAGGGGCAGCAGCCACCTACTCTACTGGATGAGATCAGGGCCACGAAGGACGAGATGGAACTAGAGGCCATACGGCAGACGGGGGAGAAAGCCCAGCGGGTTGTGAAGCATGTGTGGAAGTTACTGAGTGACTGTGTGGTTCGCCGAGGCCGACTTGTCTTTGATGGCAGAGAGCTCACGGTCGGAAGAGTCAAGGAAGAAATCAGGTTGGCTTGTGCGCGGGAGAATCTCATCGAGATAGGGGAGACGATGTTCGCTGTGGGCCCTGTGTCAGCCGATCCCCATGCTGCGGGTGAGCCGGATACCCCGGTGAAGCCCAACAAGCCCATAGTGTTCGACTTCTTTCCACAGTATGCAGGCGGCTACTGTTTCGATGTGACGAGAACCTTTGTGATTGGGGGACCTTCAGCCGAGGTGAGGAAGATGCATCAAAGTGTGCTCGATGCTCAGCTCCTAGCTCTGGACCGACTGAAGGCTGGAGAGAGGGCGGAAGAAGCCATGAATACTGTATGCGATCTCTTCGAGGGAAACGGCTATAGAACCCTTAGGGATCTGATGAGAGGCATCAGATCGGCTCAGTTCTCAGGTTTTATTCACTCGCTTGGGCACGGAGTTGGGTTGACTGTTGGGGAGGCTCCCTACCTCGGGCTTGCCAGTAGAGAAATCCTGAAGACCGGTCACGTTGTCACTGTCGAGCCTGGGCTCTACAAGCCGGGTTTGGGTGGGGTCAGGATAGAAGACGTTGTGGTGATCAAAGAAGGGGGCTTGGAGAATCTTACTTGGCTGCCGAAGGATTTGGAGATTTGACGATCGATCGATCCTCGGTCGCGCAGTGAGTACGATCAGGCCTTTTCGTTCAACCTGACGGTCTCAGGACGTAGACGCTCCAGTCCCCCGAGAGGTTGAAGTAGATCATCTTGGCTTTGTACCAGCCAACCGAGTAGCCGTTGTCTTCGGGGGGATATGAGAAGACCAGCTTGAATGACTGGTCCCCGTGCAGCATCTGATCTCGGCTGCCGCTAAAGCTCAGCTTGAAGATCTCGCTATTCAAGATGGAGGGTTCTCCCGATTTAAGAAGCATCTGGTAAAAGCCGACTATGTCGCCTCCTGCTGCCGACTCGTACTGTTTGATGTTGGTGGTGAAAGAATAGCCTGTCGCTGAGGTCGCTGTCAGGACCCAGCTCACGAAGGCTTGGCCGCTCGAGGTCTCGTTATCGTAGGTGTAGTTGTACACATGAGTTTCGAACGAGAGAACAGTCAGGTTGTGTTTGTAACTCAAAGGAGGTGTGGCCGTGGATTCGGAGGTTGTTTCAGAAGCTGATGTGGATGTCTCCTTGCTGCTAGTTTTCTCCGTTGTGGTTGACCAGGCTGATCTACTCGTCGTCGTTGTCGTCGCGGGCGGGTTCGACGGCATTGTCTGTGTCACGAGCAGACCCAAGAGAGCCAACAGAGCAACGATCACGAGCACCCACGTGGTACTTCGCATCTCCTCTCGCCAGCGGTCTTCTCGTTCCTCCAGGGCTCAAGAGGGGGTCTGCTTTATCTCTTTAAGTTCTTGGATCGCACACAGCTTCACTCAGTGAACAAGAGGGGACAGCCTTCACACCCCGGGAGCCTCGTGGTTTGAGAAGAACCATGGGTTGATTACCGGCCTTGTGTGTGAGGTTTTCAACAGGCCTCTCATCGTTTCACAGCATCGCCTAGTCAACCCGCCACACCCTCCAACCTGCTATGCGTTTCACTGTGGCCTCCTTGACCGCACCCTGGCGGTTAGGTTGGTCGTTGAGTTCCTCAGCTGGGTTTCGTCGAAGGAAGAAAGCCTTATATGATTTGACTCTTGCCGGTGCGATTTAGATATTCAAATGCAGCGTCGAGCGAGAAGGGGCCCCAAGCCACCTGTAGCCCTTGAGGTCTGTGACCTGATCAACTTTGCTCGCTTGGCAATGAGCAGAACAGATGCTCAGCCGCTTCTCTGGAACTTTTCGATCGATCGATCGAAGCGAAGGAGGAGCGTGCTGGGCTACCTCTCAACCATTCCCTACTGGAGAGGCAATCTCCCAATCTTCGCGTTCGTCTACCCTAAGGAAACCCCGCTAGCATATCTTGCCTATAATAACCTCGAAGGCGAGAAAGCGTTCTTCACGAACAGCACTCAGGATCCGAAGTATCAGTACGCAGCGGTGGTGGAGACCGAGAAGGAACCTGAGCTCTTCGCTCTGTCGCTCGACCGGAAGAGAACTCGACCAGAGATGCCCGTGTCGATAAAGGCGAAAAACATGAACTCTCTCCTAAGGATGCTCTTGATGATGTCGAGCGATGTCGCTTCACCGCCTCTATGGCTCTACGAGCGGGGGGCCACGCATGTTCTGGGGCTGGTGGCACCCTTCTTCGACTACTACGAGGCGAACGCGCTGCCCGTCTTCTTCTACGTCGAAGGACTTCAGACCCCCCCTGCCCCTTTCATACGATATCTGTCCGGATACGACCAGGAGGAAATCTCATACGCTCCCTTTGTGACAGACATGAAGTACTTCTATGCACGGATAGTTAAGGTAAACAACATGCCTTTCCACAGTTCCATGGTCAGCAGCAGGAGCTCGCCCTAGAGCTACCCAGATCCTTGCCTCATCGATCGATCGAGAAAGCCCATTGGGTGTCTGAACGCACTCTCCAGCCGACACGATTCTAACGATAAAAGGGAACTCAGGTTTTCTTCCAGAGCTCGCTCCTCAGCAGGTCTCTTATGGCAGTTCTCATGACCGCGCTTCTACTCGGGTATACGCCTCTCCTGACGAGTTCATCCATGCCGTCGATGAGGGCTTCGGGCATCTTCACAGAGACTATCTTCAATGTGCGACCACCGATAGATGCCTTGAGCTCTCCCCTCGTCTCTTTATATCTTTGCTGCTACCGTGGAGGGCTGCGAGACATGTCGCGAAGGGTGGTCATATCTATAGTGATGGCGGCTGTAGCCGTTCTACTAGTCGTTGCAACGCTATACTACGTAGGCTTCCGAGAGTTCTACAGCCGTCTCGTTTCCCTCTCGCCGTTGCCCGTTGTGGTCAGCTTCATCTGCACCTTTCTTTTCTTCTTGTTGAGGGCTGCTCGATGGCGGATCCTGCTGAGCGACGTCGGCGGCACTAGTTTCTCCGTGGCGCTAGGAGCCACCGGGCTGGGATACCTGGTGAACACCCTCGTCCCCATCAGATTCGGCGGGGAGCTAGCTAGAGCGGTGGCCGTCTCAGAGAGAAGGGGAGTCACCTTTACTGCTGCGGTGGGAACCATTGTGGTAGAGAGGGTTTTCGATGTGCTCTATCTTGTGGCGATGACCTCAGGTCTGCTACTCGTGGTTCCCTCCGGCCTCAAGCTGGCCGGGCCCCTTGCCTACTCAGCCTGGATAGCTGCCGCTCTGGGAATTGGGGGCCTGGCGTTTCTGATCGCCGCAGCAAGGATGCGCGAATCCGCCCTGTCCGCTGTCGGCAAGGTGATAGACGCTACCCGGCTGCCCCAGAAGTGGAGAACGGCGGTCAAGAACGCCGTTGCATCACTGGTGGATGGCGTCGCCTCTGTGAGGAGGTTCTACCGCGACGCACGGGTGAACATGCTGTCTCTCCTGATCTGGGTGATGCAGGGTGCAATATTTTCCCTCCTCCTAGAGGCGGCAGGTTCAAGGCTTCCCCTCTTACTCTCCTTCACGGGATCACTTCTGGTAACCATTTCTTTTGTTCTTCCAGGGGTCTCTGGGTACGTCGACCGCGTCATCTGGGCGTGGGCCCCTCTTCTCGCCGCTCTGGGCATAGCGTCGACGCAAGCCTACCAGATCGGTTTGGTCGTGCACCTGGTCAGCATAGCCTTCGTTCTGATTCTGGCAGCCGGTTTCTCCTCTCTGCTCGGTTTCCGCGCAGTGAATTATCTGCGGAGCCGGACCCCCGACGAAGCCCCGGAGCAATAGTTTATAGGGCTGGATCCCTGTCACGGTTTTGGACGCATATGCTGCTGTGCGGCCGGAAAAGTTAATAAAACTCTTCAAAAACGCTGAAGCAACGGAGGATGAGGAGATAGTATGGCAGTGCAAGCTCCCAATGCCGGCGCAACTCAGCCGGTAATCATTCTCAAGGAGGGCGCGGCCAGAAGCCGCGGAAGAGAAGCTCAGTCATCCAACATAATGGTGGCGAAGATACTCTCCCAAACCCTGAGGACCTCGCTGGGTCCCAGGGGCATGGACAAGATGCTGGTCGACAGCTTCGGTGACGTGGTCATCACCAACGACGGGGCAACGATTCTGAAAGAGATGGACATCGAACACCCAGTAGGCAAGATGATGCTTGAGGTTGCCAAGGCTCAGGACGAAGAGGTTGGAGACGGGACGACGACCGTGGTTGTCCTCGCCGGTGAGCTGTTGGGGAAGGCCGAGGACCTGATCGAGAAGGAAGTACATCCAACGGTCATCATCGATGGGTACAGGAAAGCGGCGGTCAAGAGCTTGGAGGTTCTGGATGAAATCGCCGTTTCGGTTGAACCCAAGGACCGCGAGGTGTTAACACAGGTTGCAAAGACGTCCCTAGCGAGCAAGCTCGTTTCGGAGGAAGCAGACACCCTAGCCAAGATCGCTGTTGACGCTGTGCTGAAGGTCGTCGAGGAGAGCGAGGGAAAGTACACCGTTGACTTGGACAACGTCAAGGTGGAGAAGAAGGAGGGGCAGTCGCTCGATGACACCCGCCTGATAGACGGGATAGTTCTAGACAAGGAAGTGGTACACCCCGACATGCCGAAGCTCATGGAAAACCCCAAGATTGCGTTGCTCGATGTCTCCCTCGAGATAGAGAAGACAGAGTTCGACGCCAAGATCAACGTGGAGTCACCGGAACAGATGAAAGCCTTTCTCAAACAGGAGGAGGACACGATGAAGTCCATGGTGGACAAGATAGCAGCGTCGGGTGCCAACTTGGTTCTGTGCCAAAAAGGGATCGATGACCTCGTCCAACATTTCCTCGCTCGCAAGAAGATCATTGCCGTACGAAGAATAAAGAAGTCAGACATGGACAAATTGGCACTCGCCATAGGCGGCCGGCTCATCAGTAGGATCGAAGACCTCTCGGAGAAAGACCTCGGAACAGCCAAACTCGTCGAGGAGAGACGGGTGGGAGAGGACAAGATGGTCTTTGTGGAGGGGTGCAAGAACCCCAAGTCCGTGACCATACTAATCAGGGGCGGAACTCAGCGAATTGTGGATGAGGCTGAGAGATCGGTTCACGACGCGCTTAGCGTTGTGAGAGATGTGGTGATCGACGGAAAGCTTTTGGCGGGTGGGGGTGCTCCGGAAGCTGAGCTCTCCCTTCGGCTCAGAGACTACGCCACGTCGCTGGCCGGAAAGGAGCAGCTGGCTGTCCAGGTTTTTGCCGAAGCCATCGAGTCGGTGCCGTCCCAGCTTGCGGAGAACGCAGGAATGGATCCGATCGAAACAATGGTGGAGCTGATGGCAAAGCACAAGCAGGGTACCAAGTGGGCTGGGATAAGCGTCCATGAAGGCAAGATCACGGATATGTACAAGCTCAAGGTGTTCGAGCCTGCGCTTGTCAAGAAGCAAGCCATCAAGTCGTCCGTCGAAGCCGCGTCGATGATACTGAAGATCGACGACGTCATAGCGGCTGGAAAGCTGGAGTCGAAGGGACCGGGCGGCAAGGGCGAAGGCGAAGTTGGAGAGGAAGGAGAGGACTAACTTCTTCCAGCACCAAGGCATCACAAAGTATGAGCTCGCAAGGGTTCTGGGTGCCAGAGCCCTGCAACTCTCCATGGGTGCTCCGCCACTAGTGAAGGTCACGGTCGACGAGTCCCTGATAGGAATAGCCGAAAGAGAGCTAAAGGCAAGCATGCTTCCCGTCATCATCAGGCGGAAGATGCCAGATGGAGAGATGCAGGACATTCCTCTCCAAGACCTGATGAAAATATCGGAGTCACACACGCAAATCCCGGGTCAGCTGTCCGAGTCTACTTGATCGATCGATCGATCGCCGAAGACCGCGATGTCAGGGAAGATCTGGCATCCTTCCTTTGGGATGCGGTCATAGAACGGGATTGGTGAATCGATTTCCTTCTTATGTTCTATGCTTCCTACATGAAACGTCGGCCGCTCTCCACTCTGATCTCTCAGTGTAACTGTGGTGTTTCTCAACACGCTTGGAAATCACTCGGCCTTCTACTGCCCCATGTCTTGTCATGACTTCATGGTGTGTTCTACTACTACATCAGGTAGTTCGCATGCTATGGTGTTGAACAATGCTTGAGGCGGTGTCCGGCAGGGCCACTTCGATGTAGATGTCTGCCGCAGTGAGATTGATCGGCTTCGG
>Ga0209314_10000832_pt1 | contig 14020 bp, 20 predicted proteins | sample I19B2metaG_FD_184146 | JGI IMG/M metagenome (GOLD analysis project Ga0209314, IMG submission 184146) | Lake sediment bacterial and archeal communities from Gulf of Boni, Indonesia to study Microbial Dark Matter (Phase II) - ​I19B2 metaG... | ecosystem: Environmental > Aquatic > Freshwater >...
AATTGAGCAGCCTCAAAAGCAGGAACTCAAATGCCCGACTTCTTTTTCGCCTGTCTAATATTGAACAAGGTCACATGAACCGTCCCAGTTTTGACACCGAGCAAATCGGCAATCTCACTAGGAGTGAATCCCGCTACGTCGAGCAACTTCACTCGTTCTTGCTTTGATTTGACATCTTTTACTAGGCTCAGAGCAAGAAGCTTGGAAATGATGACAAGGCGGTCATTCTTGTTGCCTTGTTCTTTTGACATGTTCAGTCATCGCTCCTTCCTGATGCGCGATAATTCCTTAGTGATGTAGCCTATCTTCTTTCCCAGCACCTTGGAGATTTCGACTGGGCGCATCCCCGATTCATGCAGTATCCTTATCCGCGTGACCATTGGTACAGGCGTGCCATTCTTTCCCGCTGTCTCAAGAAGGATGTTGATCAGCGCGTCGAGTCGTCTGACGACCTCCTCGTGACGTTTGTCTGCCGTTTCGGACAAGAAGCACGCCCGAAGTTGATCTGCGGTGTTGCTATAAGAGGCTATCCTGTGGAGGCTACAGAGTCAGGAGGGCTGAAGGGATGATCGCTAGGCGGGCATTGCGGCAACCAACCAAGCCGGGCATTCAAACACAGACGCGCCGTTCTCGATGTGAGGCTGACATCGAACGTATCCGGGCTTAGAACGTGAGTATAACAAAGATCGTGTTGACATTTTTCTTTCTTGGTTCAATACGACAACGTGGATAGCCGAGACGGGCAAGTTCAGGCTAGCCACGAAGGCGAAGGCCAACTCTGATTAGCTGTTTGGTTCTTCATGTGCTCGTCAGATTCGAGGCCAGCGACGCGGCCCGACGGCATGTGCGCGCAGTAGGTCTTTCTAGGTGGCGCAAGAACAGCTAAAAAGCTCTATCTAGCCTTCATCAACGAAACCCGCGGCGAAACAAGGGAATTCAGATGCCCTCCTTGATACTCGGCATCGAGTCTACCGCTCACACTTTCGGCGCTAGCATCGCAACCACTGAAGGTCAGATCCTCTCCGATGTCAAGCAGGTGTATATCCCGCTCGCGGGGCGTGGAATTCATCCTAGGGAAGCAGCTCAGCATCACTCAGCGATCGCTCATGTTGTGATTAGAGAGGCCCTTACTGAGGCTAAGGTCAACGCGAAAGAGCTTGATGGCGTAGCGGTTGCGCTGGGTCCAGGCCTCGGGCCATCCCTGCGCATCGGCGCGACTCTTGGAAGGGCAATTGCTTCGAAACTCCGAGTCCCCTTGATCGCCGTTCATCACGCTATCGGCCACATAGAGATCGGAGCTCTCACGACTCATTCTCGCGACCCATTGGTCGTGCTGCTCTCAGGCGGTCACACGATGATAGCGGCGTTCGCAAGCCGCCGCTGGCGCATCTACGGTGAAACAGAGGACATAACCGTAGGGAACCTCCTTGACATGTTTGGCCGCTCTGCCGGTCTGCCATCGCCAGGCGGCCCAGAAGTGGAACGCCTTGCGGCGAAAGGCAAGAATTTCATCGAGCTTCCTTACACAGTGAAAGGAAACGATGTCTCATATTCAGGCCTGCTGACGGCGTCGACGAAGCTATTGCAGGCTGGGCTGCCGGTCGAGGATCTATGCTTCTCTGTTCAAGAGGTTTCGTTCTCCATGCTTGCTGAGGCAGTAGAGAGGAGTCTGGCACATACCGAGAAAAAGGAGGTCTTACTTGTCGGAGGTGTTGCCTCGAACTCGGTTCTACGCAACAAGCTAGACCTTGTCGCGCGTGAACACGCTGCCCTTTTCCGAGCGGTCGATCCAAGGTTCGCAGGCGACTGCGGCGCCCAAATTTCATGGACCGGTGCCCTAGCTTTCACGCATCACATGTTTATCGACGTTAGACGGAGTCAGGTCAAACCCCGCTGGAGGGTGGATGAGGTAGACATACCGTGGAGGTGAGACTGTCACGCTGATCCGCAAGGGCGCCGAAGCAAGCATATTCTTGGAGGAGTGGCAGGGAAGACGAGTTGTGATGAAAACCCGGCTGCCGAAGGCGTACAGGGTCGACTCGCTCGATACTTCCATCAGGCTTGCCAGAACCTCGCGGGAAGCCCATCTCCTTCACGACTCAAAACGCGCAGGCGTTCCCACCCCCACCGTCTATCACGTTGAGACGGCGACTTGCACAATCGTTATGGAATATGTGCAGGGTCCTCGCTTGAAAGAGGCTTTCGCAGAAACCAGTCAGCTGGACCTGAGTCGAACCTGTAAGCTTGTCGGGTCATTGATTGGCCGCCTGCATTCAGGCGGCATCGTGCATGGAGACCTCACCACCTCGAACATGATCCTAAGAGACGGGAAGAAGCTGTTCTTCATCGATTTCGGTCTGAGCGACTACTCGCGCGAGCTAGAGGCGAGAGGAGTAGACCTATTGCTGATGAGTAGAGCCTTCAAAAGCACGCACTACGCACTTTATTCGAAAGCTTTCCGAGCAGTCATAGACGGCTACCGGGAAGTCGCCGGATCACACGAAACACAGCTTATCGTTGGGAAGATGCATGAGATCGCGACGCGAGGAAGATACAGTGAAAGATCGCAGAGAGGTCTACTTTCTAACCTCGAATAAAGACAAGTTCACTGAAGCAGCCGCCGTCGCCGAGGCTTTGGGGATCCGGCTGCGGATGCTGACCGCGACCAAGATCGAAATCCAATCCGACAGTCTGCAAAGAATTGCATCATATGCCGCTCAGGAAGCAACTAACCGACTTGGAGTCGCCGTTGCAACGGAAGACGCGGGACTCTTCATACATAGTTTGCATGGGTTTCCAGGGCCTTACTCTTCCGACGTTTTCAAACGCGTTGGAACAAAAGGCGTTCTCAAGCTGATGAAGAACATGTCTCGGAGGAATGCAGAGTTCTGTTCAGCCGTGGCATATTGTGCGCCACACGGCAGGCCGAGATGCTTCACCGGAGCCGTCACAGGGAGGATAGGACTTCATCCACGAGGCGCTGGCGGATTTGGTTTCGACCCTATATTCATACCATTCGAGGGCGACGGCAGAACCTTTGCACAAATGACCGAGGAGGAAAAGAATAGAATCTCTCACAGAGCTACATCATTTCGGAAATTCTCTCGATGGCTGCTAGCACGGCAAATCAAGTGCACGGACGTACCTAGCAAGCACAACCCGTTGGATTGGCCCGCAAAGAAGTGACGGGAACGACTTAAATAGATCAGGTTAGGTCGGATACCAAAATCCGCACCCGAAGAAATCTTCAGAGCGTGTCAAGTTGGCCAGACTCTACTCGAGCAAGCGCGGTCGTTCAGGTTCAACGCGGCCCGTCAGCAAGAAGCCTCCGGCATGGTTCAAGTACACCCCGGAAGAAGTGGAGTCGCTCATAGCGAAGCTCGCAAGGGAAGGAAACTCAGCAAGCTCCATTGGAGCCATTCTTCGGGATAGACACGGGGTGCCCTTGGTCAAGCCTGTCGTGGGCAAGAGCGTCACAGAGCTTGTACGCGCCTCAGGCCAGACTCCGAAGGTCCCGGAAGACCTTGGCTTCTTGTTTCGCACGGCCGATGGCCTTCGAAAACACCTGGAGAAGAACAAGAAAGACTACGAGAACAAGAGAGCGCTGGCAACGGTCGAATCCAAGATTCATCGGTTGGTAAAATACTACAAGGCTTGTGGAAAACTGCAGCCGGAATGGGAGTACAAGCCGGTGGCCGCCTCCGTGGCGTAGAGATGTCATCCCATCCAGATTCAGAAGGACTTCTCGCCAAGGCAGCGCAAGCTGCCGGCGTCCTTAAAGACAAGGTCTCCCATGGTTCGAAGATACTACTACTGTCTCACTATGATGCCGATGGCCTTTCAGCGGTCGGCGTTATGGGATCCGCAATAGCGCGAATGAAAGCGAACTTTCAGCTGAGAGTAATAAAGGAGCTGGACCCAGAGACCCTCAACAACGCTCTGCGCTCTGAACCTGACCTAATGATTCTGACGGACATCGGGAGCGGGTACTTGGAGACTCTCGCGCAGAGAACCAAAGAACTCGAAGTGGTCATTGTCGATCATCACCCGCCAAACGGAAAGCCTTCACGAGAAGTGTTCCAAGTGAACCCTCACGAATTCGGTATCGACGGTGCCACCGACATAAGTGCCGCGGGGCTTGCGTACCTCGTAGCTCGCAACGTGTCACCAGCGAATGCCGACCTTTCCGCGCTCGCAGTCGTGGGCGCACTTGGCGACATGCAAGATAAGAACAAGAACAGACAACTTCGAGGACTTAACGAACTGGCTGTCCAAGACGCAGTCAGCCGTGGATGCGTCAAAACCGACAGGGACTTGCTCTTCTTCGGGAGAGAGACTAGACCAATACATCGTGCGCTCGCTCTAACAACGACTCCGTACCTGCCACATCTGAGTGGGGAAGAAGACAATTGCACGGCACTGCTTGCGTCTCGAAACATTCCGTTGAAAGATGGAGAACGCTGGAGGACAATTAGCGACCTAACCCACAAAGAGAAGCAAGCATTGCTGACCGCGATAGTGGAATTGCTTGTTTCGAAGGGCTTCAAGGGCAGCAAGGCGCTTGAGCTGATCGGAACGGTGTATACACTCACAAATGAGCCTGCAGGAAGCCCGACGCGAGATGCTCGTGAATTCTCTTCAATGCTAAACGCATGCGGCAGGATGGATCGACAGAGTCTTGCGGTCTCCATATGTCTCGGCGAAAGGGGCCCGATTCTTGATGAGGTCCAGGCAGTGATGACTGGTTATCGCAAGACGCTCAGTGAATACATGGACTGGCTGAGTGAGACGCCCACAGCGGTGATGGAGCTCAATGCGATCTGTGTAGTCAGGGGGGAGGACAGGATCGCCGAGAATATGACAGGGGCACTCTCCTCGATCCTGTCCTCAGCAGGGCATCTCAAACCTAACAAGGCAACTATTGTTGCAGCAAAGTCCAGAGACGGCGGAGTGAAGATTTCCGCAAGAGCGCCCGAAGCCTTGCTCCTCAAAGGAGTAGACCTCGGCTTAGCACTGCAAGAGGCTGCGAGCGCGTTTGGAGGATTCGGAGGAGGGCACAACGTGGCAGCGGGCGCTCACATCAGCTCAGGCAACGCGGAAGAATTCTATCACATGATCGATCAGTTGGTTTCACAACAGATGAAAGAAGATTGAGAGCAAGTATTGTCACACACCATGCGAGCGTGTCCATAGCAAGGTCGGTCGAAACCTCTCTGAGGCCAGACAACGAGGCAGCTCCCGCGCCGCTACGCGTCAAATCAAGAGCCAAGGGAAAGCGTGTGACTTCAATCATTACAGGTGCACAGGACATCGAGTCACTTCTGACCACGATCGATGATCTGTTGCTCTGCTTGATCGCTGCGGACCAGGTGCTGTCAGGAGTCAGTTGGAAACGACTCAGGCGATCAACGTGACTCGTTGATTGCAACTCGCCAAAGGTTTAATAGTTCTCTGAGAATGCTGCGTCTTCGCTCAGTGATCAAGATTTGTCGAAGGCTGCGAAAAAGGTCAGGGACAAGTGGCGCGCCAAGGAATGGTACGATGTCTACGCACCAGCATACTTCGGCGAGAAGAAAGTCGCCTCAATCCCCTGCAGCGATCCTGCCAAGCTGATCGGCAGAGTCGTTGAGACGACGCTCTATGATATCACGAACGACTTCTCTCATCAATCACAGAAGCTGTACTTTCTTGCTGTGAACGTTAAAGGCGTGAGGGCGGAGACAGTTCTGAAGGGCCATGAGTACTCCGCGGATTATCTTCGCAGCCTGGTCAGACGCGGAAGCACGCGCATAGATGCTATCTTCAATGTCACCTCGAGGGATCAGTACGTTACACGCGCGTCTGTGGTCGCCTTTACGAGGGACCGAGTCAACGCCAACCAGCAGCATCTGATCAGAAGCATAATGAGAAAGACGATAGAGGAGAAAGCAGCCACGCTGGCGTATGACCAGCTCTGCCATGAGATGGTTCTAGGAATCTTCGGATCCGAAGTGTACAACCTCGCAAAGAAGATTTCACCGCTGAGGCATGTTGGCGTACGAAAGTCAAAGCTGCTCGTGATTCCTGAAGGCGTGATGGCAAAGGCTGCCGAGATCTCAGCGCAAGCAAAAGCGGTAGCAGCCTAACGGCCCGGCCTTCGGTACAGCTTCTTGATTTCATCTTGCAGTTCCGCAAGTTGTCGGCGCAAGTCGGCGTCAACCGACTCCTCAGCTCGGGAACGGACTCGAGAGGTGATTCTCTCATACTGTAACATAGCGACGCGTACTCGCTCCTGTAGTTCTCCCACGGTCTCTGTCTCGTGGAGGTATCCTGCAAGTCCTCCCACCAAGGCGCCGGCCACTAGGCCAGCTGCAAACGAAGCAAAATCGAAGGTCAACCAACATCTCTTTCCGGCAGGTGCACGGTTTGAACTTGCGACGCTTTTAAGAGGCGCGGTCAAATGATCGGAGCAACACATCTAACACATCTGAGTTTGGAAGCACGCGGAGGACCTGCCGTGAGACCATTAAAGCAAGTCGTGAAGGCGGTGGTCCTCGCCGCAGGAAAGGGAGTGCGCCTCTGGCCGCTCACTGAAAACAGATCAAAACACATGATCCCTGTTGCCGGCGGACCAATAATAGAGCATGTGATATCAGCTATCAAGTACTCGGGGATTCGCAGTCTTGTACTTGTGACAGGATACGGAGAGGAGCTCATCAGGAGTCACCTAGGTAACGGAGCCAAATGGGGAGTCAAAATCGACTACGTCCATCAGCCGGATATTTCCGGAACAGCAAGTGCCGTTTCAACAGCCCGGGAAGAGGTCGGCAACCGCGATTTCCTCGTCGTCTACGGGGACATCGTCGTGAGCGCCTCTGCGATCAAACAAGTTCTCGAGACGTATGGAAGGAAGCGTCAAAAGCCGACTGTAGGGTTGGTTCCCGTGTCAGGCCCCGAATCGTACGGAATGGCAAGGACATCAGGGGAATGGCTTGCGGAGATCGTCGAAAAACCGCAGGCCTCAGCCAGTCCGAGTGATCTGGCGAACGCAGGGATCTATGTGCTTAGTCCCGCCATATTCGACTACCTACAATCCACAGCTCGATCAGGAAGAGGCGAATTTGAGATAACCGATGCCATATCGGCTCTTGCCAAAAGCGGGACGCCTGTAGCATGGACAAGCATTCCGGCAACTGACTGGCAAGACGTTGGAAGACCCTGGGATGTTCTCTTAGCAAACGCAAACCTACTCGCCCATTCCAAGCACTCCATTAGCGGAACGATCGAGAAGGGCGTCACAATAAGAGGACGTGTCGAGATTCAGAAAGGTGCGATTGTTAGAACTGGCAGCGTAGTCGAAGGACCAGCCTGGATCGGAAAGGACGCGATACTTGGGCCACTCGCTCACATACGCGCAGGCACCTCGATCGGAAGAGGAGCCATGATCGGCAACTTCTGTGAAATCAAGAACAGCATAGTCATGGATCGCACACACATCCATCATCTTTCCTACGTCGGTGACAGCATTATTGGCGAACGATGCAACCTGGCGGCCGGCACTATAGTTGCAAACGTCAGGTTCGATGACAAGACGGTACGCATGAGAATAAGGGATAAGTTTGAGGACAGCGGTCTCAGAAAGTTGGGCGTTATCATGGGCGACGGTGTGAAGACAGGCATCAATTCATCCATCATGCCGGGTGTGCGAATCACTTCAGGAGCGATGGTCCCCGCTGGATCCTTGGTCTCTGAGGACATAACGTCGCTGTGAATCGCCGGCTAGAGAGCTGCTGTCATCCTCTCTTCTTCGCACTTACGATGGATATCACATCGCGATCCTTCAGCACATAATCCTCGCCGATCCTCATCTTTGATCTAACATCAACGCCGTATAGGAACCCTTCTCCGAGGTCAGAGTGGATCATTCCGGCAAACTGCTTCGCATTCGTGCCGAATGGGACGAGGTACACGTCTGGGAGCACGCGCCCCTTGTGATCTGTGAGGTTCTCAGGGTTCTCGACGGGATACACCGCGATCATCCTCAGCATCTTGAAGAAGGCATGGTCAATTGCAGCCTGGACGCCTGTCGATCCCCATGGGATCAGTATCTTCTCCCGTATCCTGTCGAGCGCATCTCTCTGCTCAGCCGACAGTGCCGGGCTTGTTATTTTGAAGTTGCTGTCGCCTGGGCGATAGTCTGTCAAGCTCTTTTCTGCGGTCCTCCTCAGGGCCAACTCTGCCTCTGCGCAACACGGAATCACCGGGTACCCGAGTTTGCCTAGAGCCTCCGCGTTCTGCTTGGCGATTGGGATATCGATCTTGTTTGCAGCGATGAGCATCGGCTTGGTGATGCATCTCACTTCGTGGAGAAAACTGAGCAGTTGATCTTCACTCCATGCGCTTGGGTGCATAGAATCAAGGGCAAGGTCAGCTTGGGCCTTCATGACGTGAGCTCGTCTGACGCCGAGTCCGCTCAATCTTTCTTCAAGTACGCTCCCGATATCCTCCTTTGTCCCTTCGACTCTCTTGACGGTCTTCTCCCAGTCCTTCTTGACGATTTGGAGAAGCCACATGTCCAGCTCTTTTTCGAGGAATTGAACGTCCTCTCGTGGGTCGTGGGTGCCCATGTCGCAGGGCTTTCCCTCGATGTCCGTCGCTCCGGCCGCATCCACTATGTGGATCAGTGCGTCTGCTTGTCTGATCTCATCTAGGAACTGGTTGCCGAGGCCTCTGCCCTGCCACGCACCCGGAACTAGCCCCGCACAATCAACAAGCTCGACCGGCACGAGTCGAGTTCCATCGACACATGCGGAATTGGCAGGATTGTCCTGAACGTCAAACTCCTTGCACGCGCACGCGGTCCTGACATATCCTACTCCCCTGTTTGGCTTGATTGTTGTGAATGGATAGTTAGCAATGGCTACATGTGCTAGTGTGGCGGCGCTGAAGAAGGTGCTCTTTCCAACATTGGGTTTTCCTACAACACCTACAGAGAACCCCACGCCAATCACCTCTCTATGGGTATGTATGCGTGCAGACATCTATTCAAGCTTCGTTGATGGAAAACAATTCTCGTTCAAACAAAGGTCCGTGGTCGGGAGTCAGCGGCACGGATCTTCGCGACCAAGTGGGACAAGCTTTATCGAGCAGTATCTTGGTGTCTTGGGAACCTCGTATCTGTGAAGAATAGGCGGCAGCAGATGGGGGCATACAAGTATCTGTCGAATGCATGGAAGAAGGGAGAAAACTCAGACCTCAACCGCTACCTTCGTCAAGCAGCTATTGTCTGGAGAAGAGATCATGTCATCAAACGAGTCGATTTCCCAACTCGTCCGGATCGAGCGAGAAGCTTGGGGTACCGAAAGAAGCAGGGTTTCGTTCTAGCGAGAGTCCGTGTCAGGAAAGGGGGAGCGAGAAAGTACCGTCCAGCATCAGGTCGCAGGCCGAAAGCCCTCGGCTCAACGAAGTTCACTAGGGGGAAAAGCCTCAAACAGATAGCTGAGGAAAGAGCGGCGAAGAGATATCCCAACCTGTCGGTGCTGAATTCCTACTATGTTTGGGAAGATGGAACCAGCAAATGGTTTGAGGTCGTGTTGGTCGATCCTAACCACCCCGCGATCAAGAGGGATCAGGCGGTCATGCACGCGCTTGGACTTGACGCATAGGGGAGGCAGGCAGACTTGTCTTCTGCACAACCAGTTGCGACGGTCCCGCGACTCGTCGCCCGGAAACACAGACTGAAGAAGGCTCGAGGCTTTTCACTCGGCGAGCTAACACAAGCCGGGGTCGATCGATCTCGCGCCCGCTCCGTTAGTGTCAGGATAGACAAACGTCGATCCACCGTCCACGCTCAAAACGTTGCAGCCCTGAAAGCATTCCTATTGTCTTCAACTCCCCAGACGAACACATTGCAACCGCCCGTGGAGCCGGCAATCGAAGAATCCGAAATCAAGAAACCCTCTGCACCTGTCAAGATGAAGAAATCGAAGCCGAGCCGCACGCCTCGAGCCAGGAAACGAAAACCGTAACCGCACATCACAGCTCTTATTTTCGCCGGCGGAAAACAGAGTGGTTGGTAGGCAGTGATTGCCTCACAAGCGTAGAACGGTACTGATCAAGCTCGGCGGATCTGTCATCACTGACAAGAGGCGCGCATTCAAGCCGAACTGCCGTTCAATGCATCGGGTAGCGAGACAACTTGCCCGACGCAAAGAAAGACTTGTTCTTCTCAACGGGGCCGGTTCTTTCGGTCACATCCCAGTTAAACGCTACCGGTTGGACGAGGGTTTCAATAGGAGGAAGATAGGCAAATTCGCAAGGACAAAGCTGCAACTGCTGAGGCTACAGGAAATTCTCATGTCAATCCTGTGCAGACACGGGGTCCCTGTGGTGCCACTCAACCCGTCTAGCTTCATGATGGCCCGGTCGGGAAGGCTATACAGAGCCGATCTCGCTCCGATTTGTGAGTTCTTGGACTTAGGGTTCGTTCCGCTCTTTGGCGGTGATCTGGTTCCAGATCTAAAGCAAGGCTGGCGGGTGGTCTCCGCTGACCAGATGGCATCTTGGATTGCACCCCGAATAGGAGCGTCAATGATAGTCTATGGAACCGACGTCGATGGGCTATACTCATCCGACCCAAACATGGTTGCCGACGCCGAACTGATTGAGAGCATCCCCTGTCGAGAGGTCAGGTCGGTCGCCGAATCTGCCTTGGGCTCAAGGATGCCGGATGTTACTGCTGGAATGCGTGGCAAGATGCTGGAAGCTGAGAGGGCGGCAAAGAGAGGAGTGGAGGTCGTCATTATGAATCTAACGAGACCCGAGAGGCTGCACCCGATTCTCGACGGGAAACGGGGAAGATGGACGAGGATAATCCCAGAACAAAGAAGGCTAAAGTAGGTCCAAGTTTCCGGTTAAGCTATCGATGAGCGAAGACGGGGCGGGGCCTATCCCGAGACACGTTATTGTCCCTGGATCCACCTGAGTGAGGCCCCGATCAGAAATCAAAGCGAAAGGCAGTTGAAGCTCCCTAGATCTTCGCTCCAGCCGAAGGATATCCTCGTCGGAGTCTACCCTGACGGCCACCTTACACTGACCCTCCTTCAACCATGCCTCCCACCAGTCCGTGAACTTCTTCCGAGCCTCCTCTGCAGCTGAAACCGCGGCGTGGGCGACCTGAACTGCAATCTTGCCCTTCCCCATATCCAAGTCTCGTCTCACGGCAATCACCTGTTTGAATTGGAATTCGTTCATGCCCGGTGACCTGTCCGAGAGCCTTGAAGCCTTGAATCCAGCAACTAGTAAAAGCCACTTGAACATGAGCGTTCCGCATACAGTCAGGTCGGGTCACGGGATGGAGAGTAGGCGATCGATCTTCCTCTCAGCGCATTTCGACGCGATTGCCCACGCAACGGAGGACATCCAGAAGGTAGAACAGGCCGTGAGGTCTCTCATAGAGCTCGTGTCAACCGGCAATGTCAACCTCACTCGACGATATTTGAAGGGACACTATGGGAACATGATTGCCACGATCTCCGCAAAGCTAACGGCAAAGGAACTGTCTTCAGACTCGCTCAGAGCGCTGTCACAACAACTTACGGAATCGGACAGGCGTTTCCTCTCTGAGGATATGAGGAACTGCATCGACGAAGACGGCAGCCTCTATTTGAGGTTCGACAAACAAGAAGCCCTCATGGGAAATGTGAAACTCTACCAAGGCGACCCGATCAGGATGAAACTGAAGTTCGCCTCGACACGCGATCCCGAAACAATACTCAAGGCCTGCAGGGAGAGTGGGCTCATCCTATGAGAGCCTACGCCGATCTGCACCTGTCTCCTCCATTAGATGATACTGCTAATGCACGGTCAATGGCAAGTCTGCTGACCCAGCTCCAAACGAGAGTAGTAGGACTGGTCGTGCCCCCAGAACGGTCATCCTCTTCCCTGCCAATCGCGGAAGTGTTCAGGAACGCGGGTATTGACGTAGCTACAAGATTGGATGTGAAGCCGAAATCTCGTGAAGAGTTGCTCAAGAGCCTGCGCAGGTTCAGGAGTAAGTATGAGATCATCTCCGTTGAGTGCAACACTTCCCACGTTTCGAGAGTCGCGGTCCGAGATAGGCGGGTTGACATCATACATTTTCCAAAGCAGCAGTCAGGCAATCTGTTTCGAGGGAATCTTGCGAAGAGCTGCAGGGCTGCCTTGGAGTTCAACCTATCGGAATTGATATCAGATCCCACTCTCGAAACAAGACTGCGACTTTTCAGACGTGAGATCGAGACAGCCGCCGAGACTTCCACAACGGTAATCGGGTCCTCGAATGCATCGAATCCCTTCGGGTTGAGATCGCCTAGAGACATAGCTGCCGTTCTCTACATGATCGGGCTTCCACTTGACTTGGCACTTAGAGGGGTCTCCGACATTCCACTTGGGATTGTGAAGAAGAATCGCCTGAGGCTCGCCGAGCCACAGATAGACGAAGGCGTCCGGATCTTGAGGAGGTCGACGAGAAACGAATAGAGTCTCACGGAGATACTTGCTTGTCAAATTCCTCACAAGAGACCCAGCCTCCTCGAAAGTCGTCGAGCAAGCTGTCTATCGCTCAATTGATGATATGCTCGGCAAGTTTGGATCCGCGGACACAAAGGCACGAATGATTGGGTTCGATGAAACGACCGGCAAGGCGGTCTTTCGCTGCAAAACAAGCTCCGCCGAAAAGCTAAGGGCGGTACTTGCCCTGATGACGGAAATGCATGGAAAGCCAGCGGCTGCGATGGTTGTACGCTCATCCGGAACCATCAAGGCGCTCAGAGTTCGACTTCGGCGGAACAGTTCGTGAAGTATGTCTCAGAGCCGGAGGGAGGCTGCAGCTCCCAGTATTGCGATGATGAGCAGAATGGGAAGAGTAACGGTGACGCTCATGATAGAGGACAGGTACCCAGTAAGAAAGGTGGCGACTGACGCAACCATCAGACCCAAGCTGAGGTTCATGGCATAGGCCAAGCCAAGTCTTCTGTGCGGCATTCTCAGCCCAAGCAGGCCGTTCACCGCCGGGAAAGTGATGAAAACCGGCACACCGCTAAGAACTATCACAAGGTACCTGATTATCTGCCCCGAAGACGCTGCGAACCCCCAATAGAGCACGACATTAGCTGTCAAGAACAAAAGGGCCTCTATCCCGAACGCCAGTTGAAGTGTCCTAGGTTCGCCGCCAAGTCTGCACACAACTCTTCCTGTCATGACTCCTGCAAAGACACCTATGCCGATCCAGGCGGCTACAATGGCTGTGCTGTCAGCTGGGCTGAGCCCTTCTGCGATGTTGAAGTACAGAGGCATGTACCCGGTGAAAAGGATGAAGGTCGCCGTGGTTATTGAAGACACGATTGCTATCACAGCAAAGGCTGACCTCAAGGGCTTCAAGTTTCCTGGGTCATTGTCAGGCTTGCTGGGTGGGGTATTCGCTTGAGCATAGAAACGCACTCGATGTCTGATGATTGTCACAGTGAAGTAGCCAAACAGTATCACTCCGATTCCGCCCCAAACCCAAAATGGGAGTCTCCAACCCCACGCCTGTGAGAGAATACCGGTGGAGAAAGTCCCGACGGTTAGGCCAAGATCTCCAATCGCCCCTTGATAACCGAATGCTGTTGTCTTCCGCTCGTACGTCCTGCCAATTGATGCAAAGCTGACGGGATGATAGACAGCTGCTGCTGAGCGGAGCAGCACATAGAAAACGAGCACCTGAATGAATACGGAGCTAATCGGGAACATAAGATCAACAGCAACTATGCCGGCAAACCCGAGAATCATGATGCACCTTGCGTGCCCTTGATCTGATAGGGAACCGAAGAGTAACTGAAGCGACATCGTTGCAACTAACCCTAGACCGAGGATCGTGCCGATCTCGACGAATGTCAACCCGAGAGCAAGTCTCATGACCGGCAAAGCTGAAGTGAAGACCGCGAGAGAGCCGTCGTTAATGGAGTGGAAGGTGCTCAGTGCAAGCAGTCGACGCGAATCATCGTTCAAAGCTCAGCTCGCA
>Ga0209314_10000833_pt1 | contig 14007 bp, 14 predicted proteins | sample I19B2metaG_FD_184146 | JGI IMG/M metagenome (GOLD analysis project Ga0209314, IMG submission 184146) | Lake sediment bacterial and archeal communities from Gulf of Boni, Indonesia to study Microbial Dark Matter (Phase II) - ​I19B2 metaG... | ecosystem: Environmental > Aquatic > Freshwater >...
GTCTTTGCTGTTTTGGCTGCAATGTAAGGCCGCGTAATAGCGCAAGTTTTATATAGTGTTGGATGGATTATCCATCCAGCGATAACTAATAGATTTAGAAATAATTTGCGGACTTTTAGAGGTATGCTATTCCACGCTCGGCGCGGTGTCCATTTTTTTGTAACCCGTGGAATGGTCGGAGAAATCCGATGTGGAGAAACATGCTTTGTTCTTCTCATTTCGCTCAATGTGCGACCGGTAGCTTGGCAGTGCAGATTGAGACATTCATATCGTCCAGAATGGCTGTTATAGAATAAAGATTTCTTATGGCATTCGGGGCAAATAGCTGTCAGAAAGGCGTCCTTAGAATCTTTAAGTCGCTGTTGAGTGCACTCCCAGCAGTTACAGCTAGGAGGATGGGGATATATGTTTCTATAAGTTTCGTCTTCTCTTTTAGGCATAGCTAATTTAGCTTTCCTCCACTACTCCCTATTAAAGGGAAGTTTGAAGGGCGGAGCCCTTCAAAAACTCTCCCTCCCCCTCTCCTTTTAAGGAGAGGGGGATAAAGGGGGTGAGGTCAATAAACATTAAACCCACCTCGTCCTTTTGCTAAACCTCTTGGCGGAGGTGAGGGTGGGCAAATGTTCCTCCACCAGGGATGATTCGACTAATTGCCAGAAGTTTTCTCTAGCGGCGGCGGTGACCACTGCCTGCTCATGGGCTTCGCTTAAGGCTACCGGGTAGCCCTGCCCCCGCTGGCACTGGTCTAAGACCAGGGCATGGGTGAGAGTAAGCAGGGTCTCATCTCTGGCTACCCACCGCGGAACCTCAACCCTGGCTATCTCATCATCCACCCTGAGGTAGAAGAAATAGACCTGATGCTCCCGGTAGCGCTTCTTAACTATGGACGACTGACTGGTAAACAGGGCTGACCTTTCTCCCTGACATAATATATTGGCAAAAAGCTCCCTGTCCTGAACACCAGCCATCTTATCACAGTCCCTTGTTTCACAGTCTGGGCAATGGCGGTCAGTATCAAGGGGCTCACAAGGGCAAACAGCCACTCGCAGGGCATTGACCACATCGGTGCTGCGGGGAAAGCTGATATAGCTGGCAATAGCCAGTCTCTTATCGTTGCCCAGTCTTTTAATATCATCAAGATAGCTTAGAAAGCCTTTATCCAGCAGAGCCTCAGCGACAAACTCGGGGTAAGCCTCCAACCCCCAGAGGATAAGCGAGCCGTCAAGCAGTGCCAGACTTGAGCTATTTGGTGGCAGCTCTGATGCCAGTTTGGCTAACTGGTGGCACTCATCAACGCTGCGCTTTATACCTAAAAGCGTGCCCTCTATTAATTGTTCCCGACCTTTAGCCCCGGTCGGGGCAATAACTAGGTCTTCATCCCCGGAATAAAGAGACGGAAAGCTATCAAGGGTGGCGCTGGGACAGTCACCATAGTGAAGGACAACCGAACCGATGTTTATCAGATAGCACTTGGTTGAGCGGTGTCGGTCAACATCAATATGAGAGCCATCAGTAGCCAGAACGGTGAATTCGTTAGGGGTGGGTGGTGGTTTATAATGACTATCAAGCCCGTCCACCAGACCAGCCACCAGCCAGGTAGTCCGGCTGGAGGCAATCTTCACTTTTAAATGACCAAAGTCGGAAGCCTGAAAGACGTCCAGAGCATACTTAAGTCGCTTCTGCCTTTCCTGGCTGCCAGCCTTCAGCCTGGCGACCATACTTCCAACCTGCGCTGCGACCCGGGCTAAATTCAGCGACACCTCTCCTACCCTGTGACTGCTTAGCGAGACCGGTAAGCCTTGCTGATTTATTATACCAGTTATAACCTTCAGGACGAAAGGCATTTATTGCCTGCTGGGCATTGCCTCTGGTATCATAAAGTCCGGCTAATTTGGTAGAAAAAGGAAGTAGATTATGAAGGTAGGCTATGTTTATGACCCCATCTATCTCAAGCATGATACTGGTCAGCACCCGGAAAACGCTCGGCGGTTAGAGGCGATTATTTCCCACCTTGAACAGACCGGGCTTAGGCAAAAGTTATCTCCCATCTCGCCTCGGGCAGCCACTGCTGAAGAAATAGCATTAGTCCATAGTCGGCAGTATATAGCCTATATCCAGGAGGTGGCTAAAAATGGTGGCGGCTGGCTGGATGTTGATACGGTAATGTCGCCTGGTTCCTATGATGCCGCCGTTTACGCTGCTGGCGGTCTTATTAGCGCCACCGAGGCGGTTATGGATGGAGAGGTAGGTGGTGCCTTTGCCTTGGTCAGACCCCCGGGGCACCATGCCACCGCCACCCAGGCTCAGGGCTTCTGCCTGTTTAATAATATAGCTATTGCGGCTAACTATGCTCTGAATAAGTATAAACTACAGCGCATTGCCATCATTGATTTTGATGTCCACCATGGCAATGGTACGCAGGAGGTTTTCTACGGTGACCCCAAGGTGCTTTACGTATCAACCCATGAGTTTCCTCTCTATCCAGGGACGGGTAGAATTGAAGAGACGGGTAGTGGGGAGGGTAGGGGAGCCACGGTTAATATACCACTGCCAGCTGGCACCGGCGATGCTGAATATCTGGAAGTCTTTGACCAGATAATCGTCCCCGTAGTCAGGCGCTTTAGCCCTCAGCTTATCCTGGTCTCGGCTGGCTACGATGCCCACTGGTCTGATAGTATAGCCATGATGGCGGTAAGCGTTACCGGCTTTGCTCAAATGACGGGAATTATTAAGGGGCTGGCTGGTGAATTATGTGGCGGTCGGCTGGTCTTTACCTTAGAGGGTGGTTATTCTCTTGATGCTTTAGCGGCTTCGGTAAAAGCCACCTTTGATGTGCTCTTGGGTGAGAGTAAGATTGAAGACCCGCTGGGTCGACCCCAGCGTGGTTTTAAGCCGTCCGATATTAGTCCTCTGGTTGAGTCAATAAAGAGAATACACAACCTTATTGCTGGCTTTTAGCTGGTAGAGGGCGCCGCCTAAAGAACCTGCCCCACTCCCCTTTCTCCCAGACAACGAGTAGATTGGGGGCAATACAGCTAGAGCTGAAGGTTCCGGCAACCAAGCCAATCAGGAATACTACGGCGAAATTCTGAATTGATGCCCCAACAAAGAGCAGCAGGGCTAATACGGTAATCAGGGTGGTTAGGCTGGTATTCAGGCAACGGCTGAGGGTTTCAACAATGCTAGTATTGACTACGGTAGAAAAGTCAGAGCTTATCCCCTTTCTTAAATTCTCTCGTATTCTATCAAATACGACCACAGTGTTGTTTACGCTATAGCCAACAACGGCTAGGATGCCGGTGATGAACATTAGATTTATTTCCCAGCCCAGTGTGTTACCAAGAATAGAGAAAACTCCCAGTGGCACCAAAGTGTCGTGGGCTAGGGCAATTACGGCGCAAGCGCCATAGCGGAAGGGGTTTGGCATCTTACGGAACGCCAAGGCAATATAAAGTACCATGCCAACACAAGCTACGCCTATGGCAATGCCGGCATTTCGTGCTGTTTCAGCAGCGACCATAGGCGATACTGAATAGAACTCTGATTCAGTGATAGGACCGAACCCGGCTTTTAAGGCTTCCTCTAGCGCTGTCTTGGCTTCGCTGGTTAATTCGCTGGTGCGGATAAGGAAATCACCGGCTCCAGTGCGTTGAACAATAGCCCCGGTATAACCCAGGTTAGCCAGTTCCTGTTTCAAATCGGTCTCGGTTACTGGCTGCTCAAAACTGACGGTCAGCATAGAACCGCTGCTGAATTCTATCCCGGGTTTGAGCCCAAAGCTGGCTAGAGAAATAATGCCAAAAAGGATAACCGCCCCTAAACCGGTCAAGAACCAGAATCTTTTACCAACAATGTTAATCATTTTCCCTTCTTGAATAGACGGTAAATAGCGAAACCTTTTGCCCCAGGCGAGTGCCGACGAGTATCCGCAGGAAGGTGCGAGTAGCCACCACCGCAGTAAACATGCTTATGGCAACACCGATAGTCAGGGTTAAGGCAAAGCCCATTACCGGGGCGTTAGCAATAACGGTGCTGCCTAGCCAGTAGAGAATACCAGTGGCAATAAAGGTGGTGACATTGCTATCCCTGATAGCTGGCCAGGCACGGCTAAAGCCAGCCTCAACAGCGGCGCCTAATGTCCGCCCCATTCTCAGTTCTTCTTTCATCCGCTCAAAGATAAGTACATTAGCATCCACTGCCATACCTATGGATAGGACAAAGCCACCAATACCAGCTAGGCTAAGGGTGACCGGTAGCAGCTTGAAAATGGCTAGCACCACTGCCACGTAGAACATTAAGGTGACACCGGCTAGAACTCCAGGCAGGCGGTAATAAATTATCATAAATACCACGACTAATATTAGCCCGATTAGTCCTGCCTTAACACTCATGCTAATAAAATCAGACCCCAAAATAGGAGATACAGTTTGCTCATAAATGGCGGTAAGAGGAACCGGAATGCGACCGGCGTTAAGTAATTTGGATAATTCGGTCGCCTCGCTAAAGCTTAAGCCTTCAATCTGCCCCCTCTCGGTAATTACGGAGCGGACAATGGGAGCAATTGGTCTGCCATCCTCCCCCAGTAAAGGTTCGTTGCCAAGGAAGATGCCTAGAGGCTTATTTATCAGCCGCTTGGTGATTTGCTCAAATAGCTTACTGCCGGTTTCATTCCACTCAAATACGAGGAGTACTCGCCCCAAATTATCAGTAGTCACATATGTATTCTCTTTAAAGTAGGCACTGGTCAGTTCCTTCTCCTCCCCATCAACTACTCCGGTGACTGGCTTCCAGTCACCCAGTTCATCAACCCACCTGGCTTCTCCTTCCCCGTCTTCTATTAGTTCGCCAAACTCAAGCAGTGCTGTCTGCCCGATGAGTTTTTTTGCCTTCTCAGTTTCACTGATACCCGGTAGCTCGACTACTATGCGGTCTTCCCCCAGTCTTTGAATAACTGGTTCGCTTACCCCCAAAACATTAATCCGCCTTTCAATAACGGCTATGGCACCATCAACGGCTTCGGCTTCCGTGCCCGGTTCTACCGTGGAGAGATCAGCCTTATAGACCATGTGGGTGCCACCCTGCAAATCAAGCCCCAGTCGTATTCCTCTTTTACCCACAATTCCCTTATTGATGGGCAAGACTACAAGAGCGGCAAGGAGGAAAAGAATGCTTATTATTATGAAGGGTAGTCCTTTTTTTCTGGTCATATCCTTTACTCGGCTTTACTTAATAGCTGTTTTTGAATGTAAGACAGGGCTTCCTCTCTGTTAGTTAGCTCTCCTGAGGCTTGTGCTTCACGTACTGCCTCCAGTAATTCTCCAATTTTAGGCCCTGGGCTCATACCAAAGATATTGATTATATCATGTCCGTCAATCAGCTTGGGCGGGGCGACTAAACTCTCTTGCTCAAAGCGCTGGGCTAATACATAGCTTGTCATTTTGGCATGCCCTCGCCAATGGTCTAGATTTAGCTGGGGACCTCTGGTAGCTAAATGGTCAGCCAGACTCAAGAATAGGATATCAATACCTGCCTCGCCAGTATCACGAAAGTAACGATAGATAGCCCGGCGGGAAGGGAGCCCATTGTGGCTCATCTGCGCTGGCCTGAGGTGATGGCATACCATAGTTTCCACCAGCTTTATTTCTTTAGTGGTAAACCTTAGCCTTTCCAGAATACCGGCGGCTATAGCTGCTCCTTCCTTGGCGTGCCCCAAGAAGCGCATTCGACCGTTAGCATCAATAGCCTTAGTTTTAGGTTTAGCGATATCATGGAGAAGTGCCGCCAGTCTAAGTATTGACCTTCTATTGCTACCACTACTGACCTCAAGGTCAAAGTGGTGATTCAGCAGTGCTGACCGCGGAGAAACCGCCAAGACCTCTTCACTGGCATACTCCCAGGCTCCCTGCCCAAGCAAGAAGTCGACAGCAACTACTGTTTTAATAGAGTGGTCAAAAACATCCCAGAAGTGTTCTTTGGGCTGCTTGACTCCCTTTGTCTGGGCTAGCTCTGGAATGATGGCGGTTAATAAACCTAAATTATCAAGGTAGGGTAAAAGTTGCTCAGCTTGAGGAATAACCAAGAGTCGAAGCAGCTCTTCTCTTATTCGTTCACCGGCGACACTGGCAATAAGGTGGGAGTTGCGTTGAATTAGAGCCTCGGTCTTGGTATCAATGTTGAAACCGAGCTCGGCAGCCAGACGCACCGCTCGGAGCAAGCGTGCCCCATCTGATTCAAAAGCGGTCTCGGTCACAGCTCGAACCATTCGCTGATGAAGGTCGCTCCAACCATTGAACGGGTCTATAAGCATAATGGGTTTGGGGGGAATTTTCCCCTTCTTCAGCGGAGAAAGGGCTGGGGGATGAGGTTGGTTAGCAATTTCCCTGACGTCTATCGCCATGGCGTCTATAGTGAAATCACGTTGTTCTAAGTCCTGCTTGATGCTGCCCTTGACTGTGGAGAAATCAAGTTTCCATTGTCCTTTAGTCGAGGGTGCCTCCTTATTAACCACAACTACCCTTGCCACCCTGTTTGCCTCATCCAGCAGGACATACTTACCGCCGAGGGCAGTAGCTAACTTGGGAGCAATCTCTAGCGTGTCTGCCTCAACAGCGATGTCAACATCAGCCGTGTCCCTCCCTAGCAGTACATCGCGCACAAACCCACCAACAACATAGGATTGAATACCCTGTTTGGTGAGAAAGTCGCTTACCTTGGTCAATAGCAATGAGACTACACCCATCTAAAGCTAAACTATACTACCAAAAGCATACATTTATCAAGAAATCGATAGGTCTAGTATTGCTAAGCAATTTCAAAAAGAATTTTTGCCAAGTAACCCTCTTGACAAATGTCATTTTTATGGCTATAATATAGCCACCTGGCACACAAAGGGTATAAACAATGGGCAAATTATAGCCATAATATAGCCATAACGTAGCCATAACGTAGCTATTTTGGCGCTATAGGTGTGGTAGCTATGATAGTGAAGACCACGATTTTTGAGCTGGCTGATGGCAATTACAAGAACCTGTCTGAGCTAGCCGAGACTATGGGAATATCGGTAAGCCAGATTTACCGGGTGCGAGAAGGCAAGCGCCGGATAAATCAAAAATTTATCGTTGGGGCGTTAAAAGCCTTCCCGAATCACAAAATGGACGAATTCTTCTATCTTGCCCCCAGTTCGGCGGATGAGCAGTCAGTAAAAGAGAAGTAGGAAAAGGGCTCAAGCCAGACCTATAGGGTCAACATCTATTGTCCAACCTTGTGGGACGGGTATCTGTGATAGGAAAGCTGAGGGCTCTGAGCCGCGAAGTATGAGCTGCCAGCGAAACCTCCCCCGTAGTTTATGAATAAATGCTGGTGCTGGTCCAATTACACTGAGGTCATCTATTCCTCTTGATTCTATTTCCTGGCTAAGGCGGTGCTTCATTTTTTCTGCTTCTCGCTGGCAAAGGGCATCATTAGTGTGGCTATAAACAAGGCAAGCCAGCCGACTGAAGGGAGGATTATGGAGCTGGCGACGGTAATTGATTTCCGTGTCATAAAAGAGGGCATAATCGTGTTTGGCTGCCGTCTGGATGGCGTAGTGTCCCGGGGAATAGGTCTGGATAATAACCTTTCCCCCTAGACTGCCTCGTCCTGCCCTGCCTAACACCTGAGATAGTAGCTGGAACGTCCTTTCTCCAGCCCGGAAATCGGGCAGGTTTAAACTGGTATCAGCGTTAACTACTCCCACTAGGGTAACCAGGGGTAAATCCAGGCCTTTGGCTACCATCTGTGTGCCAATAAGAATATCAGCCTGATGGCTGCGGAACTTGTTTAATATCTCCCCATGGGAGTATCTGCCTCTGGTAACGTCGCTATCCCAACGCAGCAACCTAGCCTGGGGGAAGCTATAACTGGCTTCCCGCTCCAGTTTCTGGGTGCCGGTGCCTAAAAACTTTATCCGGCGACTCAAGCACCGCGGGCAAGTCTGAGGCACTGGCATCCGGTAGTTACACTGATGGCAGACCAAAACGTCCTCGGCAAAGTGATAGGTGAGGGTAACCTCACAACGTTTACAGCGGAGGACAAAGCCACAACTTCGGCATTGAATAAAGGTAGCCCCTCCCCGCCGGTTAAGAAATAGAATCACCTGCTCCATATTAGCCACCGCTTTAGCTGTGGCTTGTGACAAGGAGCGACTAAAAATGCTCATGTTCCCTGCTTTAAGCTCGTCCCTCAAATCTACTACCTCAACCTGGGGTAGGGGAGAGCCTTCGTCGGGGACAACCCGTTCCGGAAGCTGAAGCAAGCGATAGTCTCCCCTTTGAGCGTGGTAAAAGGTCTCGACATCGGGGGTGGCACTGCCGAGAATAACTACCGCCCCGGTTAACTCAGCCAGCTTTATCGCCACATCACGAGCCTGGTAGCGCGGGGATTTATCATGCTGTTTGTAAGTCCATTCATGCTCCTCATCAATAACAATAAGACCCAGCTCAGGCTGGGGGGCAAAAATAGCACTCCTGGGACCGATAACGACGTCAAATTCGCCGTTTCTTATTCGCTGCCACTCATCAAATTGTTCTCCCAGGGACAGTTTACTGTGAAGGACAGCCACCTTATGGGGAAAGCGTGAGGCAAATCGCTCTATAGTCTGGGGGGTCAGGGAAATTTCTGGGACCAAAACAATGCCTCGCTTGCCCAGCCTTACCGCCTCAGCCAGAGCCTGCAGGTAGATCTCTGTCTTGCCACTGCCAGTAACCCCGTGAAGCAGGAAAACATTTGGCGGAGCCTTGCTGTTTGCCGCCTGGAGCAGGCTTGCTTTAATAGCCTGCCAGGCTGACTTTTGGGCGTTGGTAAGCGGTGGTGGCGTTGATGGGGCAATACCCTGGTAAGAAATCGGCTCGCGTTTTACTTCAACCGGTTGAAGTTCGACCAGCCCCTTACTTATCACGGCTTGAACTACCGGTGTTGAGCAGTTAGTCTTTTTTCTGGCTTCGGAAAGGGGTATCGGCTGGCGGGCTTGAGCTAGAAACTCTAGAAGGCTGGCTTGTTTGATAGCCCGCTGTTGGCGCAGCCTGGCTGCCTCCTGCCGGGCTTCACCAGCCTCAATTTTAAGGCGCAGGTAAGCCACCCATTTAGGTTTTACTTTCACCCCCTCTAACTCGTAGCTTTTAACTACCAGTCCGCAACTAATGAGTTTAGAGGTGATAAGCCTGGCTTGCCTCGCCCCTAATGCCTTTTCTAGTTTTCTAAGCCCAACTTTGCCTTGTCTCCAGACCAATTCAACGACATGCCTCTGTTCCCCGGTGAGAGAAGATAGGTCAGGTTCATGGGGGGTTGGGGGGCGACAAATAAAGGTGAGCACTTTTCGCTCAAACCCCGGTGGTAGCATTAAAGCCACAGCATCAAATAGGGGCGATAGATAATACTGGCTTATCCAGCGAGCCAGTAGTGCGTGGGCTGAGGATAACACCGGGCGAGGCTCAATAATCCCGGCTATTTCTTTGGTTTCCTCCACCGCGGGATAGTCGGTCAGTTCTAGGATGATGCCCTGGAGTATCTTATCACCGAAGGGGACCCACACCGCCTGCCCAACTTCGATGCTTAAATCAGCGGGTATGGAGTAGCTAAACGTCCGACGCTGGGCTACTGGCGAATTAACGCTAACCTCAGCATACCCCATCCTATCCTCCAGCGCGGTAGCTCTGATTTAATCCCCCCGTCTATTTGAATGAGCCTTACTCTTGCTCCGGTGTCTTTTCCTTCTCTACTCGCTTTTCCTTGATGCGGGCTGCCTTGGCACTGAGCCGACGCAGGTAATAAAGCTTAGCTCGGCGTACTTTTCCATGCCGCACCATTTCTACCTTCTCTATGAGTGGTGAGTTGAATAGGAAGGTGCGCTCGACACCGACTCCATAGGCGACACGCCTCACGGTGAAACTTCCGCCATCAGCACTATGTCGGACTCTGATGACCACTCCCTGGAATACTTGGGTGCGTTCCTTCTCTGCCTCCACCACCTTAACCCTGACCTTTACCATGTCGCCAGCAGTCAAAGCCGGAATATTAGGATTTGGTTTAACTTCAATTGGTAATGAAACACTCATTTTTTAGCCGCCCTTCTTTAACCTTTCTACTAACTGCCTTTCCCCGGGGGATAGGTTAGCCTTGTCTAGCAGCTCGGGGCGACGTTTCAAGGTGCGTAGGATAGCCTGCTCCCGGCGCCACTTAGCAATCTGGGCATGGTCTCCTGAAATTAAGACCTCAGGCACTGCCCAGCCTCGATATACATCGGGGCGGGTGTACTGGGGGTATTCCAATAGCCCGGTAGTGTGAGAATTGTCCAGTGGCGAAGCCTCTGAACCAAGTACTCCTGGTAGTAGCCTGACTACAGCATCTACCACCACCATAGCTGCTAGCTCGCCGCCACCAAGCACATAGTCGCCAATGCTAATCTCATCAGTGACCAAGTGCTCACTCACCCGCTCATCAACCCCCTCATAGCGACCACAGATAAGAATTAAATGACTATACCTTGAGAGCTCTTGAGCAATATGTTGACAAAAAAGGCGACCCTGCGGGGTCAGCAGAATAATTGGCAGCTCACTAACTCCTTGCCTGAGGCATATGTCTGATTTTATTGATTCCACCGCTTCAAAAATAGGCTCCGGCTTAAGAACCATGCCAGCTCCCCCCCCATAGGCATAGTCATCAACGGTGTGATGCTTATCATGAGTATAGTCTCGAATATTATGAATGTCGACCTGAATCAGCCCCCGGTCAATAGCCCGCTTGAAAATACCGACACTAAACGGACCTTGGAACATCTGAGGGAACAGGGTTAAAATATCAATTTGCATCGTTAATGCTCAGTTACCTCTCCTTTAATAATTTCCATGGCATGAGGGATAGCCGGCAACACTACCCTGAGGCACTCCCGAACCGCCTTAGGACTACCCGGTAGGTTGATAATAAGGCACTTTCCTCTAACCCCAGCCACAGCTCGACTAAGTATAGCATATGGTGTCACTTTAAAGGTTTCAGCTCTCATCGCTTCAGTAAAACCAGGCACAACCTTATCCACTACCAAAAGGGTGGCTTCGGGGGTAACATCACGCTGCCCTAGCCCGGTGCCACCGGTGGTTAAAATAATATCTACGTTGCCTCCATCAGCCCACTCAGTCAGTTTACCAGCGATGACATCCACTTCGTCAGGGACAATCTCATACTTGACTACGCTGGAATCTAGTGAGGACAGGCTATCCCTGATTGCCTTACCACTCTCATCAGAGCGTTGTCCCAGCCAGCCCTTATCGCTAATGGTAAGTATCCCTACATTAAGCATAACACTGCGTTCTTAAAGGTTGTTTATTAACCTCACCCCTTAATCCCCCTCTCCTTGAGAAGGAGAGGGGGAAGAGATTTTAGAGAGGGGCGAAGCCCCTCTCTTACCTACACTCCCCCCTTCCCTTATTAAGGGAAGGGGGTCAGGGGGATAGGTTGCTAAACAATCCCTTCTTGAGCCATTTATTTTACCACATATGGAATGTGTAGCAAAATGGGAGAATTTTAAAAAATTTATGAAAGGGGCTTGACAAAAAGGGGCATTTGTGGTGTAGAATGGTAAAAAGTGGTAAAAAGTGGTAAATTATGCAGGTAATAATAAGGTTTTGGGTTGACCAGGAAGATAAGGAACAGGTAGAGAGCGAAGCCAAGAGGCTGGGCCTAAATGCCTCTAGCTTCCTTCGGTTGCTTATCAAGCAATACTTCGGTGGCTTTTACCTTGAACGGCAGAAAAGGGAGGAACAAGGAGAAAAGGTCTTAACCTATAAATTAAGAGAGGGCTGAACAGCTAAAAATGTTCTTTGGTGAATTTGAGTATAAGATTGACGAAAAAGGCAGAGTGCTTATCCCTCCCAGGTTCAGGAGAGAACTAAGGGAGGGGGTAGTATTAACGCCAGGGGTAGAGAAGTGCATTAACGCCTATCCCCCATCTGAGTGGAAAAAAGTGGCGGCTACTCTTACTGCTGGTCCAATTTCACCCAGTAAGTTAAGAAAGCTAAATCGAGCTATTTTTGCCACTGCCTTTAGTCTTAATCTTGATGGGCAGGGCAGGATAGCCTTACCAATTCCATTACGGGAGTATGCTGGGATTGAGGATGAGGTAGTTATCGCTGGAGTTAATACTTATCTTGAACTGTGGAATAAAAAGCAATGGGAAGAAGAGAAGGCTAGTAGCCAAGAACAAGCTGGGCAGATTATAGAAAGCTTAGAGCGGCACCGAGGAACTTAACGATGTCAGCCTTCGTCCATATTCCGGTTCTAGTCAAAGAGACCATCGAGGCACTGGCGGTTCAGCAGGGGGGTCGTTACATTGATTGCACCCTTGGCGGTGGTGGTCATGCTGCCGCCATTTTAGAACATAGCTCACCCGGTGGGCAGTTACTGGGCATTGATGCTGACCCCGAGGCGATAAAAATAGCCGAAGTAAAGCTCCGGACCTATAGAGACTCGTTCCTGCTGATTAACGATAACTTCGTCAATTTGCAGGCTATCTGTGTTAAATATGATTTCTATCCGGTTCACGGTATTTTGTTTGACCTGGGGCTTTCCTCTATTCAGCTCGATAGCAATAGAGGTTTCAGCTTTCAGCATGAGGCACCTTTAGACATGCGCCTGAGTCCCAGCCAGGAGATTACTGCCGCTGATATCATTAACGCATCCTCTGAGGCTGAACTAGCTCATATTATCCAAACATATGGTGAGGAGGCTTATAGCCGTCAGATTGCCCACTGTATCGTGCAGGAGCGGCCAATAGAGACTACCCTTCAACTGGTTCGGGCGATAGAGCACGCCGTCGGGGGTAGAAGGGGTAGAATCCATCCTGCTACCAAAACCTTTCAAGCATTGCGAATAACGGTTAACCATGAACTAGACTATCTGGAAGCGGCGCTAAAACAGGCGATTAGTCTCCTTGGCTTTGAGGGTAGGTTAGTGGTCATTAGCTATAACTCTCTCGAAGACCGCATTGTGAAACAGCTCGTGCAGCGAGAATCAAAGGACTGTATTTGTCCCCCAGGGACACCAGCCTGCATATGTGGACATACCGCTTGCCTAAGGTTAATTAACAAGAAGGTTATTACTCCTTCTCCTGCCGAGGTTCGACTTAATCCGTGTAGTCGTAGTGCCAAATTAAGGGCGGCTGAGCGAATTATTGCCCGGGACGATCCATTTAGTATGGCTGAAAAACTGAGCTTTCTTATGGAGTGTGAAGCTAATGGGTGGAGAAAGCCGGCTATGCTGAAGAGGCTCCGTATGGCCTTTTCACTACCCTAGATGCATAAAATTTGAGACTCAAAAATGGAGGTTTTTAAAATGTGAAAATTAATATAACTGAGAGTCAAAATATCATAAAAAGGAGGTGGAGATGAAAAAGCGGACTACTTTGACTGCTATCGATGTTGGTACCACTAAAGTATGCACCACAATAGCTGAGGCCAGCGAGGAGGGTACGGTTCGGGTTGCTGGTGTGGGTGTTGTCCCATCCAAGGGGTTGCACAAAGGTTTAGTGGTCAACATCAGTGAGGCCAGAGAGTCAATTCGGGAGTCAGTGAGGAGAGCAGAGCATGCCAGCGGCTATAGAGTGGAATCAGCCTACATCGGCGTAACTGGTAGGCATGTCAGCTCGCTGAATAACCGGGGGGTAGTAGCGATTACCCGTAATGACCGGCTAGTGCGTACAGACGACCTGAGGCGAGTACTTGCCTGTGCTCAAAACGTTAGAGTCCCTAGCGACAGAAAGCTGCTTCATGTTATTCCTCGCAGTTACGCCGTTGATGGTCAGGCGGGAGTCAGGAACCCGGTAGGAATGCATGGCTTCAGGCTAGATGTGGAGACCCACATTGTTACCGCTGCGGTAACTTCTGTCCAGAATCTAGTAAAGTGTATTCGTGGTGTTGGTATAGATGTTGAGGACCTCGTCCTTGAACCCTTAGCCAGCAGTGAGGCAGTACTGAGCGAGGA